>Ga0157368_1000182_pt1 | contig 30142 bp, 25 predicted proteins | sample AttbisABBM3_FD_113146 | JGI IMG/M metagenome (GOLD analysis project Ga0157368, IMG submission 113146) | Fungus gardens microbial communities from leaf cutter ant in Botucatu, State of São Paulo, Brazil - Atta bisphaerica ABBM3 | ecosystem: Host-associated > Fungi > Mycelium > Unclassified ... | reverse complement strand
GTCACATGCCTCTTCATCGTCCAAAAAGGAAAAGAAAAGAAAAAGAAAACAAAATCCCTATAAAGTCAGAAAATAAAAGAAAAAGAAAATAAAAATTGTTCATGTCCCAAGCGTCCCATAACAACCATAGTTTGTGGTATATAAGATAGATTAGTTTGTACTTGGAACCCTATTAAATTCTCTTGTGTTAACTTAATACATGATTCTCTCTATTAACTCACACTAAGGTCTTTAAGTTGTAACAACTACAATTATCTGCTATCCTATTCAAATTGCTATCTACTGTCTCTAAAAAGAAAACTTCTATTTTACTTAAAGTTGTACAAGTATCTTACTTCAACAATATATCTAGATAGTAGCCTAGGCTTGATTACTATCATCTATAATTACCTATACCAAGTTACTAGCTCTTTTTTATGCTTAGAATCTAGCTTGTTCTATTAGAATAACTAACAAATACAATAACTACTGGTTGATGATAATCATAGAGTAAGAAAAAAGAATAGAAGATTGTATTTTACAATATTCTAGTAGAGAGTCAAGTCCTTACTATTATAGTAATTATAAGTTAAAACAACTTAGTGTCACAAACTTCATTCAGCTTGTATCTCCACAACCAGTAGACTGATTTTCATAAACTAAGTTACACTAAAAAGTCCCAAAGGATGGCTATCTGCACATATACAGGATATACAAAAGTAACAACAGATTACTGAGATATCAGACCATCAGTAACTATAAGTTTCATTGGCTATTATCTTAGAAATGATTAAACAGATTTCCATAATTAAAGTTGTGTTAGAAAGTGCTCATCAAACAGTTTCTAATAATATATCATACATCATATGAAGATTAGTATTTATAGAAATACAAGTATATTAATATAGTGATATAATTAGTTACTTTCTAAAATTAGCCTAACATCTACTATAACAGATAACAGCCCTACCAGATATGAGTTTTGATTATGTAATAGAAACAACTTGTGCACAGACCATCACTATTTTATATAAATACTTCTATATCTGAGGATTAGACCTTAAACTTAACAACATCAGTTTTTATCAATTTTTATCTTTTTCATAATTGACCATCTGTATTGATTATTATTGTCATCATTATTGAATCACTCCTAAACCTCTGAGAGTGCACCCAAGGTTCAGATATCACAAACAAGTGAGTAGTTCATTTTGTGATATAATCTACTGATATTATTCTTTCAAGTTCTTTTTATTTTCTTCCATATCATATAGTATATCATATAACCATAGCCATGTGCCCTTTTACAATCAAGTATTAAAAAAATCAAAAAGAGATATAAAATCAAGAAAAAAAAGAAAATATAGAGTCTTGGAGCATACTATAACATTGTGGTTACTACAACACCAAGAACCATTTAAATCCAGGGTAATTGCTTACAAGTCTTCATTGTATAGATATTATCTTAGGCAGAGTACTTAGTATATAAGTTAGATACTTAAATCCCTGATCCTGAAGATCAACTAAAACCAGCACTAATACTAATTTCTAGTGTTGGCAATACACCTTCTATCTCTTAGTCCTACTCATGTCCTAACCTCTAAGGTCTCTCTCTGAAATATGAATATATAACCAGTGCAGCATGTAGAAGTGCAGCACATTGGCTGAAGCTAAAAGAAGTTGTTTAACATCTACATTCTACACATCACAGATAAGTCCTGGAACCTCATCTGCTCTTCAGTGTGCCTTCCATGGATCTCAATCACCAATATGTGATCTGTACCTAACACTCTTTGTATATCCCACACATTGACCTCTGAATCAACCATGACTTGGATTTGTACAATAATGTCTAGTAAGAGAAAGCAGCATGTAGGCTGTATATGAAATATAAGCAGATAACACTTGAATGTCTAGTCATGAATAACAAGTGCTGTGCTGGTGCATCATTATTGACCAAAGCCACTCTAATTTCTAATTCCCACACCCTTTGTCTTTCTTCCCATCGATAGCATGCCTGAGTCTTTCATACCGACAGCAAATATTTCAAGTGCAGTCAAAAGTATTTTGGATCACTATCCACTTGTAGATGGACCGATCCGTGAATTACTACAGAATTCAGATGATGCCAAAGCTACAAAACAAGTATGTGAAGTATCTGGGTTTCCGCCCCTCTGACATTTTACAGGTCTTCATAATTGACCGCCGAAAACACCCTGTCTCCTCAATTGTCAGTGATGAATACATTGCTTCTCAACAATCCCCGGCTCTGGTTGCTTACAACGATGGGTACTTTGAACTTCGAGATTGGGAAAGCTTGAAGAGCCTGTTTGAATCGAACAAAGTTCATGACCCCGCGTACGCACAGCTCATAAGTTTCTGTTGATGTATTATCACTGACATTGCACTCTCTACTCTTACTATTCAGGGCTTTCGGTCAATTCGGACAAGGCTTCCGATGTGTTTATCATGTATGACTTTTCCGTTTCTCCGATCCTTGCCTCTACTGACCTTATTATGCTCGAACATCTTTGCTATAGTTGACCGACTGTCCTCAGATCTTCTCTGGGACCACACTTGCGCTCTTGAGTCTCCCAGAAGGCAAAATTTTAAATACGACAAACACATCTGATGCCCGTTTAAAATCACATTTCTCAGTTTTTGAAGGACTACCAAAGGTCCCTTGTTACATCCCTCACACTGCTAGGGAAAATGACAAAGGGAAATGTGAGCAAGACTCTCCTAGGCTAGATGGCACTGCGATTCGCCTTCCCCTTCGCTCATGCCCGTCATCCCTCAGTATCAACAGCCCAAAGCCCGAGGACATGCTGAAACTTTTCGATCAGTTCATCCGCTACGATCTTGAGTGTGTATTGCTATTCTTGAATCATGTGAAGAAGATCGAAGTATACGAGGTGACTGATAAAATGGTACGCGAGATCTGTTCGGCAGTACTAAGTGATCGAGAATCAGTGACGGTCAAAAGAGGTAAAAGCGAGGAGAGCTCTGAGAGTGCTGTGAGGGAAACCTATAGTACCTGGAGAGCTGTTGGACAAACAAGGGTGTATCCAGAGCCATTATCGACTTCTCGCTATAACTCTACAGTTACTGCAGGAAGTCCAGCAAATACCCCGACCGTGAAAACAACGACCACAATTTGGCGATTCATCGATTGCCCTTTTGAAGATGAGAGCTCTCACCGAATCATGAAGCAGCGGCTTTCGAGAGAATATAGTCCCAAAGAGGAGATGAAGAGACGCAAATTATTTCCGAGAATTCGTCTTGCCGCACCGCTTTCTTCAGTGATATCTTCAACCTCGTTGGGATTTGTATGCCAAACCAGCCCTTCGCTCTCCCAACAAACATCAGATCTCGGAGGTTATGGTGTTCCTTTTTGGAGGGATGGAAGGGTATTCAGTGGACTACCGCTGCCAAGGGCTAACAACAAGAACTGGCCGATTCATGTGGATGCTCGCTTCGCAATCCCACCATCTAGGCAATGGATACGTAGCCTCCATGAGGGAGGGTGAGTTCCTCAATACAATCTTGAATACCTGCTCAATCAACTACTAGTTTCATTGGAGAATGGAATTCGCTTTTATTTTCTGCCTTCATCCCTAAGGCATGGACTGTTCTCCTCGATGTCTTAGCATGCCAAGATCTAGTTAGAGACATTTATGAGTACTGGCCGCCACCAGGTACTATGGATAATTATATTGCCCCTGCTTCTGAGAGTGGAACTGACTCGAAACTCATTGTCATTGACCCGAGTGCCCTGAGTGTTGGTGGTTCGAAATTGCCAGGTACTATAACTGCGAGGTCCAGAGGGATGTTACAAGCGGTTTTTGATCTTGTCATTGAGGCTAAAGCTCCGGTATGGCCAATTTATGTAACATCCGGTCAATCTCCCCCTTCTGTACTTCCTTCTAAGCTTTCTTCCTCACTTCCAGGACCTTTAAATGCATCCGGTCTGCTATATGCTCCTTAGATACCTGTCTCGGTACTAAAATGGCTTTTTTTCTACAGTTGTTCTTGTGCCCCTTGAGTTTGCTGAACTAGGGAGCCTCAAAGTAGCCCGTGAGGACACTCACTTTCCGGATCTGAGGAACACATTGGCAGAATGTGGTATCAGATTCACGAAACCCCCTTTACACTTTGGAGATTTGATTAAGGAATGCACGCATCAGACCTTTCAGTTTTTGGATCCCGTACTCGTGCACGAAGATTTGTTGGTGCGTGTTCCCATGATCCAAGGGCACCATTCATATCAACTGGCTTATCAGGGAAATATTTCAAGAGTGGAGCAATTGGTCAGCGAAGCAGATAAGCACGCAGGGATCATTCTTGATTTCCTTCTCGGGGGACAAGATATTCAACTTTTGGTTGGGTTACCCCTACTCAAGAATGTTCAGGGACATCATATCACCCTCGAACGTCTCGAGCGCGGAGATTCAAGCCTAGCCGCAAAACAAACTTTACACTGCATGTTTGATGCCCATACGGTATATCTCTTCAAGGAATACGATGCCAATGCAATATACCTACTGGATGTCAAGTCTAAACATGGATCGTTGATCCGAGAAAGGGCACCCGGCACTCTTAACGTCGTTGAAGTAACGGCGGAGAAGGTGGCTGAATATCTTTCAAATGACACAAGTTTTACCGCACCCATCCCATCACCTGCCGTTTCCCCCCCAATCCCGGCTCCAGTAGCGAAGTGGTTATCAAGATTCTATACATGGCTTGTGAGGTGGTCATCCGCTGAACAGTTTTTACGTCTCCAGCAGGTCCGGACTATGTTCTTAATACCTACTCAGCTTGGTCTCAGGAGAGTGAAGGATGGGATATTTGATACGAGGGGGGTAACTCCTGCTCTCGGAAAGTGCCTTCAAGCACTTAGTATCAGTCTACTGGATTACTCCGTTGGTCAGAGCACCAAGAAACTCTTGGTGGACGTCGGAGGTATACTTCAGAACGTCGAGGACATCCGAGCACTCCTTGATGGAACCCGAGTTGCACCTAGGACGCCATCTATCACAGACCTTTCGCCAACAAGCCTGGGGCTAGCATGTTCTGAGTGGAAGACATTGATCGACCATATTGTCCACTATACCGATACTGAGGATCTGAATCTGGAGGACAGGAAAAAATTGCGATCTTTACCGATATATCCCATACTACGTCTTGACTCCACTGGTTTAGTAACCACTCCTGGTGTGATACCGGAGAATCATTCTGTCTATGCCGTTACCGGAATCGATATCCTGCCAACTATTGATGCATGTATTTTCCTCGACTTTCGCACATGGTCACCCAAATCTTACGAAATTCTGCGCCTCATTGACCCTCGACATCCAGTACCGCTCACTCCCACTACCGCCTTTGAACTTGGTGTACTCAACTTCGAAAGTCAAACACCAGAGCTGCAGAGTTCGATTATCAAGTATGCAGCCAAGAACCAAAGATCCTTACCAAGAGAAAGTCTAGATAAGCTCTTGGATACACCCTTGATCATGTGTAAGGATGGCATAAATCGGAAACCTGGGGATGTCTTCAGTCCTCAGTCTGGGCGTAACCTGAGCGACATCGTCGCCGCGTGCATGAGTCTAGACATTAGCTTGACCAACTTCGACGAATATTGGCTGAGATTGGACAGTCAAAACAACGAGCGAATCATATCTGAATTCCAAAAGTTCTCTTTTTCGCCGTTTCGAGAACATCTCGATCAGATGCTCTTATTGAAGATCGTAACTTGCATTTCAAGTGATGTGGATTGTCCGCGGTCGATTGATATTTCGAAAAAGCTTTTCAATGTTCTTGGATCTAATCCGAGTTATGGCAACTTCATTAAAAATATTCCGAGTGAAACTCGATGGATTGCAACGAACTCTGGCCTTAGAGCCCAACACGAATGTCGGGATCACAGCCCACACTCAGACTTGCTTGACGAGGTCTATGCAATTGTTCCCGATGATGTTATTGTACCCGACACATTGAAAAGTCTTTTCGGGTGGTCTGAGGAGATCTCACCGGACGTTATCGTTTCCCAGCTTGATGCCACCTTAAAGAAGGGAGGTGATTTCAAGAGAGTCAGGAACATTATACAGAGGATTGCAGCAATGCACATTCCTGTAGCGGAATTGACTGAGCGAATCGGCGATCGACCATGGGTGCCTACAAAATCAGGTCGATTGGTGACACCAGAAAATGCAGTTCTTGGTGACGCTATTGAAGATGCAGGATTTTCGGAGGTATCATTTAACGAGAAAGCATATCCAGAGGTTGTCGATTTATTGAGACGTATGGGCGTCCAGGAAAGGTGAGTTGCCGTCAGTGTAGTTTTCTGATAAATCCTCAAAAATAAGCTAGACCTACAACATCAATGATTTTGGCTCGACTACAAACAAATGTTCATGAAACTCTGACCGATAGCCAAATTATCAGTGTTATCAGGTTACTGGAAAGGTTACCATTCAACCTGAGTGCGGAAGAAAAAGCTCGTGTTCTCGTGCCAAATGTTGAGGGGCGCATGATGAAAGTCGTTCAGTTATATCTCAATGATACCGGCGTTTCCATAGATCTTCAAGATCTCACGCGTAGAGGCAGATCTATTGCACACAATATAGTCTCTGAGCGGATTGCTCAGAATCTTGGCATCGAGCCTCTTGTAAATCTTTACTCTGATTTTGTGTCCGGATACATGGGCGAGAGTTTTATCTCGTCGATTCGCAACACTATTGTTGACTACAGTGAGGCGCAGATGTTGACGGAGATGCTGGCTAATGCTGTGGATGCAGGCGCGAAGCGCTTCTTAGTGGTTATTGACAATATGCCTCAGTCAACAAGCCATCTTATCTCATCGAAACTTGTGAAATTTCAAGAATGCCCAGCGGTTTTGGTTTATAATGATGCACAATTTACAGAACTGGATTTCAGAGGCCTCTGCGAGACGGGAGAAGGGAGCAAGAAGAATAATCTTTATTCAATTGGACAATTCGGACGTGGTGCATTGACGATGTTCCATTTGACTGAAGTACGCGCTCCTTTCCGAGTTCAACACAAAGTATGGGTGATTTCAACAATTTATAGTTTCCAACATTGGTGTCTTCGGATACCGTCATGTTTATCGATCCCACTACGCAGCATCTTTGCAATCTTCCTCGGAATGCAAATAACCAGCGCATTCAGATGGAAATGCTCAAGTACGTCCCATTGTTATCTGAGTCAGTGAGTATCTGCTCAACCAAACAAGGAAACTTTATCCCGGGCATCTAAGCTTCTTGGAGACGCTGTCTAATATACTTCAATTCAACGAGAGTGACATCAAGTCATTCGGGGTACGTTATATCGGAATTCTGTCTTGACTGGGACTCAATTTGTTTTTTCTACTCTAATAGACCGTCTTCAGACTTCCGCTTCGGACATTGGAGCACATTAATCACAACTCGCCGATCTCAAGGACCATTTGGTCAGCAAAAGCTGTCGAAGAAATTGTAGACGAATTTAAAAGGAAAGCTCGGGATTGTCTCCTGTTCACGGGTCTTGAACGTATAGAAGCCTATGTTCGGTCACATGAGGGTGCTTTGGATCCTATGTGGAGTTTTGAAGCCCAGTGCGAGGGAGTTGAATCTATTGGAGACTTCAAACAGAGTTCGGTTCAGATCACACCAGACGAATCTGACAAACAGTTGTGGCAGACGGTGTCATACACGGTTCCAGACGATGTGCTGCCTGAATTTGCGTTGTCTCTCACCAAGATGTACGGGCGTCGAATGAAGCAACCAAAGGTGTCGCTCGGCGCATTCATCCGGCCTCCTGGAGTAGACTACCAGGACTGTCACGAGAGGAGTGTTTTCTTTTCAACTTTACCTCTCCCAGAAGTGACTGGACTTCCAATTTATTGTTCTGGAACATTCTTTATGACCAGTGACCGAAGACACCTGCGTTTAGATCAGGAAAATGACACTGGCCACCAAGCTCAATTCAACGTATGGCTGATGAAAGAGATTATACCGCCAACATATCTATATCTCCTCGAGTTGCTGTTAGAGACCGGCGTGCCCAATCAGCGTTTTTGGCCAATTGATGACCGACTACCTGCTGATCGAATCCTAATAGACTCCCTCTATAAAGATTTTCTAAAGAAAACGAACAATCACCTCTTTCAGAGTGCATTTGATCCGGAACACCACCTGACACCGGGAGAAGTCGTCATTTTGAATGCAGACTCATCCATCCGTCCAATCATTGAGTTTCTTTCCCCGTCAAACGTTGCCATTTATTCCGAACCTTTCCTCAGTTTGGTTCAAGACGAAGCCCAGCTTCCCCAACTCTCTCCGCGATTCGTGAAAGAGCTAATCTTACACGATAGAGGATATTTCTTGCAAGCATTTACATCAGCTGAGGGGGAGCCACAGCATTTGACCTTTGACGATCTTACGAACCTGCTTCACTTTTTCCTTATACATGATCCTGACCAACTAATCGGTCTACCTCTGCTTCCCTTGGAAGACAACAGCTTTGGTCTGATCGAGTCAACTAGGTCGAGCTCAAACCAAGACGTGTTTTACATTTGGAGGAATCATTCTATACCCAACAACATCTTCGCCAGTTCCAACCGCCTCGTCAACCTTGACTTCGATGCTGACGGTCTCCTTGACAAGGGATTTAATATCGAGGATCTACGTTCATCTTCCCTCGCCTCTCTTATTGAAGACAAGTTTCCGAAGTGTCCCTCCCTTGATATAGCTCCAGATTCCGAGAATCAAGCATTCATCAAAAGTTTCTGGGCCAGTTTTCATCACTTGAAACTTGAGATTGCCGACATTGATGATTTCCCACTTGTCCCAACGCTTTTAAAAGACCGTCACGTCTCCCTCAAAATGTGCAAGGCGGGTAGTGTTCCCATAGTTCCTGCCCGAGTTGATGAATTACCATGCCGATGCCTCGCAAATCTCGGTGTTTTTCTGGTGCAGCTGTCGTCGCCTGGATTTCCCCCTCATCTCACCCGCCTTCTCAATAATCGCAATCTCTTCAAAGAATTCGAGATGAAGGACCTTCTCAGCGGACTTTATAACATTGAACCCACAAGACTGAATCACGCTTTTTTCAATCGATTAACTGAGGATGAAAGAATGGTTTTCTCTGATTGGACGAGGCGGCAGCTGTTCTTCGATGTACCTGACGATCTGAGAGATGCTGCTCGTGCCTTACCGGTATGGAAAGCGCATGACAGTGATGAAGGGCTTGATGAGTATGTTCCTGCGTCGGAACTAATTTTACTGCCTGAGACGTTGGATGCCAACATCGTCGCTCCATATATGCGGAACCAGAAAATTGCCGTTATCCCACAAGGTCAAACTGACATTCTTCGCTATAATTTGAAACAAAGGCTTGATGTCCCTGAGATTTCCTTCAGGCAACTCTTGAGAACCATCGCTTCCGGCCTTCCCACTTCCATGCCCGACCTTGCGGAACGGCTTTCGTATAAGACGCTTGTGGAGGCAGTTCTAGAACGAACTGAACCGCATGATGACCTTGAGGAGCTACGTTTACCAAATGCGTCTGACTTTACTCTGTGCCCTATCAGAGAGTTTTACTCGCGAGAAGAACCACTTTTCCGAGCTTCATTTCCAGGATCGTCTTCTAGGTTCCTACCACCTGAGTTTCAAGATGTTGAACATCGTTCGATGCATCTCAAAAGAATGGAGGATATTACAATGGAAATCTTCGCTGAGTGTGTCGAATGCATCTCCAGAAACAGTAATGAAGACGGAGCGAGAATCGCCTTCGACATAATGAACGACCGCCTACCAGTTATTCTGGGTAATTCGGGATCTGGAGCCGAACTGTGGGAGATGGTCGAGGATTTGAATTTTGTGCCCGGGAAGAATGGTCCTTTGGAGAGATATGGATTTGGGAAATCTCTGTTGGATGTGTCGCACTTTATTGAACCACGGTTTGATACTTTGGTCAAACCACAGGATATTGTTAGGGCGGAATATGTAGCTGTCGCGTGGTCTCAGCGTGCACTTCCAGAGAGGAATCTTAACGAGGGCCTTATACGAGCTCACATGACACTTGGACGTCCTACTGTGCCTGAAGTAGTGAGTGTCGATATTGTGTTTATGTGACATGAGAATCAGACTTACGTTATGTAGATCGCACATCTTCGAGTTCTGGTCGAAGACGTTGCCCATGCCCATCCAAATCACCCAGCAGTGTTATCCGACCTTATCGCAACGTATGAATACTTGAACGACAGTCTGAGGTTTGAGGGCTCTGTAGCTACTCAGCTCACGGGAAAATGCTTTTTCTTGAACGTTGATGATCCACAGGAAGATGGTGTGGAATGGGTGTGGAACAGTGCCAATAGAATCTCATTTGATATGCGAGATGTCGGAGGTTTCAGATCCGCTCGACGACTTCTACAGAGGTTTAGGCCTCTTCTCCTAGCTGCAGGAGCACAGGAAGTAAGCCATCCGTTTCCATTCAGATCATCTAGTGTTTCCCCAGGCTCCGACTCGTTGTCTCGTGTTCGAGAGAAGTTTTCCCAGATGAGACAGGAAAGACATTTGGTCGACATTCAGTTCATTCCCTACGATGATGAACCAGATAGTCCACTTCTGGGCCATAAATCTTTCCTTGCCACACAAAGCAACCATCTCATGAAAGTTTTCTGTAACGATCTCAGGGAAGCTGATCCAGCGCCCCTTAAGGATAAGATCTCTTGCCATAATCATTCAAGAGCGTGTATTTCTTTGGTTCTCGGTGGGTAATTTAACCACGTTCTGGAGACTAAGCACTGAATTTGGCCTCTGCCAGATTATATTTATGCGGGAAGCTTGTCGAAGTTGGATCCTTCATCACTGGAACTTCCAGTGCTACTGGATACGTTGGTGTTGGGAGAACGCTGGGAAATGGAAGAGTTTATCGAAGAAGTTCAAGACTGTATTATTCAGGACTGGTTACATCCGGGTACCCTAATCCAAGGTAAGTAATCGCAGCCAATGAAGCGGCAGTCTCCACTGAGTATGCCCTTTAGTTGAAAATGTGGCAGTCCGAAGAGATTTCGCAAAGTTGGTAGATGCATGTGCAATTTATCGCAGAGAAAATGCAGAGTATATTGAAGGCGCATTTGTTTGGGCGGACGATTAATCGTATATAAAAAGCATGCAGTAGTATAATAGTAGTTGCGGTCCTGATCAGCTCTCCCTACCATGACCTCCCCTCAAGATCTGTATACCCTCATATTGCAACGACGTGTTCCCATTGTAGTGTCTTTCTCGAGTTTCCAGTTCCCAGCCCACAGCTACGACCAGGAATGCTTTTGCAGATCCGATGCTTTTCATCCCAAACATATTATCACATGCATTCTAATACCTTCATCACATTCAATAACCGCTGTTGCCCAATCAAAGCCAGTTTTCATATCTGATGGTGCGAAGCCTGCCCAGAAGGTCAGGCAAATTGGAACTCAAGACCGGCCACTTGAAACCGGATACTACGAATTACTCATCGTTCCAATAACAGCGACGACTGACAATATCAAAAGGGCATACCGTACGTCCATTTTTCTCTCATCGTCACGGTCTTGAAGTCTTTGATACGATTCATCCACACCAGGTCATTTGGCAATCAAACACCACCCAGACAAGAGTCCAGACGACCCGGAAGCAGAGGATTGCTTTAAGCAGATTGCGATTACATACCAGACACTATCGGATCCAGCCCTCAGGAAAAAGTACAAACCTTGTCCACTTCACCTCATTCTCCTCCAGGCCACTCAGACCCAGCTTGGTTTCGCAGGTCGACTTTACACGAGAGGAGCTCATGTGCGTTCTGACATGCATCAGCACCAGCGAGGACTTGAAGAACTTCTGGAGTTCCAAATTCGGCACTCTGCCCAGTTGCCGCCTATTCCCAGTCATCAGATTCCATCCTTAGTAGCGAAAATAAGGGACTAATACCTCGAGTCGAATAACACTTGAATGTACTCATCTACACGGCAGACACAAGGAGGCTATGTCGATCCAGAAGAACTATTTGGAGCGATCTTTGGTAGAGAGATTTACCCCAATCATTAGCGATATCAGTTTAGCGAGGGAGATGAAGGCTGTTCTACAAGAGGCGGAGGATGCGGAGAGGCAATCGCGGTCCAAAGATGCGAAAGGGAGAGAGATCATGTCGCCCGAGGAAAAAGAAAAGAGAAAGAGCAACAAAAAGCTGCAGAGGCACGCTTCTTATCATTTCAGTGCTGATTAAGAGCCCAGAAAGTGGCTGGTAGAGCCAAAAGGGTGGAAAAGCCTGTTGAAAACCTTACAAAAAGCTAGGTATCCTGCCACTGGCCCAGAGGATACAGATGTGTCCAGGAGCTGGATCGAGGCAGAGTATGGCTCATAGCCACTTTTATCTATTTCTGATCCAAATCCAAAATACAAGGACCTCAAGCGTGTGTTCAAGGAAAATATCACGTCTTTAGCGAGACGTAAGTTTGATGATCTGAAATTGAATCCAAACCTTAATCAGCGTGTCGACACTCCAGGCAGCAATAGAACTCAAATAGCGGGAAAGGCCAGCAATCTAAGACCTGAGGAGTTGGAGGAGCAAGCTGCAGAAAAGGGTATCCAAGCGCTGTTCAAGGTATGCTACAGCCTACAACCACCGTTCGCTATATATCAACAGGTAACTAAACTGGAAATCGAATCGGTACCATGCTGTGCTAATCACAGTTATAGTTATAAGTATGAATGAGCAGAATATTAATTTAACACTAAATTTCAGGCTGTAGATAGAATTGACAGTATAAACAACAGGAGATGGGTGATGCTTCCATAGAGGCGTGGGAAAAACGAGACCTCATCAGTTGTCCTCTGCCAAAATGTCGGATGAGGAGGTGTCTACTTCAAGTTTACAATTCAAACAAACAATTTCTGCCTTTTCCTTCCACAGTCCAAACCCTCCTACTCTTAGAAAACCTTTGTGCAAACTAAATGACTCAGAATACCCCTCAATACTCACAAAAACACATCCATCTGTCATTGCAACAAGAGGTTCCTCAAAAGAAAAATATAACTATCTAAGATTTCTTCAAGACTATCTTGAACCGAATTTAAATAGTATACCTTCTCTCGTACGTCAATTCTGAGTGACTGACCAGTTCTACAGTCGTATTCTGTGGAATCAAGTGAGTTTATCTATTTGGTTGCCAACACCCAGATTACTTTCCAATGAAAGCCCAGGGCAGAAGTCCGCGGAAATAGGTCATCATTTCGGTGGACCTACCAACCATTTCTGGCCTTGTCTTTATGAATCAGGTGTTTGTTCTTTCTATTTTTGGTATTCTGAGTTGCACATTAACTCGTGTAGGCTTGACAACAGAACGTTTACAACCTACACAGGACTATGCACTTCCAAGTCGATTTTCAATAGGCCTGGTATGTTATAACACATCGTCTTTGATCATGAGTCATTTTAAATGATAACGGTCAGACGAATCTCGTTGATCGACCTACAGCTCAGGTAGTTCTTTCTCTTTCTTTCAGAGCCAACATTGACTTACTTCCTTCGGATCACTTAGCAAAATGAATTATCGCGCGTAGAACAACTCGCCTGCGTATCTCCTCTCTTATCTAAGATTGCAAAGCATAAACCAAGAATTGTATGCTTTGTTGGGTTGGGCATAGCTCAAATCGTCAAATCTCATGTTTTACCTGTAAGTTACACTGCGTTTAGTTTTAGAAGATCTCATCAAAAAGAAAAGAAACAAGATCAAGGCAATCTAATCACTGTGTATGGCTTGCAACCCTTCAAACTATGCTATAGCAGTTCTGGTAAATCACCCCTCCTTTTTTTGTCCGTCCTCTTGCTAACATGAGAGAATCAGATGAGAGAGTGACAGAGACATTGTTTTTCGCGGTGGCAAGCACTTCCGGTCGCGTGGTCACGTATCAAGTTGAGTTTCTTTCTTCTGCGACAAATCCGTCATCCTGTTAATCCAGAATGTTGATATATAGAAAAGACATAAAATTGAACAATTTAGAGAGCTCAAAATTTTGCTCGAAAAGATGAAAGAAGGGGAGGTCGATACAAGTAAGTTTTTTGTAATTCCAGAATAGGTGTCTCGTCACGTCAATGAATGTACCGTCATAAGACATTGATTCATACGCACTATGTTTAGCAGCATCAGCAGCAATATCTCTCTCTCTCTTTGACAAACCTCGACGTTCACGGACATTTCGTATATGAATCACCAGACTCTATAGAGTATAAGCTCATTCCATCAGTCCAAATCAATTGAAGCAGGCTTTTTCGAGGTTCATCCTCAATTTGAATGAAGAAACTCAGGAAAGTAATTATTCCTCTTCTCGAAAAACAAACTCAAAAAGGTCATCATCATCCCCTCTTGGCATCTGCTCCCACCAGATAGCTCAAGATCAGCCAAGTTCTGACTGCCCGACGGAGAATAATGGCAAGTCGCCTCTGCTTTAAAAGAAGGCTTCCAAATGAACTGTTGGAACAAATATAATAAGACTTCGGACTTAATAAGATCTCAAGAACCATGCTGAAACCTTGCCTCCTTTTGCAGTGCTGAAAATTGATCAACTTGGCATCACACATATAGGAGCCGAGCCATTCTAATTCCCAAAATCAGTTCTATTGCTCTTCACATGATTTGGTTGGTGTGTGTGTTTAAGGAATCATTAGCCGAATGGAGTTTCATTTCTTCTAAAATTGAGCACTACTTAGAAAGGCACTACCGGTCCATCTTTTCAACCGAAGTCCAGAACAGAACTTACTGTTTTCGGAGATTTATCATACAAATTGAAACTAACCAGAACTGACGTCAAGGGATACGTTCAATCTACGGTTGACAGTCCCCCTTGACAATTGATGATGTTAGCCGACCACGAAGTAACCCCACCAGCGCAACCCCAGAAATTTGGCTAGCGGGAATTCCGAGTCGACACACGTGATTCGGCGGAAACTTGCATTACCTCTAAATCCTAAAGGTAGAGGCTATATTCGTTTCCACAATTCGTTTCCGAGTAAATAGTCGAGTCAAGTGTACACGAGGCAGAAGATTGAATCATCAGTCATGTTTCTGAATGCTTTACTATATACATTTGATATAGAGAACCAAAAATATCAATTTGTACCAGTTAAGGAAATTATCGACAGCACCAGATAAAAAATTGAAATTAGAAGTTCACCGAAAGCGATCGACGGATAGACGTACCGAATAACTCCAACTGGAAGAAAGTCGCACTTGCGCTGAGTCAATGATCCAGGATCCATTGATATAGATCCATCAACTAGAGGTCCAACCTTGATTTCAGGATGATTTCCGGGTATGTATTTACGTCCTGCCAAGACCACCAGGCCATTTGGTTCATTTTAACAATTCTTAATAGTAATCTAAGTACGTACAAGTACACACACACACACACCGTAAGAGAGGAGAGAAAATTTTGTATTCTACAATGAAATAGCAAGCGCGCTCTCTAGAAGAAATGGTAATCCAAATATCCTAGAATATAAAATGTACTAATTGCATTGTCTTGTTCATGGTTGACTTGGTTGTACAATTGCAGCATTGGATGAGACAAAGAAAATATCCGAGTCCAAAGTAGGAATGGGTGGGGGATATAGAAAATAGCCCCGAGTAAACTATTTTGCTTCTGCAAAAGCGAAGCTATCCCAAAAGAGAATCAAGCATCGCAAGCAATGCAAATGGAGAGACCACTTGGGACATAGGGCCTGGGCTGATCTGGGCAAGGTGACCTGCGATGAACGGGTTTGCCAACAGCATAGACGCGATTGAGGAGAATACCGGCAACGATTTTTGAGCGGACTTCTCTTTGCCTTACAGCGAGAGCAGTAGGGGATGGCTGTTGGAGAGTGTAGGAGAGGCCGCGGACCGATGAGGAACGGGCACGGGTAAGCCGGGGAGGACCGGGAGGGGCTAGCGAGTAAGAATACGAGTACGGATGAACAATAGTGAAGCTACGGATACACTGCGACATCGTCATTGGGCACACTTCCAAACAACTCTCGTCCTTATGTATATATATTTCATTCCAGATCCCATCTGCCACGTGCTGTCACACCGTCACACCCATTCACCGGCCACCGAATAGTGGCGTCGTCCGCGGCATTGGTGTGGCGCACTCTCCTTGAATATTCATTAGACTAAGGACAACTTTCAACAGCCCGCCATAGCTTTGCTCCGGAGTAATCCGAGGCCACCATGTGTGTCTGCACTACAATTGTCCGACATTCACACAGGAACCACCTTGCATATGTTATCCTGAGAAGTACTACACCGCACAAAGAAACACGAGGATGAATGTTGTATTTAATCTCTGCATCGTACTGTCATTGTTGAGAAAAAATATGAAGCAGGAAGCTTTTTTTCATACTATACCCAACAACTCATTCATTCATGTGTCAACCTTCCGGATCTCATCTCACAGCCTCTGTATCCCTTTACGGGGAAATTCAGTCCCTTGACAGATCCGAGAGGAGGGAGCAACTATAATCAGAACAAGCCATTTTACGGAGCCTTACTTAAGGGGGCTTTTCCGGAACCTTGTTCTCCTTGTTCCGGGGGATTATCCTGTACGACTGAAATAAATGAGATATTCTATTCTATTTTATCTCTTAAGATGTCACGTCAAACTCCAATGCGGATCTCTTGGCATCAACTTTTATGCGCAAGAACCTTACCAATCTAGCATAAAGGAACAAAACTTGCTTGCAAATGACAAAGCAACGAGCTGGAATTGGGACCGGCACTTGAGCTACCGATATTCATCTAGGCAATCTCAAGTATGAATCTAACAAAAATACATTTATGATCTACAGTAATCCCATCCATTTTTCAACGTACCTACAACGTGTCTGGTTAACGCGTATGTTTTTTGTCTCGCCGAGTTCCATTGTATTCCCTGACAAGAGGTGACAATTATCGAGCACATGTGTCTACGCTGTCTGGAATCTGTCAGATAGAATTCAGATTCTCAGAAAGCCATCGATAGTTTAATCAGGAATACACCGTCAGGGCCGCGAGAACGGACAGCTTCATATTTTACTAATACAACCGGAACCCCAAGGTGAAGAAGTTTCGGTGTTTCCTTTCTTCAGCCCGGTCCGGTCACGTTATTGAATCCGGACATCCACAATTAACGATGGGAGCACGAGGACTGCCGTGACAGTGATAAAAATCCCGAGCGGGAGTAATGACTATTTGTTCAAAAATAAACTAATGTCATAGCCATGTGAACACAAGAGAACCATTGAAATTTGACAAGCTTCCTATTGAGTCCATCATTTGACCCCTTTCTCATATAACAAAAGTGCTCTGATCGGCCTAATTATGGGTGATACATTCGAGCAACACTGACAATAGAGTTTCAAGTCTTTGGTGTCAACTATGAAAGCCCTTGTTCGAATGCTATTATTAGGCTTGCCGTGCTGTTCTGCAATGAAATTCAAGCTCATAGTTCTGATCGACTTTAACTTTGATGTCAGACAAGTTACTGCCTTGATGATCGAGGAACGTTACCGGCAAGAGCGAAATAGTTATCAATATTGACGGACATGCTCATACACCACACAGTGTGTCAATCGGTATCGTAACGTCCGGGCATTGACTATCAGGAAACGCACATCAAGGTGTCTATAGATAGTATTTCCATGCCAAATCGAGCACACGGCTTCTGTTGTTCGGAGCTCAATTCGATTCCTGACTGGTAACTCGTAGAAGTCGCAGAAGAAAGAGGGCTCGGTGACCCCAACTATGCAATGCCCGGGGAGAAACTTCAGCCAGACATGACGCAATTTGGAAGACACAGAAGTGCCCGGTTAACAGCCTTGATATTAATCCCGCCGATATGACAGCCGTGGTGCATAACCTAGTTCAGCACCTCGGACTTGTTTATAGCATCGTAGGTGATGATGATGCTGCGACCCCAGTGGGATTTGGCGGTCGCTTCGTCTGCCTTGTGCCAAGCCTTTGAATGATATTTGCTGTTCTTGATTAGTTATCTCATGCCGTTGTCAAATGCTTTCTTCTGCCGTAGCCCACACTTCGAGGTTCGAACCAGGTGTTCTGATGCGAAATTATCTGGAGAGAAACGTGGTTCCCTCGACGATCCAGACAACTTTTTTGATCGGAACAGCTACTTCGAAGATGGTTGGACACTACGCCGGAGAGACCAGGGTATTCCTGCAATTGGCCACGACCTGTCACAAACGCAAGGTCTTCTAATTGAGGTTCCAAGACTACGTTCGATGCACATCAAGTTTCTGAATGAGCCTCCACAACGCATTATAGGTTTTTGAGATCGAAGCGATAATGCATCAAGCAATGTACATATGGCTTACATGTCCTCGGGAAGAAGTCAAACAACAGGTGACGAAATAAGTGATAAGTAACGTCCTTGATTCTTACCTCGGTCACAGGCAAATGGCGACCAGATCCTGAACAGGAGATTACTTTTCTGGTCACGAAATGGGTAAGGGAGTTCTGGGGATAGGTTACTTATTGAACTTATGCCATGGGTAGCAGTGTGATGCATTAACGTCAACGCAGGACTAGTTAGAGTCCATTCATAGCAATAGATCTACCAGCCTCAACTGTCAGTGTGGTGCTCTAGAACCAATTAGAGGCAGAGAGCCTTATTAGAGCCCTATTTTCCATAGCAAAAATGGTTGATGCATGAGTTCAAGCTGTGTTATGGCCCTTGTTGCAGGGTATTTCAGCTGATCCACTAAATGCTGTGTTGTCAGTCGATCAATGTTGTGTAGGTCTTCGCAGTCGTCGTCGTCGTCGTCGTATTGACGTTAGAAAAACCAGATATCTGGCCAATAATGTGGAACGCATCATTGTCGTCACTAATAATGTCCGTAACTTGAGTCAGGAGCTGGAAAGAAATTGAATTTAACCAATCTTCTTATCTTTCAAGCAGATAGATCACGATGTTGGTAGGAGGGGGCTGAAAGAAGCTAAATCACACCACAGAAGGATTGGTCCCCCCATGCGAAGTCAGATTTATACTTGACATCATGAAAGGAGAGCCGCGGAAGGCTCAATCTCATGTTGAGTTGCACTTGCCATCAGCGATTAATCATTCCCCGGAGTAACTTCGGAGAGAGGTTTAAATCTCTCTCACTAACTGTTGATATACTACTGTTTGTCTACAACAAGTAAGTCACTACAGTCCTTCTCGGCAAATCTTACATTATTCATAGTGTCGTCTGGTGTCCCAAAGCTGGTATTGCACTATGGCTCATCTGCTCTGGCAATCTGCCAAGCTACTCCCATTCCTCTACCCACAACTCTCGACTATTCCCAAGAACACATTATCCGTGCAGAGCCCGGAACAGATCTCTGGCGCAAACCACCCACAGTTGACATAGATAATTCTCCAATTCTCTTAGTCAATGCCCCTATCGATCTTCAACGTTTTCACACCGCTCGCGTCACTCTTTCCGCTGATTGGAACACCCTATATGATCAAGGAGGTCTAGTCCTCTTTATCCCTGACGAAGACACCAAGAAATTCGTCAAGACGGGTGTAGAATTCGCTTTTGGAGCACCCCAAGTTGGTACAGTTGCTGCTAGTAGATGGGGCGATTGGTCTCTTGTTCCCGGTGCCGTGAATGGCAAAGTCACGATTCAGGTTGAACGAGAGGTTGATGAAAAAGGGCAGAAGACATCTAGCTTGTGGATATATTTGATCGACCCTGTAACAGGGAATAAGCTGGGTATTCGGGAGGTGACCTGGTGGTTCAGACATGATATTGAGGGTGGGGATCAAGCACCACAACAAGTTCTCCTTGTCGGTCTGTACGCAGCTCGACCAAAGGTTCCCAGCGGGTCTGACAGAGAGATGGAAGAGCTTGAGGTCAAGTTCGAGGATTTTAAGGTCACGTTGTTTGATGAGTAGAAGGGAATAGATGAGGCCAGTTGTAATTCAGAGAAGCTATTGTAAAGTATCCGACAATGCCCATCAATGAAGATCAGGTTCATACTATCTCGGAAACCCGCTAGCGTCAATGCCTACTCGAACCGCTTCTTTTCGAAGTATCTTCCTTGTCTACTGGTGCATAATCTCCATATCATCTAGGTCCGATTCCAAATGCTCACTGGGCATGCCATCGTGATTTTCATGTTCTTCCAATACCACAAGGCCAGCTAGGGCTAGCAAAGGAGCTCCTTTCTCGTATTTAAACCCGCAAAACTCAAGAAGCTGGAGGACTAACGGATGATTCGGAGGTAAAGGTTCGTTAATCGAGAACTCCAGGCTAACGAGAGCCCGCAAAAAAGGTCCATGAATGTTCTGTGTCTTCAACATGGACTCGAGATCACTAGACGGCGATATGTTTTGATAAACAGCAGCCCAAATCTGTAAGTCAACACCCTGCAAGCCACGCAAACAATGGCTACTCCTCCACAATATTTCACTTAGAGTATCCCTGTTATCGTATATCAGTTGGTCAGCGCAGCAGTGGAGATCGAGGATCGTGACTCGATCAAATATAGGCCGGAACACATGAATAACTTGTCTGCTCTGGAAAATGGAACGGAATTCTTCGATCGGTAAATCCACAAACGTTGGAGGGTCTAATTCGATTTCGACGTGAGCTCCCTCAAAAAATGTGCCTTCCGGTTGATGGTCCCTTGGGAGGCGGGGTACTATGCCTCTCGGTAATGCTTTACGAAATCCACAGCATTCGACAGAAGTCCGACTGATGGAAAGAAATGAGTTTTGAAGGAATAGCGGATTGACTGTGAGAGTGTGTTGGACAATAGGTGAGATACGAATTTGTATGTATTTCATGGCTTCAACGCTGGCAGTCGAATTGGTTGACGTATAAACGAGCAAATGAAAAATTCGAGTTACTTTGATGTCAAGATGCCGGAGGAAATAGGAGACGGTCCTTTCACAGTCCTTCAAGCAGAATTCTTCGAGATTCAAGGGATAAACATTATCACCGTGATCAGCTCTTGAACGCTCATATCTCGCGATCGAGTGAATGAGAGACAGTCGGCGTAAATGAGGTAACCCAACAATAACCTGGAGCCACCTTGATGAGGACCAAATAGAATCTTGTGTGACGTCCAAGGCTCTGCTAACTCGAAGTTCTGTGAGATTTGTGAGTCCGAGGAGTTGAAGAGGTCTTTCCAGAAGACAGCTATGCAGATGGAGTCTTTTCAAAAGGGGAGTTGACTCGACAGAAGGAAAATTATCTGGCATCTGCATGTTCCCAAGACGCCTTTGTGCTCGGAGGTAGCCTTGGTGTTCAATAGCGGTTGGTTCATAAATCAAATGAGCGATGCAAAGATACTCGAGTTTAGGCCATCTCTTTGGGACAAGGTGTTCAGGGCGTTTCCAAACATCGCAATCCATCTTCAAAGCCACCGAATACGAAGTCAGCAGATCGGCGAAACACATTTCCATCTCGAACTTCTTTGCATCGATCCAGTCGGGAGGGAGTAGACTGTAAGTAATCCCGAGCGGCCTCGATCGCTCCAGCATCAGTTGTCTCCACTCCGCATGAGGATGAGATGGGTTGATGAAGTGTTGCCAAATTGAAGGACTTCGATTGAGGACATCACGCCAGGCCTTGCAGACCTGGGAAGCGCTCATGGTATCTCGGAGGGGGGCAGGCAAGATGTCTTTATAAGTCCGATGGTCCCGCCTGCAACACTTGACCCGCTTGACTAGATCACAATCGGCATTGATGTGACAGATCTCTTCAAGAAGCTCAGGAGGAAGTTGAATCGCAAGGGGTCGGTATCCCATCTAAAGCTAGGTGAATATCAAGTAACACTTAAAAAGTAATGAACTAACATAGGTAGCGAAACGAATGATTTGAAGAGCGATTACAACACTTCAAGCGGTTTAAATCCTCGAATAGGAAGTCCTTCGACAAAGCAACGGATGCAGAAGCAAGGCCTTCACAACCTATGGCACGTAAAGTAATGTACAAATGACTGAGAACAAAGGCAATCTCCGTAATCCTTTTGTAGTCTTTTTGTTCTGTTTGCGGTTGAGCGGGATAATATTTAAGCCACAAGGCAAGCTAACGGGGATATACCTCGTTGTCTTACTAAGTCTATTAGTTATTGTTCATCAGCAACAATAATCAAAACGCCCGCATAGTTGAGTGGGATCGGTGTCAATTTCCGGTATGTTCACTGAGCCACAAAGGCTTTTGAAGGATACTCGAATGTTCTCCACACACTTAAAATGACTCACCGGAAGCTCTAGGATGCAAGATGGTGATAATTATGGCTAGGCCTTGGTATTGTGATCTAAGAGTATAAATACTTGACGTTACCACTTTCATCTACCCTTGGTTGTATTTTTGAACTTCCCGAACTCCCAATTGAAACAATCCTTAGAACGTTGATCCCATTAGACGCTCTCAAAAGTTGAAGGAAAGTCATAACTTACGACACAAACACCATCTTCTCCCTCAAGTTCAATAGCTTTTTGAGGCTTTGGTACGGTGTCACCTTCCCCCCAATTCACACCAAGAACAGAGTCTATAATTACTCGAATGGGATGGTTTGACAGGGAGACTCCCCATTTCAATTGACCGACGGTATCGTAACGTATTACTTCTCCTAAATGACACCTCGATTCCATCGCATACCCAGCTAATGCGCACCAGGAGCTAACTCCATTGCAAGTACCCATTGCGATTGGCTACCATAAGGCATGAGCAAAGGTGGGGAATAACGAAGATAGAACCCACATCGGCGGTATGATATATATGTGTCACGTGTTGAAGTGACGGCTAGATGTTCGTGTTCGAGGGGATCAGTGACATAGATAGATGCGTTCCGCTTCGGCTTACTGGGAATGGGAGGTGTAGTCTTCGTGCCGCCATTGTTTCCCCTGGCGCTTCAAAAGCGACCGTCGGTGCCCCGAATGTCAAGCCTATAAGTGAAGCCAGAGCTCCTCCCAGGGAATGTCCTGTACGCAAGTTCGAAAAGGCCTTACGTGGAAGATGACATTGGCATACCTACGATCCAGATGTTAGCTTCGGGATACATGTACGTGACGTTATTATAGAGGTTCTGTGAAATGGAATATCAAGCAAAAATCTTGAGAACGATGGAAGAACAAACAATTCCGACATGATAGAATAAACTCTCTGCTTGCAGTGCTTTCTGAACGCAAGTTTCCTCGCAACGGTAGCCACCATTATAACAATCGCAAACTGTACTCCATGTCGGTCCCACACGCGCACAGCAACACGAGAACAGCAAGTTATCATTCAGTTTGTCCTTCTTTACCGTGGGTCCTCCACCTCCCGCTATCCACGGTCCAGATGTACCCTTCACCGAAAGGACAGCAGTTGAGTTATCTTCAGACATAAAAACATGGCCACGAAAACCATCGTCAGAGAGATTCCAGCCGAATGGGAAAGACTAGGTAAAACATCAAACTGGCGAAGAGGAGATCGATAAGCAGCCACGTACCTGATTCCACTGGTGAGAGAGGTCATACCAATCTTTATCTGCTACTTGTATGTACGCATTCGCGGTCATCTTTGCCAGAGTTATTAACACATCTTTGTTGCTTACATCCGGGCCTTCCACTTGATCCTCCGACCAATCCAAGACCGTAGACTCACCATGTACCCTTGAACGTTGACGCGCCACCTGGAAGGAGCCCTGGAATGCTCGAGGTATGACTAACTTCCTAGTCGAGGGAATTTCCAGTTTATAGGAATGATGGCCAAGAGCCTGTACATGTTCAGGATTTTCGATGTCGGCAAAGAGAATACCGTTGGAGGGTGTAGACATGTAAACATGTCGTAGATTGAACGTCAAATAGTTAGCCTCTCTTGGCGTTTGTAATGATTTGAATGAGGATATCAACGCGTAGAGTGATGATAGCAAGGTCCAGTACATTGAGAATTACATAATCATCTTCGATTCTCTTTCGAATGATTATGCTTGTAGGTCATCTGCTTCGCTCATCTGCTCTCTCTATGGTGAGCTTTTTGAGAATGGCCAAAATCCTAGTAGGGTGAAATCACCGTCATGATGGCTTTTCCTAGCCAGTACCTCATACCCGTTCTGAATTGAAGATATTTCAACGAAGAAGTCTGAAGACTCTGCAGAAATTTCATTCAGATAGTGAAGGCGACCAATTGATGGCGGACTTACCGTTTCACTTTCAGGTTTATTATGTCAAATAGACTGACTACTGGGTGATTATTGTGGTGACGTTGGATCTATGCTGATGTAAACTGCAACGGCCAACCAAGAAGTACATGATAGCAAAAGCCCTTGAAAGCTGGTTTTAATGATAACTTGGAGATCGAATCACTTCGGTCGTACGCTTCAGGTAAGAAGAGGCGCTCACAGAAATCACACAGTATTGTAGTCGAGCTAATTACCGTACTCAGGTCGTCGCTGAACAAGAGCGAACAAGTGAATGATTTCATGCAGCAAGAACATAAATACAGCAATTTTGATTTGATGATCTGCAGAGTGTCATTGAAGGGGTAAGCAACGAGAATTTAAAGCATGTTTAATGATACAAAATTCAATGATCAGATGAAATAGATTCGACCAGATCCGAACAGCTGTTTCAATGGTGGTCTCAAAGGCAGGGACTTACACCCTATGAAAATCCAGTAATCTTCAGGTTCACGTCGGTCTCGACGTTTGGTATATCTACAATATCGGGTATTGTTCCGTTGGCTGTATCCAGATCCACAGCAGAGATCGATGTCCGACCCAAAGGCGAGATTGTCCCGCGTGATGGAGAAGCAGCCCGTCCACTGGGACTAAATTGAGACTCATGCCGATCCATCAACATCTTCACCAGTAACTGCTGCAGGTTGGTTATTCGTAGCCGCTTTCGCGTAGGGCATGCTGGAGGATGTGAATCAATTTCCATCGTGCCTTTGGTCTTCAATGAGGGGGATTTCGGTACAAGGATGGACTTGCCAAACTCGTCTTTTTCTGTTTTCCAGCCCTTTTCGGCAAGCATCAGGCGCAACAACGTGGCGGTTTCTTGAACCTTCTCCTTCAGCCGCCTTGACTTCCGCCTGGCAATCATGAGCTTATTCCATGCTTCATCTACATCCCTGTTTTTACCTCTGGATATACTTCTGATGACTCGCTCCTCTTCTTCCAAAATGCTCTCCATTGACTTTGCCGCGCTCTCTCGCTCTTTTGTTCGTTTCATAACACCACACATTCCTCTTAACTCGTTATCCCCGCCTATCTGCGAATCTATCATATTCGTATCCAATGTATCGCACGGTTCTGGACTCAGTGATCTTTGGTCTGTACTCAGATGAAGTGTAGAGTCATCTTCCACAATCAAAAGACGGGTTTGAAGAACCGGCAGGCGATCGGATGTTCGTTTAGGTGACGCCGACTCAACAGGAATCAAATTCTTGTCTGTATCTGCACCAGGCAATGAATGCAAGGTCAATCCTGGAGATTCGGGAGATGAGAGTACGAGAGTGTCGTCAAACGTGTTTTGTGTTGTCTGTATGGCCAAAGGTAGACTAAGATCGTCATCAGGAAGATCAGCAAAGGAACCACGACGGGAGGGTGAGGGTGGCGGTGCTAAATTGACCAAAGAGTCCGGAAAATACGCATCGCCGAGATCATCCAACTCCGGTTGATGTGCTGTTTGTTCCACTTTGTAAGGGCATTCTACAGGTGCCTGTTCTGCGAAGGGCGAGCCAAGAGGCAGAGAGACAGGAAAGAGCTTATTTCCCAATTCAATTGGATCCAAGCCCTCCTGGTAAATGGATATCGGAGAACTGCAAATGGGAGTCGAGAAGAAGGGATCACTATTTACAGGATGAACTTGAAAATTTGAAAGCGGTGGTGCAGGAAAATTGTGCAACGAGGTGAGTCCAACCTTCGTCAGGTCTCCGTTATTGGAATAGTGGCAATCAGGATTAGCGAACAAACCATTACCGATCTTCTCGTCGAACGATTCAGATCCAAGAGACCGAAGACGAGGAGGAGGAGAGAGTGCCTGCGAAAACCACTCGCTTAATGAGGGGGAAATAGGTGATAAGGAAGGCGAGGAATTCAGAGTGCTGAAACTGCTTTGGCTGCTCGGGATGAGAGCACCAACAAGTGGCGAAGGGGAATTAAAAACATCTTCCTGATCAGGCAGATCATGTGTCTGGCTGAGAGGGGACGGGAGGTAGCCTTCAATCTCATCCTCAACAGCTGGCAAAGACATTGTAGATTTTGGAAGGGTTAATGGTGGTGAAAGAGGTGCTTCGCAATTAAGGAATGAGTGGGTTACCATCAATGGTGAGTCTAGAATCCCGCCAAAATAGCACAATGCAGTACTTGGGTGACAGAAATGCCGGCTCGAGAGTCCCAGGTCAGTCAAAGGCAGAAAGAATGACTGTCTTCCAAAATGGAGATCCGTTGAAGGTAGTGGAAGACAGCTACTAACTGTTTCACTGCGGTGAGTCAATTCTCGATTCCGATAAGGATGTTCAAGAGAATATTGGAAAATCTTCTGGGTTGAAGTAGGAGAATGGATGTCCGTAGTCGTCAAATAGTAGCGAGACAATACTTTATTGAGATGTTGGCTGGATGAAGAATGCTCGAGAGTATCTTGTTGAGCCATGGGAAATGCTCTAGTGTAGAGACTATACTATAAATCTCAATTTTCACATTGTTATAGGGACGTACTGTTGAGAATTAGTTTGAGAGCATAGCAGCAGCTGGGGGCAGAAATTCAATCCCGGGTCGATGCCGTTGCCTCGAGCGCCTGATTATGTCATCAATGGTCGAGCACAGCTTCGTGACAGCGGTGGCCTCAAGGCAGCCCTCGTGCTCAATTTGTGCTCAATTTGCGAGGCTGGAAAGCATTAGACTTGTCTTAGACGCAGGCACATAATTTCTACACCCAGTACAGCAGTATCGCGCTTTCAAGATTTTTCTTGGAGTTCTACTTCAATTTGTGGTTATGCTCCGAATTCCCGAGTCCTGTCACGATCATCGCTTCTCTCTCATACCACCATCTTGTATGGTAACGCCTAACAGATAAATTGCAAATATAAATCTTTCTTCTTACAATTCAGCTATGTCTAACTCAATGGAGGTCAATGCCATCTCCGAAGACATCAACATGGATGAGCCAAGAGGCAGATCCCTGTCATCGAGCCCAAATGAACATCGGCTCATTCAGATCCCATATGTGGACAGAATGGAGGCACAAAACAATGATCCCTCCTGGTTTAATCAAACAGAACAAGAGTACTTTCAACTGTCCTATGCAACTCCCAAGGAGGGGGTACCCAATGTTCAGAATGAGGCTAACAATTCAAGTAACACGCCTCTCCCACATGTGGAGGATACAAATAACAACATGGATCAACCTCATGGGTTTGATTCGTCTTTTATTCTATATGAGGAAGCATGACCAACCAATGATGATTCATGGAGTGGTTAATCCCCAATCTCCATATTTGGAACCAAGGAGGCAATTCCTGAGGATTTGAAGAATATTAAGTCTTCACTTTACCGCATTGCCAATTATATAAAAAATAGGCATCTAAAAAATAACAGGAAAGAAGATGTCCCTAGTTTTTTAGAATTCGGACAAGCAGCATGGACCCTTATTTCAGCTATCTATAGTAGTAGTTGGGATGCATTAAAAATGGATGACAGCAACAAATAATTCCACAACAAAGTCTCCGAACAGTTCAGCAAGAAAATAATAGTCAACACATTCAACAAGAAATCTGAAAAAATTCCAACATCTAAGCCTATTGATTTTTTGAATATCCCTCCCTCTCTAGTTTCTTCTAGACCATCTAAGGAAGAACTCAACAAATTGAAACATCATAGTAAAAGTCAAAAATACCCAAGAACCATTCTAATAAACATACCTATGCTCAAGCATTATCTGGGAATATTGAAGATATTCTCAAAATCAAAAATAGCTTTCCTAATCTTTCAAACAAGAAAATTGAGAATATTCACAAGACCATCAATGATACAGGAAAGTCAAAACCTCATATCAACATGACCACCAAAAGTCTCTCTTGTAAACAAATCATTATCCCTATAGATAGTGATAATATCAAGAAAATCATGGTATTGTCAGGTGAACATATTGCCAACCTTAACTATGCTCTTAAGAGTATCAAATCAGACATTTTCATCAATTTTATTTGTTCTAACCATAGAAGTCTAATCATTATAGCTAACAAAGTTGCTTCTCTATCTGACCTTAGTATAGTTGAGAAATATCTTAAAAGTGCTAAGTCTATGAATTCAAATGATGTTCAATCTGCTTGTCTTCTTACATCCACTAAGACTCTAATTAATCACTGCTTCAATATAAAAGGCTACATTTGTTACAGTTCAAAGACCTTAGAGTAGATCAATGAAGAAAAATCTTATATTAGGGTAAAACATAAGAGAACTCAATAGAGAACTCTGTACAGAATTGTCTACCTTATATACTAAAACTTCATGGTCTGTGCTAACTACTTCTAGCCTATCCTAAACAGCCATGTATTTGTCTTAAGGTCAATATATGTTAAACATACTATTATGATATTATCCTTCCAGAACCTTTTACATTCTTCCATATAACACATGATTGTGTGACAGATGTGTGACAGTTTGTGACAGTGGGACAGTAATATTATGTTAACCCTAACTCTAAGTCCCCAAAAATAAAAATAAAAGAAAAGAAAATGAAAAATGAAAATAAAATATTTAGAGTCCACCATCTTCAACTCTGACAACATTGCCACTATATAAGGTACAAATATGAACTCTGGTGTCCCCCAGTACAAGAATTGCTGAAAATAGGGACATATCATTTTTACTTACTAAGCCCAAGGCTCTTGTTATATTAAATGTGATGGTCCACACAAGATCAAATATTACTGTCATTTTGCATGGTGTTGTAAAGTGAACTTCAAGACTAATCCTCTACATTTTGAAACTAAATAAGATGAATCATGCTCTTACACTTTCAAATATCTAAACTGTAAAGGAGACCATTAGGCCAACTCCAATGTATACCCTTTCTGGAGATATCACTTCAATAAAGAGTAGCATTCTAAGAAATATCAAGAGCTTTGGAAAATCAGGAACAAGTCAATTCACTCAGTTGTAAGTGGTAGCCAAGCATAGTTTTAGAAAATCTCTGACTATACTTGCAGAATATTCAAAAGAACAGGTCTCTCATGGATTATATTCTCAAAACTCATAAAGACTTCAATATCCTTTTTATCTAGAAACCCCCTTAGTCATTTATTTGTACTATTCCAAGTTTTTCTAATGAAAATGGAGATAGTATTGTAGACACTCCAAATTACCCCAACTAGATCACTTTCTTCAGTTTACCAGACAAAAATGATGATTACTCATGGGTCATTTCATACATAAATATATATATCTTCCATATGTGATTTTCCTTAAGAAAAGATATTTTTAATCACAAGAACATTTGTTGTTTTTTCTTTTTTAATAACAGTTCTATTTTCTTTATGATCAATGTTTATTCTAATGAACATCATTCTGCTTTAAAGTATCCCAAGGATACTAAAGTGAATCTTCAAAATATTCTAATTATAGCTAGCAATTTTAATATTAAAAGCAATGACTGGGACCTATTATATTTTTTTCATTCAATTTATAGTGATACTCTACTAAAGATTGTGAACTCTTTTGATCTCAGTTTATCTTCTCCTATTCAACAGGTACCTGTTATGGAATGCTTTGACACTAACATTTCTTTTTCTTTTTATCTATTTTTCTTGATTTTATATTTCTTTTCTTTTGAATTTCTTTTTCCTTTTAGTGACGAGGAAGAGGCATGTGACATCGCAGTCACATGACATGTCACATGATGTGACGTCACAAGCCTAGAACATGATGGAAGGGTCTAGAAGATAATATCAGGGCATATGAAATACACATGGTAGCCTTGAGTAGAATGTGAGGCAGGAATGAGGATGAAGCATGGACATTAGGGTAGGGTTAAATATTGATAGCACAGACCAAGCATGTTTTGTATATATAGGACTCTAATTTAGCAGAGACTCCTTGTCAAGTTCTCTTGTGAAATCCCACATTATACTTCTTCTTTGAGGTTTACTCGTTAGTGAGATCATTGGACAT
>Ga0157368_1000181_pt1 | contig 30313 bp, 22 predicted proteins | sample AttbisABBM3_FD_113146 | JGI IMG/M metagenome (GOLD analysis project Ga0157368, IMG submission 113146) | Fungus gardens microbial communities from leaf cutter ant in Botucatu, State of São Paulo, Brazil - Atta bisphaerica ABBM3 | ecosystem: Host-associated > Fungi > Mycelium > Unclassified ... | reverse complement strand
GAGTCCTATATATACAAAGTCCTCATGGTCCGTGCTACTAATAATTAACCCTGCCCTTATGTCCATGCTTCTTCCTCATGTTCACCTCAAGGCCACCATGTTGTATACATGTGCCCTAATATCATCTTCCAGATCCTTCTACCGCATTCTAGGCCTTATGACGTCACATCATGTGACACGTCATGTGACTGCGATGTCATGTGCCTCTTCATTGTCCAAAAGAAAACAAAACAAAAAAAAAACAAAATCCCTATAAAGTCAGAAAATAAAAGAAAAAGAAAATAAAAATTGTTCATGTCCCAAGCGTCCCATAACATATATCTTTAATCTATTTTAAAGCTATGACTAAGTTCTTCTAGTAGTTTCTATAATGTTTTGCCAGATTATATGATTGTGTGACTGTGACATGTGACATCACATCATACTCTTAGCTAAGTATAAAAAAGAAAATAAGAAAACTAAACTATAAAAAAAGGAAAAATTATAAAGACTTGAAAAATAGAAAATAAACAAGTCCATTTTGATGATTTCTAACACTTTATTACTACCAAATATATCCTGCCTTTTTAGATAATGTTCTAAATACTTCAACCCAAGTTTCTAACTATTTGTATGCCATCATTCTAATGTTAGCTCAATATTGTTTCACCAGATTGTAATAAATAGTAGAGTATTTAGAATATTAGCTATCTTTAGGAAATCTTGTCCTATTCTCTTAGATTCTTCTAAAGGTGGGTTATATTTGACTAGTAGATTCCACAATATATGCTTGAGTTTCCCTAAAGATATAAAACCCCATATAACTCTATAGACTTTGTTTAATTACTCTAATAAGAACTATGTTTAATATAATTCTTGAGTCTAAGTTGTAATATTTCTATATTATGTAATCATAGTCTAATAATATTTAGTAAAACCCATAAATGACATCTCTTCTCTAATTTACACTCCTCAACATTATCTGGTGTAAATCAACTCTATTTATTTTATATTAATTACTTCTCAGACTTTCTTGCTAGACTTCCTAATAACTTTATAAAACTCTATCTTAACATTCAAGAACTACACAGACTCAGAGTAATGTCATATACTAAGTCTATCTGTCTGGAAAACACATCCTCATGTGGTATCCCTTGTTAACATCTAATCTAAAAAAGCCTGTCTTTCATGATAGCCATCTTTCTTGCAACATGCTCACATGATGTTGGTGCAACAATCTGGAGATTCCATTTTTCATAACAGGGATACTCTTATCCAACTCAGCCTTCCATGGCAGAGTTATACTCCTATTAGTGTCTCAACACTAAAACCTCTACTCAGAGTAATAGGAGCTATACACTGAAACCCTGAGCATCTCCTATAGTACATACCCATATATAAGACTAGTAGTTACACTATAATTCACTAGTCTGATAATTGACAAAGATAACTTCTATTGAACTCAATTCTCAGTATTCAATGGCAACACACCAAATCAGTATTTACTCCCATCTCAGACTTCTTTCTCTCATCTGAAGTTGTGACCATGTGGCAGACAGACAGTACAATACATAAGCTGAAGCCAAGGTCGTTCCACAAGTCTGCATATCTTTAAGCCTATCTTGCAAACTTTTACCTCTGGTATGAACCACACCTAACAAGTAATCACTTACAGTCTTCTTTTCTGGATATTATCTTAGGCAAAGTACTTAGTATATAAGTTAGATAGTTAACTGTATATCTGTTTTGGTATGCTTAGATACTAATCTTTTTCTTTTTCTTTTATCTATTTTTCTTGATTTAATATTTCTTTTTTTTTGATTTTCTTTTTCTTTTCTTTGGTAATGAAGAGGTATGTGACTGTGATCACATGATATTGTATAAATAGTATAGGAATACATTGGAGACTCCTTGTCAAGTTCTCTTGTGATCCCCATGAAATATCCACCTTTCTAAGAGATTTACTTTAGTGATGTTATTTGGTCTTTGTACTAAGTGGTTGCCACAACAACATTCTTATTATAATCTTTCTAAAATCTTTCTAAGTATACCCTTTAAAATATGCAACCAGTGTGATGAGTAGAAATACAGTATATAAGCTAAAGCCAAAAGTCATTTGTTATTTCTATTCTATATATCACAGATAAGTGTGATACTCATCTGTTTCCTGAGAGTCTGCTATAGATCTCAGTTACTAAGATATAAACTATACCTAACATGATGTCACACAATTAAATAATAAAAGAAGAAAAAACAAAATATAAGTGTCTTATAACAAAATATCAGATATTAGTATTCAAGACAATAGGAAATAACTACAGAGATTCAATACTTGATCTACAGTAGAAAATATTATAAGAATAAAATGATCAACTATATTTATCACAAAAGTTGAATGTCTTAGAAGAGATTTATAATACATGTTAGTCTCTAGAGTTATCTTAGATAGGCTTTAGTCTCTATCAAAAATGTTTTTCACAAAAAATCACTTATTTAATGATTATTCAAAATTTTGTAATAGATAACAGATAGTATCCAGAACTTCAGTACTTCACAATTTGACAAGTGTTACTTCTTTCTCTCATACCACTATTTTGTATGATAGTGCCCAGCAGATATTTAATAAATACATTACTTCCCTTATCTATAAACTGTCAAAGTAACTAAATAACATCTTCTACATATCTATGAATGAATATTAATACGGACAGAACTAAAGGTTAGCCATTATTTTCAAGCTCTAATTCCTTTAGGGAATCATCTATACACTTCAATATATCATTCATAAATTATGTAAAAAGAGTTCAAGCTCAGGCCAACATTCCTACATATGACTAAGTCAATATTAACTCTAGGATTTAAGCAATGCAAATCTGATGCTGGTGTGTATTACTTCATTGACAAAAAGACTAGAGAGCTTGTTATAACAATTGTTTATATCAATGATGTTTGTGTTGTAGCAACCACTTATCACAAAGACAAATGATCACACAAGCAGTAAATCTCTTAAATTGGATATCAAGTGGGAAGTTCACAAGAGAACTTGACAAGGAGTCTCTGCTAAATTAGAGTCCTATATATACAAAACATGCCTGGTCCATGCTACCAATAATTAAGCCTGCTTTATTGTCCATGCTACAAACTCATGTTCACCTCAAGGCCACCATATTGTATACATGTGTCCTGATGTCATCTTCCAGATTCTTCCACCATGTTCTAGGCCTATGACATTACATCATGTGACCTTTCATGTGACTTTGGTATCACATGCCTCTTCATTGTCCAAAGAAAAATAAAAATAAAAATAAAATAAAATCAATATAAAATCAGAAAAATAAAAGAAAAGAGAATAAAAATTGTTAGTGTTCAAGTGTCCCATAACAGTTTGCTTCATAAATTCAAAAGATTCCTTACTTCTCTTAGAGTTGAAGCAAAAATTTATAACAAAATATAAATGCTATAGTCTTGGAAAAACTAAAGAGTTTCTTGAGATATGTATAAATCATAACTACAAGAATCAAAAGATCTTTATAGACCAGTCTGAGTACTTGAACAAAGTCCTAGCACAATTTAACATAGCAACCAACACAAGGCTAAACAGATAGATAACAAAAGTTTTCAATTACTGTCTCTTTTATACACAACAGTAAAAGAGGAGAAGAACATTTCTACAAGCATAGCACCAAAGAATAAACCCACATATATTCTACATGCTAGTGAATCTGTCAATATATGTTTACCTCAAGTTAAGAACAACAATAACCCAATCATTCCTCAAGGAGTTGAACTGTTTGTAATCACTTATAACATCAACCAATTTGCAGACCCACAGTTGTGGGATAGCTGTTTCTGCCCAATTTCCTTTTTTAGTATAAATGAGTATCTAGAAGGAGACACTAAGAACATCACATACTCTCTACTTAGAATAGTAGCTTTCATCAAACAATATAAATTAGAGAACAAAATAGAAAAAGAGATTTCCCAAATTTCTGAGTTTAGCTTTGCCACTTGAAAATTCTTATAAGCCATCTACAAAGCTGAATAAGACAAGTTGACCACCAATAAGGATTAAAAATCTTTCAGACAATATATTTCATCTCAATTCAATAAAACACTGTCTAAATTCATGAAGACTCCTAATCCTAGCACTCTGCAGAAAGGAAAGCAAGTAAATATTTCCAAAATCCCTTCTTCTATCCTTCTCAGGCCAAGTAAGAAAGTTCTGGAAAAATCAATTTCCATCAACTAATTTGCAGCCAAAAAAACCTTTTTACACTCAAGCATCCAAGTACAGCATTAACAATATCATCAAAATGAAGAATGTTTTCTCAAAGCTTTCTGCTAACAAAGTTTCAGAAAATCATAAAGCCATAAGCAACTTGAGCTAAAAAGCCAAACCAAAGCTCAATATGACTACCAAGAGTCTATCAAGAAAACAAATTATTGTTCCTATGAGATCAAATGATGTTGAAAGAGTGATAGCAAAAGCAAATGTCTATATATCCAATGTTAACAGACTCTTGAAGAGAGTTAAATCTGAAATTTTTGTCAACTTTATTTGTTCTGATAACAGAAGACTACTTATAACCACTAACAAAATAGCTACAATTTTCAACTTGAACATCATCAAGAAATACATGAAAGATCTCAACAATGTTAAGTCAAATAATATCATGAACCCAAGGCTCCTATACTATAACTTAAATCCTATTTAAAAATCCTTAGTATTTCCTACTTTGTCAAAGATACCAATCTCCTTATCTCATCTAATATCATTGAAAGTATTATTAAATCAAATCACATTTTCAACAACATAGTCTTAGTATTATAACTGCATATCATCAAAGCCTCTTCAAAATCAGACATGGCAGTCATCTGGATTGATATTTAGGATTTCCAGAACAGCTCAAATGTAAAAACACTTATCAATAGATACTTCAACATTGGCAGTCACATCACCACTATGTGTCATATATATAGAGCCAAATGCCCAAAGTGCAACAAACTATACAAACTGGAGAATCATAGAGATATGGCCTGGTGTTGTAAAGCCAACTTCAAAATGAACCTATCTAAACTTAAAACTCCAAAAGAGAAATCTTGTTTGCATTTATTTAAATACATTAACTACAAAGATGACTACTAAGCAGATAACTACAATTGTCTATTCTGAAAACATAGGTTTAACTGTGATTGGCACAGCAAGAAGTCTTAGAGGTTCCAAGAAATCAAGGCTAATTCAATTTGCTCAAGTGTAGGTGGGTTGAAATAATGAGCTTAGAAAAAACCTCAAAATTTTTTTGCAGAATGTTTATAAGAATCATCTCCTCACTAATTTTATCTTAGAAAACAACAAAAACATCAACATTATATTTATTCAAGAACCCTCTTAGTCCATTATCTAAACCATTTCTAGTTTGACATCTAAAGAAAAATAAACATCCTAGAGTTATCACATACATCAACATTAGACTCTTTCAATTACATTTTTTGCATAAGAAGAACATTATGAACCACAAAGATACTAATCTCATTTCTTTCTTTAATAACAGCATTTTTTGTTTCATCATTAACATCTATTTTGACAATTAGCAGAATGCCTTAAAATATCGAAATAAACCTTAACAATGTTCTTATCATGACAAGGAATTTTAAGATCAAGAATAATAACTGGGACCCATCATATCCTCACTACTTAGTACATGCTGACACCCTCATATAAATCACTGACTTATTTGATCTAAGACTATCTATACCTATCATTCAAGTTCCAACTCAATATATTGATAATTCTAATAAATCCAATTTAGTGATTGATTTAATGTTTCTTCAGGTCAACTCAGAAGAAATTGACACTCATTCTATCTTATCTGATTTATGAAGTCCTTCCAACCATACCCTCTTAATAGTTGTCATCATCATCAGTGAGGAATTTATTCAAGATAAATGATGAATCATTATCAAAAATAGTGTGGAAGAGGAAGATTTCATCAATGAACTTAAGAATATAGTAGGTAACATTGATACTACCAATATCCCTGATAGTGAGTTGCTAGAAAGAATAGTACAAGAATTTGTAACTATCTCAGAAAATCTTTGGAATAAGTATTTTAAATATATCAAAATTACTAAATATTCTAAAGCATGGTGGAACAAAGAGTGTAGTAGAAAGCTGAACACATATTGCTTATCCAAGCCAAGTCCAGACTAGAAAATATTCAAAGGAATAGTCAAGAGAACAAAAAGATCATTCTTCAATGAGGAAATTCAAGAATTCATATCAAGAAACAAGAGACCTTGGAATCTTATGAACTGGATCAAGAAACACAAATTGCCAGCCATAGAGGCCATTCAATTCAATGAGTGCCCATGCATTAAAGTAGAAGATCTTTGGTAAGCTCTTTACCAAACCTTCAATTCAGCTCAAGATTAACATATCAATTTATGTTTACTCAATGAAGTCCCAACAAGATCTTTATCTGAGTAGCCATCTTTTTCCAAGGTGGAATTTACTAATACTATTAAAAAATGCAGCAGCTTGTCCATTCTAGAACCTAATCATATATCATAAAGCTATCTCAAAATTCTGATGACCAACAATAAATACATCACAAACTTTGTCAACATCACTAATACATATATCAATCTCAGCTTTGAGCTCTTGTATTTCAAGAGATCGATATCAATTATTATCTCCAAACCAAACAAACTGGTATATGACTTTCTAAGAACTTTTCATCCTATTATCCTCCTCAACATACTTGGAAAACTTATAGAGAAAGTCATTAGCAAAAGGCTTCAAATCCATTTGGTTACTTCTAATTTTGTTTATCTGAACCAATTAGGAGAATTGAAACAATATTCCACTCTAAACATAGGCTTATATCTAACTCATCTAATTCATACTGGATAGGTTCAAGGTCTTCATATGAGTACTTTGGCTTTTGACATAGCTCAATTTTTTCCATCACTCAACCATCAGCTCCTTCTGTTGATTTTGAACAAAGCTAAGTTCAACCCAAGAATCTCTCTTTTCTTTTCCAATTATTTAATTGATAAAAAACCCAGTATATATGGAACAACTTTGTCTCTTTTTCTTTTAGGACAGATGTAGATGTGGGTCAAGGTTCTGCTCTTTCCTCCATATTATCTACATTCTATATCACCTCTATTTTTTATATTTTCAAAAAAAGATCTCAAAATTTTCTATTTACTATTTCTGTTTTCACTCTTTCTTTCATAGATAATGGTCTCTTTATTTCTCAGGAAAAATGTTATAAAAAATCAAGTGCAAATTTATTTTATAGTTATAGTATCATTTTCTCTCTTTTCAAACAATTTGGCCTTACAATTGAACATAACAGATTAGAGGTTTTCACTTCTCCAGGACCACAAAAAATCTCAATCCCTCTTCTCTAGACCTAGGATCATTAGGAGAACCTATTTTATGACCAAAGGATAAGTGGAAATACCTTGAATTCATCTTTAACAGAAAACTCTCTTTTTGTTAACATATTCATTTCTATTCCAACAAAACCCTATCTACCATCAAGAGTATGAAAATGTTAGGTAATTTTACCAGGGGATTGTTGCCCTTACATAAACAACTCCTTTACAGGATGTGCATCATGCTCACTATACTTTATAGTTTTTAACTATGGTATTACAAAGGGGCTTCTCTCTCTAATCCTCTCAAAGAACTAAAGAAAATGTAATGCAGAGTAGCACTATGAATCACAGGAGCATTCTGCACTTCACCTTCATGGAAAGTTGAGGCTATAGCTAGCCTCATTCCTATACATTTTCATTTCAACAAAGTCAGCAGAAGATATCATTTGAGAATAGTGTTTTTACCTAAATAACACACTCTTAACTCACTTTTGGATGATCAACACTTAAAGAAGGCAAAACCACATTGTCTATCAATAGGTAACTTGACATCCAAACAATGTCAAAAAATCAAGAGTTCAATTATGAACATCAGCAATCATTTAAATGAAGTTTTCCTATTCTTTAATAGACTTCATAAAGAACTTTTACCTGGATTTTGATTAGTAGATAATTTCTCTGATCATTTCTCTTTTCATACAGTGAACTGTAAAAACACAGAAGTTAAGAATGCTCATCTTCATACCCTTAACAAAATCTTTGATGACTCCCTCTCAAATTCAAATACTATTCTAGTTATTTCCAATGCTGGTATTAAGAATAATGTTGCAATTTTGATATCACACATCCACTCTGGTTAAAACATTTTAGTCAAAACAATCCACTATGCAATAAACATTACTTTTACTGAGATGGAATTGTTTTCAATTAAATGCAGAATCAATCAAGCTGTTCAGATCCCAAACACTGAAAATATCATTGTCATTACTGATGCCATACACACTGCAAGATATATCTTGATTTATCTTCCTACCCATATCAACTTCATTTCATTGCTGTATCTCAGGATCTTAGAGCATTCTTCAACAAGAGCTCTAACAACTCAATTGCTTTTTGGAATAGCTTCCTTGTTATAGTATACTTGAACACTAATATTTTTCTTGATTTAATATTTCTTTTCTTTTGATTTTCTTTTTCTTTTCTTTGACAATGAAGAGGTATATGACTGTGATCACATGACACATCACATGATGTGAGGTCATAGGACTAGGCCCTGAGAGAAGAAGCTAGAAGAATGATGTCAAGGTATATGTTAACAGCATATTCACCTCATGGTGTACATATGGTGTACTTATGAACAATGTATGGACATTAGGGCAAGGTTATTTATTGTCAGCACAGACCATGTATATATTGTATAAATAGTATAGAAATGCATTAGAAACTCCTTGTCGAGTTCTCTTGTGATCCTCACAAGATACTATGCTCTTAAGTTTACTTAGTAGTCTATTGGTTATTCTTAGACTAGTGGTTGCCACAACATTCCTCACTCAGCCATCAAAAAAAAGACCAAACAACTCAATATTAACTCTATTTTCCCTTGTAAATTGTCATGGGATTTTAGTAAGAAAGAAAAATATGACTCAATCCTACAAAATTGGCAAATGACATTTCAAGCATTGGATTACAAAGGGAATAATTTCCTAGACCTAATCAATGACAATAATTTACCTACTAAACCCACTTATACAAAAGATGGCACTTGGCTCAAACAATCTGGACATACTAACACTCTATGTGCATAAGCAACCAGAGCCATTACAAATCATTCCCCTATAGGTGAATATTGTCTGAGGTTTTTTCCTAAAGAACCTTTCAAATGTCTATACAGAGTTTATCCAATCAAATCAAGACATCACATCCTATATGACTGCAGGAGGTATAACAGATACTGGAATCCCAACAGAGAGTCTTTAAAGAACTTCATCACTTTCCTTGAATTTAATCCAGGAGCATTCTCCTTCCATGAAGGAATTGCTTAATAGTAGTTTCACTGTTATCACTTTACTTAGTGTAAAATAGTATTGCCTGCAATCTCCTTTCCTCCTAATTTCTCTTTCCTTTCCCTTTCTTTTTCCTTATTTCTTGTGGTATTTAAGTATCTACATTGTAGATACCACAGTCTACAACCACATCCCATGTAATAAATTGTTGATTTTAAAAATAAAATAAAAAACTTCAGTACTCCAACCTTCTCTGAACCTTTACTAGAAATAGCCAAAAACTATTATAGTGCATTATAACTACATAACAACCCTGAATCCTATGCATTATAATTTACCTGAAACTCTAATTTAAGTGTGAACTTAAATTAGATGTGATGCCAAGTTATAAATTTCTGACAATTACACTCTACACTCATGAGTTATATGGGCTCTATATGAGCAGATGGCCTCTTGAACTGCTCATTAACATCTGGGTGGAAGTATCAAAATCAAAGACGGAAGACTTTTGACATATGATGGTCCTTAGAGTTTGATTATAGCTATAAACAAGCCGTGACTGATGGATGGTGGCATTTTCGCATCACTTGTGGTCAATCGTTGATCACATAGTGGCCAACTTTTATTATTCAAATCTATGAGCCATTTCCGAGAAATATTGTTTTCAGTGAAAATAAGACTCAGAGATTTTACAAGTAGGTGATTCCGGACGGCATGGGCTCTCTTTTCAGGACTCATATTACGTAGGCTGTCACTAAATTAAATTAGATCATGATGTCAATTTATCCATTGTTCGCTTGAATCGGATATCGATATCTTTACACATCCTCACTAGCAAGAGGGAAATTTATGTGAACGTGACGATAAACCTGAGAATTGAGTCTAATTTCTTCAGACCTCGGCCCCATATTTCAAACAAATTCAACGCCATGCAGACCGGCTGAAATCAAATAAGAAAACCTAATTGATATCTACGCTACGGCGCTCCGCATCTATATCTGTAAGTGGGCTGATTTGGCAGATTATTCAAGACTAGAATACAATACGGAACGCATCCGCCGATTATTTTTTGGTACCAAATTGTCACTCAAATTTCAATACAGTCATTTCGTGGCGTCGATGATGAAGCGAGAATAAAGTCTCTCGGAGTCTTATTCGGTTCCTTGTTAGGAGAGTCTACTTGACAAATAAGACTGCGCCAGATGACCAGGGGAGTTGCATCTCCTCTGACCAGACTCGACAATCTCCTTATATGACCATAATGTTGTCGTGGGCGGATCCAGTATGGTCGCTTGGCCGTACTTCGAATCGTTGGAACCTCCCACTGACTGGCGACATTATTAATTGAACACAGCAGCTATGGGAATTTATCATCACCATCATTCTCGTCACCGTCATCGTCATCATGATCATTTCGGACGTGTGCATGCAGCCACTGGGCTGTTTATTTCTGGTGTAGCAGTACTTGACAGTCCCTACTGATGACCGTCTCTCTTTCTGTGGCACTCTGTGGGAGATGGGACACTCCGCGGCGTATCAGCTGTTTCAAGCTATCCCACTACACAACTACTTCTAGTTTTTTCTCTCCCCCTCTTCTAATCCATGATCATCAGAAACCGGCGGTGACAACCAGGTAAAAAAATGTGTACCTAACGCTTGCTTCTAATGTTCTCTCGCCAAACAAATGGAAACACGCGACTGTTTCACAGGGATTATATACAAGGAACAAAATTCCTTGATGTGAATACTATGGCTTCCCATTCTTGCGGGGGCTTCTGAGGGCTCTTTTCAACCCAGACTCCGGCAGGCGTGATGGAATCAGAAAAAGAAAAAGGGAGAAGATCAAGAACCTGGACCAACATGGCAAATGTATGTCGAGGGCTCCGAACTCCACCGAGTGTCCGACCCTTTTCTCCTCCCCAGCAAGGTGAGTCGTTGCCCTCGGAGTCAGAATGCGCTGTCTACATACGGGCCTTCCCTCAAAGCCACAAAATTGAATTACTGGACTACTTGATGTTGGGGAGGGGTGAACAAAACAAATTCTCATTGTCGTCGATTGGAATGATAGATGTACACCTTGAACAGTTGTGATCCTGTACAATGTCTCTACATCTGCACATTTATAGCCCGCCAGCAAGCAACGCGGGAGAAACAAAATTCTGAGTGCTATTGCAAAGAAAGGATAATGGACAACCTGGGTGCCGGGTGGTTTCCACACCAGAATGGCTCCCAGGCCCGGCTCCTCTGTGCTTCTTTCTCCCAGGCCCAGCCCCTCCCTCCGCCGGTGCTTGTGTCTGCAAACAACAGAGTCATTGGGCAGCTTACAGTCATACATACATATGTGGTTTGGAGGAGCGCAAGTGGGGCTTGGGCGCACCATGGTCTGACCGAGCTACCGATCTGGACTGGTCCACAGCGTGACGCGCTATTGGTCTCTGTGACAGAACTCACAGCTTCCATATGTGGCAAGTAGATCGATCTGAGATGAGATTTGGAGATCCATCATCCAGGCAATATAAGGTCTGTGGGCGCAGAGCCCACAACATACTCATTCCTCCTCTAATCATGGATATGGACACTGACTGGTGCCTCACCTGCAATAAACGCGTCGTATGTTATTCTCTCTCTTATTTACTGCAGATTTCTCACTCTTTTCCAAGGACGGCGGTAACATTTACTGCTCATTCCAGTGCCAATTTGGTGCAGGACCCTCAAACTACCATCCTCGCTCATGCTCTGCACTTGGTCAGGACACTTGCGAGTATCCAGAGGACACAATGGAAGAGGAATTCCATGAGGAGGACTTGGCTCACGATAAAGATGGCCGGATGTACAGCGTCGAGGCCGTCTCCAAAACCAATTGGGCGGGCCGTGGTTCTGCTGGAATTCGCGCCTGGGCTGCAGAGATACCATTTGGAGCCCGTCCAGAGGAACAGGGACTGGTTTCTCTGCCGCTCGATGACTCTTCTTCCGCCACCTCCAGCTCTATCAGCTCTATCAGCTCTATCTATCGAGCCCCAAACCTCGTACGGCCAATTCGCCCCCTGCCACCTTCTCTCACCATGACAAAACCAGAATTATCCACTACCACTTCCCCACGGCCTATCCTCAATCTCCAGAAGCACCTCAATACCCTCACTCACTCCCCACGGAGCACAGCAAGAACCGTCACCTCAGAGGACTCTCTCCCCACGCCCGCCTCCACCCACGCCTTGCCTTTCTCGCCTTTCCCTGGAAGACCCTTTCCCTCCATCTCCAACGCTCGTGCGAGCGACCTTGCCGCATGCACTCGACTCAGCTCTTCACAGCTTCCCTCTCGATCCCCTGCTTCCCCCAAGGTTCATGACTGCCACGTTGTGCTCTCCAGAGGGGTGCCCGTTACCCCCCGAATTCTATCTTCCCCTCGATCGTCCCTAGACGAACATGATCTATCCCCACCGTTCTGGGTAACTACCTCCATGGCTCTTCCAGTGACAAAGCCTCGTACCATTGTTCGCAAAGAGTCTAATTTTCCTGAGCTCTTTCGGGGCCGTCCACTCTATCGTCGTGTCGCTGCTTAGGAATTAGGCGTATTTTTCAAAAATCTCATTCGTGTGCGCACATATTCTCTTTCGTTTTCGACTTGTTTCCATTGTGTTTCTTTTGTTGGCCACTGTTACATATCTCATTTGAAGGTCTGTTGAGACATCCACCTATCTTATAAACTGGGTCACTGTTCACAAGCAGCTATCTCACAATATCCACCATCTCACCACCATCTCGCATCCACTCTCTCACACTTGTTTTCTGCTCTACCACCACTCTTTTTATATATCGATTGTTATTATCTCACGTCGTTGGTGTTGTGCTTTTCTGTACTCCCTCGCAATCACTTTCTGCATCTATACACACATACATAGACAACATGCAACTTTTTCTGATCCCAACTTTGATTCCCGTGTGAATGAGTGACCCACTGAAACCCATCACAGGATTAAAAACGGATTAGACTTGTGCATGGTGAGGAAATAATAAAATCCTAGTGGTGAGCTAACGAAGTTGCGTCGGGAGCGAGAGTGATGCAGAGTCCACTCGGTTCAGCCACATGCCATTCGGGTGAGGATTAAATTACCACCTGCTTCGCGAAGAGGGGGTCCTTGGCCAAACAGACTCATATACACCTGCAAGGAGTCTGGCAGAAAAAAGGCTCAGTCAGAAACTCTGGTGTGGGCAATCATCTCGTCCTTGGGCCACACTGGCTTAACGTTTTGCCTTCTGGCAGCCCACCTTGACAATTATAATATGGACGTAATAATTGCTTTGTTGACCAATCAATCTCCCCAAAGGCTCGGAAGCTGGAGTCTCCTCTCCTCTGCTCACAGAGCTTATTCTAAACCTCTCAATTCTTCCAGAACCAAGGCTCCACTTGAACAGCAATGAAATTGAAAATCCGTATCGCACGCACTCCACATGGAAGAAATCACCCACAATTGTCCCGACTGTCGTCGAGACGGGGACCGAGACGGGGACACATCTTCTCTCTTCTGATTCATAGTGAAAGTCCTTCTTTGCATATCCGTCATGCGCTTCTAGCGAAGGAAGCGGGATGCGAGCAATAAGTAGCAGCATCTTGTCTTGCCCCGCTGCCAAGTTTCCGAAAAAAATAGAATGAAAATTTGGCAGATAATACCGTCCGCACACACACGGATTTTTGTTCTTGTGTGTCAACCGTGGATCATCGTTCTATCACTGGGCTTGCACGTTCTTGAAGTTTCAATTCTTCAGCCTCGTGGTCTTCTCCGATACACCCGCATTACCGATTCTTTGAATGCACTTCATCCCTCGAAAAGAACACGAGAATCACTTTCAAGCAATTTGTTCATCGTGCTCTAGTATATTACTCACCGGAGGGGTCGTTCTTTAATCGGCTTCTCAGGACTCTACACACAGCACAATGGTCTGGCTGCCGTTAGGTCAGCACTTGATTGACCTACGCTTGAACATGCTGCATATGCATTGCATATTGCATAATTATGCTCCTCGGTTTACCCGCCTTAATACACTCATATTTGTTAGAACCCAGCCCTGCGTCTCTTTTTTCGTCTCTCTCACCGATCCGCCCCCCCCCTTCTCTCTATCCAGTCCCCACTTCTCTCAAATCCCTCCCCCCCTTCGAGCGGAATACCACCTGGACGGAGCCTGCGAAAGTTCGGGCATCAACTCTATCATCAATGGTATCTCCATTTCCTGACTCATTCAAAACCCGTATCATCGATCTGTCGCGTCGTAACATCGGTATCAAACTTCCCTGACCGGTGACCGGGTCAATGACCGACCGATCACACAAATGAACTGTCTTGTCACCGTGTCAGCCCAGCTCGCTGGAACGTCCTTCAGTTCCCTTTCTTGGGAGAGTCTTTGTTTTTTTTTCAGACGAGATTTTTTTTCCCTGTAGCATTTGACCTCTCGGAAGATCTCTTTGGAGCAAACATTGTGCCCATGACACACTCACAGACCATTCGAACTACTCTTGCCCCATAATACCCTTTTTCTTCCCTTGCCAAGTGCTTCTCCTCTCTACCCCAACAAGTGTTTTCGTACCTTGTCGTACCTTGTCTTTTACAATGGTGTCATTTTGACTTTGCTTACATTTTCTATAACCGGGACGTTCTGGATCTTGGAGCAGAAGGGAAACGCTAGGCTCTAATTATACGCTCAAACCCATGTTTCGTTACAGATATTAGCGCTAATTGTTATCGCTTTTGGTCAATCTTGCTCACTCACACGACTGATTGATTAATCGTGACTTGCAAGAAAATCTCTTTCCTCTGCCAGGTGGATCGTCACATGTCCTGTTCCTCACTGCTAGCCTCGATACGGGAACTTGACATCCTTTTGAAGGGGGCACTCTGAACATTTACCGGGACCATAAGGGGTAGCCTCTCATAGTCGATAGCTCTTTTAGGCCCATTGATACACTTAAAATTTGACATTATATGAAAAAAGAGGAATTACTGTAAACCTATGGATTAACTTCTCCGTAGAACAAACTATTCAGTACATCAACTACGGTCACCAAAGCGGTCGTTTGACCGTGTGTCACTCTTCCTGTTTTGGGATAAACGCCGTAATTATCTTTCAACGACGATGCACTACATACTACATACACATAAGCCAACATGTCTACTATAAGGGCCGTCTGTCTATTGGAACCAATAAAAGCTGTGATTTTATGCAACACTTTTTTGGGATTCAGATTAAAACGTTCCCACTCCAAACTGTGATTTCAGGGAGTTGACGTTCATGGCTGCAAAAGTTTTTCTCATTGCTAAAATATAAAAATACCTGTAACACCTTTTAGGCAACAGCATTATAAATTTTTGTAGTGTCCTTTCTCTCGAGCCGTACAAGCCGGCACTACAACATTCATTTTTCATTTGACCCCCTTGCAAAGTCTGGCCTCGTCAGTGATGATGAATGGCAAATTTGCCATTGAATTTGCGTAAAATTTGCGCAGAAGAAATTTCTTTATCATATTATACATCTCGATACATCCCGCGTTCGAGATAGCTTCATGACAAACAAATAGGCTTGGGAGCTCGGTATCAAATTCCGCCTATGGCAATACATGTGCGATATACCCCCAGTCCTCTTTGTAGTTGCTGCGGTTCGAAAATTTTGAAGCCTAGATGTTGCGACTCAATCGGCAGCACCATAATTGCTGACAGCTTGTTTGTCCGTCGTGTCATGAATCACTTACTCACTGGCAGCACTTTGCCAGCTTGCTGTTTCATGAAACACAGGAGGTCCACCCGAGGTAATTTTGAATAGCAATATACTTTTTCGCACCGCGCCTATCAGGGGACTCAACAGCATATCATGATGATGATGATGAAGGTACGAGTTACATCATGCACTTTCGTTATTCCGTTTTAAGTTTTGTAGTGTTAAGGGCCAACTGACAGCCATGCGGGCTTACCAGTACAATAATTTCAGACGCCAAGCAGTCGGAATTAGTTTAAAGGATACTGAAATGCAACGTTGTTAACATGGGCCCAGAATGTTTATTCATTTCGTAATTACAGAATACGCTGGTCAATACATGAAACTCCCTACGAGATTTCCTCATCAAGTCAACTCAGATACGTTTGCTCAGGCCTTCCAGAGGGCCATGCAAATTGAGGGGTCAGCCGAATTATATGTATATTTCACACTTAGTCCTTGTATTATGCAGCATGTTCGTGCCTGGCTCTGAGATATACCACTCTTCCTAGTCTCGTGAGCTCCGAAGCGCAATTTTCCCCTTGTGATGGTTCCAAATGACATCATCGTAGTTCCTCTCCTTCCAACTGTCAACTGGAGTAGCGAATAGAACGTAACCTTTTGAAGGAGGTAGAATAGATAGGGTTCTAGAAATCGCTAATGACTTCTGATGACAATGCCATCTGAGGGATGCTCTATTCAGACTCTATCTGCCGGACCCTAATCTCCCTGGATATATTCAGGCCAAATTAAATGCATCGTGCATCAGGGTCTTTTTCCCCTCATCTGGCTTCTCCACTGGCTCGTCCATTTGACTTTCCTCTCCTGTCTTGCGGCACCGTCTCGAATGAGATCTTCTCTAAAGGCACGATAATAAAGGCGCTAAGATTGTCATCGATTCATTATCCCGGGGTCTACATCCTCGTTTTGGGACCACTCTATCAGCGCCGGTCGTCATTTAAAACCCTTTTTATAGCGCTTGTCATAGGCTAATGCAGCGTATCAAACAAAAGAAGCTGATAGTAAATTTCATCTTTGGTCTAGGTTCCACTCAACTGCGCTTGCGTGACATCAAGGAGGAGAGTGTGTACGTTATATTCGCTGATATGGAAGAATCATTTTCTTTGTCCAGAAACCCTCTCGGTTGCGTTCATTTGATGAATCGATCCACGGTAAATCACAAGAGAAATCCAACTGGTACTTAAACGAGTTTGGTCCAAAATGGTAAGTAGATTGTAACTGGTTCCTGATAACGGAGGTAGTGCTCCATCCATCCAAGTGATCACGACTATCGGTGAATGAACCAAATCGAGCAAGGTTCCGTGTTAAACCCTTTTTATCCATCGTTGCGGGAGTGGCGGAGACGCAAATAAAGACAGCCCTACAGAGTAATATTTGATGCTCGGTTTTAGTTCCATTTTCTTCCATGTCCTGTTTTATCGGGCAAGACCATGACTATTCCATCAACATTGTCGTGCGAGAACGCGCGCGCGCATCGCGGGTTGTCAATTTTTTTGAGTTTAATCAGTGTACGCCATCTTGGTTAGCGGGTTGTACTTGACATTCTCTAGCGTGTATTGATTCTTTTTAGGTATGGCCAGGACGCAATTCTGGTTCGGTTTAGATTTTCTCGCCACACAAGATAAAGGATCTTTCATCTCCTTCCATGAAGAAGCTGCCCGGAAATGCCCTTGTACGTGCGTTTAGGAACACGCTGTGTTGCTGAAACAACCAGCAAATTCAGGTATCTCCTAGGAACCAGAAGCAGCACTTTCCTCTCACAGCTTGTCAAGCCACCGTCACAACGAATTCTCTTCGAACTTACTCTTCTGTTTTTATCGAATGATACTACATTCTCAGGCAGGACGACCTATCACTTGAACCACTTGACATTCAATCAATCAAGTGCTTCAGTCATCGGACGCGCTTCGGGGTTCTTTTGGTTCATGTATGATCATGTCAGATTATACGGTGACAGATTATTGTTGGTCATTTCACGTGTCGTACCCCTAGCGTCGTAAAAAATGCTTACGCGGACTTGGCAAAGGACTGCCAAGTTTAGGTATATGGTCCAACACAAGTCCAATCAAAGCCAGGAAAATACATGTTCGCGGGAGAAGGCCACATGGTACTCATCAAGTAGCATTTGGCTTTCATGATTGAACATGCCCACCGCCACTACTGCCCATGTGGCGTCATTATTCGCTCGGCCAAAAATGATGTGCGAGTATGAGAATTTGTACATTAACCTTTCTGCATAGCTCCTCCATCCCTGATAATACATGAAATGAGGGACTTGACCTGTCAAGGTTATCTCCCCGTGACCCTATTAGACTTGAGGATAATACCAGTGTTCTGAATCGTGAAGTCTTATTCAGGACGGATACGCAGCATACCTCAAAAATGTGGAGTTTGATCAGTCATTCCAAATGCTTCAGCAATCAAATACAGCAGTCAGGAGATTCTTTGGCTTGTCATAATCCCTTTCACGCTCAATGCTAAACCTACCTGGATCATAACAGATCCTAAGTGTCCATCTGAGGATGAGATACCAGGGGTCCACGAGTACTCAGAGGGTACTGCACGTCGAGGACATCTGTGTGGCCATTTACACTTCATGGAAGATAGATTTCAATCTATGATCACATCTCTTGGCTATCTCTTGGCTCAGACTTGCTCATGCTGTCCCATTGAACCATGAAGTTTTGTACCACATTTGATGACATTTACATTTCCAACATCGTGCCCCAAGCATATGAGAAGAACTAGACCAGATCTAGCAGTGGAGACAAAGATGTTCCGGTGGATGGGCAGACGCAAATGCTTGTAATACATTGAATATCGTTGGCACAGGCAACTTCCCTTGATCAATGGGAAACAATATGAGGCAAGACGTAACCCCAAACTCAAACGGGTCTTTATTGCGGGGGAGGCTGGAAGCTGAGTCCATTGTCAATGTTTTTTTTCATCTCCATATAGAATGAAGCACCTACCCAGGTGGTGGTCCAGAGAAACCCGGTGGGGGGGGAGGAAATCCAGGAGGGAAAGCAGCTGGTGGTCTGAAACCGGGAGGGGGCCCTTGCATACCAGGAGGCACAAATGGCATGGGTGGCCTTGCAAGGGGAGGAGCACCCACTGTGAGTTGAAAATTAAGATTGAGTCAGTTGTCTGGATCGAGAGATGAACATACTCGGTGGCATCATACCCATCCCTCGCCCTGCAGGCATACCACGACCAGGACCTATCGGGAGCTAGGAAAAATAAGTCAGTAGCAGATTGATGCCTATACGGAGTCCAGTCACGTACAGCGTTGGCTTTTTTATCTTCATCGACCACAGGAGGAGGGCCTTCAACACTTATACTAACAACAGTCTCGCCGCGCAAGATAACTAAGCCTAGGGTGCGCTTCATTTCCTGTTCTGGTGCAGTTTCTTCACCTGCCTTTTTCTTCGGCCTCACTCTTCGGAACTCTTCACAGTCAGCCAGGACCAGATTCATGTGGCGGTCAAAAGCAAGCATTTGGCCCGTCAGTGCGCGTCCATCGTTGATTGTGACCTTGAGCCGCCAGTTAATCAGGGAGAGCATTTTCCCGCCTTTGGACTTTGGAGGAGGCTACATAGGATATGGGATCAGCCCTGTCAGCGTTGTACGACATAGGGAAGGCGCAGGACTCACCATGATGGACAATGTGTTGGGCAGCGACCTCGACGCGATTCCACAACAGTTCAATTTTCACCAAACATGCACAAACTCGGATATCAAAACTTTCTGGCTTGAGTCATGCAGATAACTGATGATTCTTTCAGTCGCAGTGTTGCTTGCGCTGATTTTCGCCAAAAGAAGAGTCTCAAAGGCCCATAAAAGCGTAATTCCGGAAGCTATCAAATAACATGTCTCAACTGGAACTACCCAATAACAAATTGATCAAACTCTTAGGTAGTACCTTTCGTTCTGTGAACGGCGGTCATTTATTGGGTTTAGGTATCACTACTCCAATCATTGGTGCACCAATGGCAGGGGCATCTGGAGGTATAGAATACTGGGCATCCTGGACACGCTCATCTTAATGCCTAAATAGGCTTACTCGCTGCTCAGATAACCCTTGGTGGCGGATTTGGTTTGGTGGGCACTGGTAAGGACACGGCCATCATGCGAGTAAGCAAGCATATTCACGCTATTGGCAGGCTATATCACAGCGGAACAAATCCAAGAAGAGATAGATGTCGCGCGCCGAATCCTTGGAATTGACTCCCAGTCACCACTGCCTATTGGGGTCGGTTTCCTCTGCTGGAGACTCGAACTGGATGCAGTTCGAGGGGAGCGAAAGCTCAAGACCGCACTTGACAACCATGTCGTTGCTGTGTGGTTTTCATTTGGTGAAAATCTACCTAAATGGATTCAGTTCGTCCGGGACCACGATAGAGCGAATGGGGCACAGACCATAATATTTGTCCAAGTCTCTTCTGTGGATGATGCTCTTGTTGCTGTTCACGACTGGAAAGTAGATGTCATCGTGGCTCAAGGTTTCATTTCATTTTTTCATCCTCTTCCAAAGTGCTGATTCAAGCTTTTTCCCCTTTTGCCAGGGATTGAAGCGGGTGGTCATGGTTTTAGCAATGCTCCATCTATGAAGTCGTTAATTGCATCGATCCTGTCCGTTGCTCCTGGTGATGGACCTGCAGTTATAGGTGCTGGTGGTTTAGCAACAGGGAGGGACGTGGCAGAGCTCCTCAGCCTCGGCGCTGCAGGCGCAGTCCTCGGAACACGTTTTCTTTTAACCCCTGAAAGTCTATACCCTGATGCTCATAAACAAGCATTAGTCACTGCAGAGTCAACAGCATCAGTCCGAAGCATGGCATTTGATCAGGTTCGAGGCACCTTGGGCTGGCCAAACGGCGTCGACGGCAGAGGCTTGTATAATGGTGGGATTTTATCCTAGTAGTCAAATTTCACTGTTCAGGCCTCATTTTTGTCACTGCACACTAGCGACCGTTCAGGATTATGAAAATGGTGAAGATATACAAGTCTTACGCTCCAAGTTCGAAGAAGCTGCCCGTGATAACGACATAAGCCGAGCCATTGTGTGGGCTGGAACCGGGGTTGGGGACATGAAGGACATTAGGCCTGCAAAGGTAACCATCGTGGTTCATTTTCATTGAATGGAATCTTCTACTGACATATTTTTATTCAACAGAAGCTAGTCCAGGAGCTGCATCAAGAGTGTCTGATTTGTCTAGAAAATAATGTCCAAGCCTTCTAGCTCACAACGTGTTTATTATCTAATCCATTTCCCATTGATTTGTCTTCCGGACGTGTTTTTCACTACCATAAATCACACTGCATGAATCAATTCGAAACTCGGTGTTCTTCACCGAGAGGCTTTGAACTGTCGTGTCGTTGCACCAATCATCTCTACCTTGGCCAGATCCAACACTAGGAACGGCTCCACAGACACGTTGCAAGAGGCCCATCCATTCGTATTGGTGCCTCATCATCCATGTTCAAAAACCCCCGACATGATCATTGATCATCATAAACCCCCCTCTCTCGTTATACGTCGAGTGAAAAGCATGGATCCCTCCCTCCCTTCGCTTCAGCATCTTTTTTGCAAACTTGTCACTCATCACCTTTGATCTCTTACTCTGGACCAACTCTGGACCAACCTGGCAACCATGCCAGAAGGAGGTTGAGGTTCCGACGGACCTTCTCTCCACCTGCCTGATTTGCTCAATTCAAACCACACTACACCCGACATGTTCACCTACTTTAGTAATAGCCGAGAATCCAGAAACTAGAATCAGATTCTTCAAAACTTGCTCAGGGGGTAGAAGCGAGATCAAGTATCAATGACATAGTATAGTAAGGCTTATCCATCCTGTGAACAGGAGGTTGAGGTTACTGCATCCTTTGCTTGATGGACGATCGTCCCCACTTCCACAGAGACAAAGAACTTTGAAAGTATTTCACACTTGACATGTTGGCCAGACGGATAATTTAGGTATCCGAACCCATATCTCTTTGGGGATGCCTTTGTACTGGTTAGTTGAGCACAAGGTTTGAGTAGTTTCCTTATGGCTAATCATTATAAATACACGATTGGAAAATGAATCTAGGTGGAAGATTTGGAATGATGCTCCGGAAAGTGAGATTAATGGACAATTTCGACGACAAGATCACCTTGGTTGATGGAGTCGCCTAACGAAAGGATGAATTTATCAGCAACATAAGATGGGAAAGAGAACACACCTTCTTGGACAACAACCCGCTTAACATGACCAGAGACCGGCGCAGTAACCGCAGACTCCATCTACCCAAGATATCAGAACCAATGAGACCATGAGAAAACGATAGCTCACCTTCATGGCACTCATGACTATTGATGAGAAAAAGATAAGAAAGCACCCCAGATCTCGCCTTTTGAGAAACACGTACCACAGACAGGATCGCCCTTCTTGATCTCATGGCCTTCCTTGACTCGCACTTCCACGACAACTCCAGACATGGGAGCTCCTACTGAGCCTGGCTCATTGGAAGCTTTTTCCCGTGATATTGTCTCGACAGCTGAGTTCTTATCCTCAATCGAAACCGCGCGGACCTGACAGGATCACATCAGTAATCGATTTAAAAAGCATTGAATGACTAGGTTTCTACCTCTCCGTTGACCTCAAACCAGACGTCACGTTGCGCACGACCTTCCACAACCGGCCCAACGGCCATGAGACGAATGATCAGTGTCTTGCCTGGTTCAATGGAGATGTGCATTTCTTCTCCAACATCAGGGCGCCCAAGGAAGTAGCGTGTGGGAATAACACTAGTTTTATTTATATGAGATCTGAACTTGAACAATGGATTTTCCATGCCATACCTGAGATCTCCATATTTTGCCAAGAAACCTTGATACTCCTCGAAGACCTGGATGTGGCAATCATCGTATTCAATAAACCAGCACCTGGGAATATATACGCGAACTTCTGTACCTTGGGATACATGACGTAGGAGGTTACATCAGTATCAGTGATGTGCTTGCCAAACTTGCTCCGTAGCTCCGCCTTGATCTTCCTGAAGTCTAGGGGTTCCATAGTGGTGCCAGGCCGTCCATCAATCTTCGACTTATTCCTGATGATGCGTGTGCGTAGAGGTTCAGGGAATCCTCCCACGGGTTGCCCAAGATAACCCTGGAAGAACTCAACAACAGAAGATGGGAAGTCAAGCTGGTCAGCACGTTCAAGCACTTGCTCTTTGGAGAAGGAATTCGAAGTCATCCACTGGGCGAAATCACCAACAACTTTTGATGACGGTGTAACCTGTTCCCAAGGATCCATCAGTGACAAAAGAAGGACGTCCAGAAGAGTTCTATGACCTTGATGATGTTACCACACTGGCAGGACAGAGGACAATCAGAAGCTGGATCTTAATAACTGGATGAGAATAACTTTACAAGTTCGTTCGCTTCGATATATTTCTTCTTGATTTCTATGAAAATTCTTCAGGAAACTGAAAAAAACTTTGGTCTACCACGCACCTGTCCATTGTTCTCCAAGTCCAAGTTGCGCAGCTTGGAACTAGAAGTAAAAGTTCATTAACAAAGAAGTACGGAGCCTTTATTTCAACATACCATCAGATTCGTGTACTGTCCTCCAGGCATCTCGTGGTCGAACACTGAAGAATCGGAAGCACGGACATTGGCCTCAAAGCAGCTGTAGAGTATGCGGACTTGACTCCAGTAGGTGTTAAGGGCCTGGATATCTTCATAGCGGATCCCTGTGCCTAGTGTGGTTTGCTCCAAAGCCATACATACGGCACCCATAGAAGGCTGAGAAGTCAGTCCCGACATGCCTAGAAAAGGAAAGGTCCTCATGTTCAGGGTCTCCCCATTAGCAAAGATGAGATACTGACTATCGATGGCAACATCAACAACATCAGCACCTGCAGCTGCAGCAGCAATCATACTCGCTGTAGCGATACCTGCAGTATCATGCGAGTGTACATGGATGGGAAGATCGGGGTGAGCCTTCCTGATAGCACCGATGAGACTAGTTATTTGGACCCCATTTCAGATTCTGTATTCGGAGTCCAGAAAGAAACCTCTTACAGTTTAGCAGCCTCAGGTTTCAGAAGACCAGCCATGTCTTTGACACCGAGGACATGAATACCTTCTTTTACGAGTTGATCGACAAAATCAAGGTAATATTGGAGGGTGTATTTGTTCTCCTTGGGACTAGCAACATCTCCGCTGTAGCAAACAACTGCTTCGACGACGCCACCAGCCTTCTTGGCAGCGTCAATACCAAGTTGTAACTGTCAAGTTGTGAGCTCCATATCTAAGAAGTATCCCCTATCATTCCATACTTACGTTTTCTGCAACCAATGGATTAGCCCATGGGCTAAAATGACACGAATAGACGACACACCGAAGTAATTGAGAGAATCGAAGACACGGAAGATGTCAAGACCGTTCTCAACAGCTTTCTTTGAGAAGTCATAAATCGCATTATCACTAGATGGGCTCAGAAAGGCGGTTCTTTATAGGTATCCACCACCTACGGATAAGAAGTATAACCAACACCATTGGCACCGCGGACAAGAGCCTGGAAAGGGATGTTGGGGACGAGCTTCCTGAGAGTGCGCTTCACGTGAACATTAGCTTTCAACGCTATACCAACCAATGAAGCTAACAAACCAGACGATCCCAAGGGTCTTCGTACAAGAATCGCATTGCTACATCGAACGTAGCACCACCCCACATCTCCAAGCTGTAGGCATTCGCAAGAGCATAACTGGTCTCCTTAGCGATTGAAATCATATCGGTAGTGCGCAGACGAGTGGCAAGTAAAGACTGATGGGCATCACGCCAGGTGGTATCCATGATCAAAACACCAGGGTAATCACGAACGGCCTTGGCGAAAGCCTCTGGGCCGTGTTCGACGATGATGTTGCGCCAACCAAGTGTGCAAGGGTAGGTAGTATCCAGCGGAGGTCCGCTGGGATCGTCACGATTAAGAAGTTTAGGAATAGTAAACTCGGTTTTGAGGCCAGGTTCGCCCTATTGTAAGATAGATGATTATTCTGAGAATTTCAATCGTACATCGAAGTCTTACGATTTGACCTTTAATAGAACTTCCATTGACGGCAAGGTCTCCAAGGTAAGCCAGGAGCTTTTGGGCCCGATTTTGGCTCTGCACGAGCTTAAAGAGGTCTGGGGTATCATCAATAAACTAAAAGAAATCATCAGAGCAGGGTTGAGCGAGAAAAACAGTGAAACCATACTGTTGTCCAGGTCTTTCCTCCAATAAAAGTATCGTGAGTCAAAAGACGGAACAGGAATGGAATATTGGTCTGAGTAGACCCAGCCAGTCAGAAAACTAGTCCTGAACAATCATGTGAGACACAAACCTTGACACCGCGAATGCGGAATTCTACGAGAGCACGAAGCATCTTTCGGCGTGCAACCTCATAAGTGGTACCACTCACGCTGCACTTCACAAGCAAACTATCGTAGTGGGGCTTTATCTTTGAAGTTAGCTGGGATCATACTGCGAGCACTTCGTGACGTACAGTAATCTGGGCACCAGCGAAGCCTGAGCTTGCATCAAGACGAACACCATTACCACCAGCTGAACGATAAACTTCAATCTTTCCTGTGTCAGGCTGGAATCCGGAAGCAGGATCTTCGGTTGTAATACGGCATTGGATCGCGAAGCCTCGCTTGGTGATGGCGTCTTGTGTCAAACCCAGCTGGGGCAGAGTGGCACCGGCGGCAATCTGAATCTGAGCAGCAACAATGTCGATGCCGGTGATCTCCTCTGTTATCCACAATAAGACAAGGGGAAACCATTTAATTTCTCATCAGGGAAACTCACCAGTAATGGTATGCTCGACCTGGATACGCGGGTTGATCTCAATGAAGTAATGCCTTCCCATCTGGTCAACCAAGAACTCGGCGGTACCAGCATTCTTGTAGCCGACGCTCTTGGCGAGCCTGATGGCGTCATTCAGAATAGATTGGCGGACTTCTTCAGGAAGATGGTTCGCAGGTGCGACTTCAACAACCTTCTGGTGACGACGCTGAACCGAACAGTCACGTTCGAAGAGGTGGATGGTATTTCCAGCACCATCAGCGAGAATTTGTACCTCAATATGGCGAGGGCGTTCAAGGAAACGCTCAATAAAAACAGTGCCGTCACCGAAAGCAGTTTTAGCCTCGCTGACAGCACGATCAAAAGAGGTCTGGAACTCGGTTTCTTCACGCACAACACGCATTCCACGACCACCACCACCCATAGCAGCCTTGATGATGACTGTATTACGAAGATTGAAGACTTCACATATTCTAGTTTCGAATTCAGGGGTGCGTACCGGGGAAACCGTACTCTTTGATGAATGCCTCTCCATCTTTGTAAGATGCCACCGGCCCTGGGGTTCCAGGAACAACAGGGACGCCACACTTCATCGCTGGATGGTGTTGCATTAGTCTTGTCCGCCGTGGATTGTGACATGATAATATATCCCTACCAAGAGTTCTAGCTTTAGTTTTATCGCCAAGACCATCAATAACTTCTGGTGATGGTCCGACAAAAGCAATACCAGCTTCCTCAACCTTGCGAGCGAATTCCGCATTTTCAGAGAGGAAACCGTAGCTATAAAAAAAAGACCATGAGACACATGAATATCCCATCGAGTCAGATTCACTGGCCCAGGGTGAATCATGTCGACTCCATGTTCGAGGGAAATTCTAATGATGTCGTCTTGCGAGAGGTAGGCACCGACGGGGGTGAGACCTTTGCCAACTTGATACGCCTCATCAGCCTAGAGGAATTATAGTTATCATTAACTGGACTTCCACTACTCTAGTTGGATACCCATTATCACCTTTTGGCGATGGGCAGATAAGCGATCTTCATAGGAATAGATCGCAACGGTGTGCATGGCCAATTCATGAGCAGTTCTGAATACACGGATAGCGATTTCCTGAAAGAAGAAACAGTAAACAAAGCGACTCAAAAGGAACTACGATCAGAATCATACACCACGGTTAGCAACGAGGATTTTAGTCAAAGGTCCACCATGACCAGCAGATTTTCTTCTCATTGTCTGTATCGAGTGGACTGGTGTCCCCGGATTGGTAGGTGACCTGGCGAACATCGGCGCCAGCCTTGGGGGGTGGAGAGCATTCGAGTCTGGTGCAGCCATGGTGATGGACAATAATGAAGCGAGCAAGAAACGAAAGGATGATAAAAGGGTAATGCCGGAAATGAAACCAATAGTCTTAGTCTTATCACAGACTCTCGAGATCACGCGGGTGATGGAGGCAGGTGAATGTATTCTCTTGCTACTCTCTTGCTACTCGAGGTCATATTCATATTCATGATATCCCCCTTCAGAGCTATAACACGGGCAATCTCCTCCATCTCCACTCTCGGGCTACTACACGATCTCGGCCTATGGTGCCATGTGATTACCTTGGCGTCGTAAATCTACACCTTACTTCCTACCACGTTCTGTGAAATCTGGCGTGGTCTTTTTATGGCTTCCTATTTGCCAAAGGGATAATGGTATCAGCTTGTTTTCGTGCTTCTGTTCTCTTTTGATTATTCTTTGCTACTGCGTAAAGGATACCTGCAAAAAAGCCAACCCCAACGGCCGAAACGGATCCAAAAGTGATTGAGTCCCCAAAGAAGATCATCCCCGACGCTGCGACAGGGAGTTTATTCAACGCTCCAACCATACTGCGATCCGTACTGTCAGTCAATGGGCGGCGTGTTTGAGAGATCATCACTTGCCTGTACGTTGTGCTGCTTGTTACTCGTACACACCATGCCGTTGTATATGAGATCCCTACCGCAGCAGCACCTGAGAATGCGATGGCAAATAGTAGAAAATTGCGAGTATCAGAAGGGCTTTCAGGTGGGGTTATCAATGAACAAAGCGATAGGTTTCAACATCACTCACAAATTGCGTGCCAGATTTTCTGCTCCCCAATCTTCAACCAACAACGAGAAGATTGCAAGTACCGGGATGCTCAGCAGATTGTTATAGAACATTGAATCCCAGTCGGAAAACCCGGTTGCTTTGATTCTCTTCCTCATTGATAAGACCTAGGACACGAGAGGTTCAAACAAAAACTCGCAAAATTCCCTTACGAGGTGACCTACATAAGCAGCGCTTGCGAGACAATTAACAAGCATCCATAAATATCCTACATTGAGCCCGCGAACACTGCTCAAGAGATTTTTCATAGCACCTGCACTGATGCCAGTACTAACTCCGGGGATTGATTGTGTGAGCGCGTTGGTGACATCAGACCATGCAGCAATGATAGATGAAACGACCTTCAAGTAAATCCATCAATCCCCGTGGCGAAGGACAGAAGCAAACCCTACCATGAAAATGAACGAAATGAAGGTGAGCACGGTGACCGAGCCGCCGAACCAAATGACTTCTCCGTATGCCTAAGTTCACTGGCAGTGAGTTCGAAATTTTGGCTCGAAGAAATGGACTGACGATCAATATGATGGTCAAATTTTTGAAAATCGTATAGACAGGTATACTGAGGTGTTGCTAGAGCGCATGTCAGCGTTATTCCAGATTGACATTGCTGCTTACCAGGCTCTTTGAACCCGTGTAAATAACGCTAACCAGAAGGAAACTGATCGGAAACCACATCTTTGCGTCCTTCTTATCAAAGTCTCTGAAGGATATAATCCCAAGTATCTTGACAAGAGAGACACACGCCACACAAAACGACGATTGGATACATAATAAGAGAAAGTTCATCGAGAAGCCATGGCCTGACACAACGAACTGCACATCATTGTCAAGTATAATATCTAGCAGCTTTGTTCGATGGCCGACCTTATTGATGACAGTCATTAATATCGATGCCATGCAGTAGCAGATGATTGAGGACGCTATCATGAGTCTGTAATAAGCGACCATAAAACAACGCCATGGGTCCTTCACCTGCAGCATTTGACCTCCCTAAATCTCTCGAGCCAGTCGCTATGGCCTTTTTTATTTCTGCGGCGTCTTTCTCCTCCGAGTGTGATCTTCCTCCATTTGTCGTCAAGGACATTATGGCTTAGGGGAGTAAAGCAATAACGCGGGCTCTGGCGTACGTGGGTATGATAGGTCCCAAGCGATTTGGAGTAGAGTAGTCCAAGGAAGCTGTTTCTGATCACAATGTGCATCCACGTGACCTTACAATGAGCTCGACAAATTGTTCCAATTCTAGAAGAACAAACGCTCGCTAAGGATTTCAGCACGACTACGTAGCAAGTGGAATCATGCCGAAAATGACGGTTCGGTCTCCACCTCGATGCAGCAAGTTTTGACCCTTGTTCACTCGGATCATTATCTCACATTATTACTATTTTTTCTTCTGAAATGATAGCTGCTGTCCAGCGGCACAACCAGAAGCCCAGGAGTTTCCATGCAGACCTGGATTCTCTTGAAGTAGAGCTCTTAAGGAGCTGACAACATAAATTGATTGATGTATGACTAAGCCAGACAACCTGTGCTACTTACTTTCATTTCGCCGCAGGATATCACAAATCCATGACCTGGCTATCCACGTTCGCGTCGGTTAGCATAGCCGTTGGCCCTCCCCTGGTATGTCTATACTTCATGGCGGCCTCATCACAGCAACATGAACAATCGTTAGGTCTACGCCGACCAAACCTTCTCCATCGTTCGCAAACGGTAGGATATTATATACCCTTCTCGCATCAAGTGCTCAGTCTTACATTGTCCATTATAGGGATGCAACTGGATTTTCTCGTGATGTCTGTGCCATCTTGTAATACCAATTTCTCTCACAATGAAGAAGATACAACCACTCTGACGAATCAAATTAAAGATTACTCGCCAACATCACCCGTTGCTTCTTCTGGCTAGGGTTCTTCAACATTTTCTTACAACTACGTTTCAATTAACGATAATTCACTCACAGAGACCGCTTTGAGATTGCACTCCTAATCCAGTCCATTCTCATGATCCTGGCACAAGTATGACCATTTCATCTCGTTCCGTCTCGAAAAACACACATTGACATTCGTGGCTAGTTGGGCCTCCTCTACATCTGTATATCATTTCGACCGAAACAAAGTCCTGAAACACTCGGGTCTTCCCAACGACCATTTTTCTTTTGGCAATGGCCCTTCTATGCACAATATATTGAATTTCTCTGTGGATTCATGTTGGTT
>Ga0157368_1000180_pt1 | contig 30393 bp, 20 predicted proteins | sample AttbisABBM3_FD_113146 | JGI IMG/M metagenome (GOLD analysis project Ga0157368, IMG submission 113146) | Fungus gardens microbial communities from leaf cutter ant in Botucatu, State of São Paulo, Brazil - Atta bisphaerica ABBM3 | ecosystem: Host-associated > Fungi > Mycelium > Unclassified ... | reverse complement strand
CTGATGTGACAGTGTGACAGATCACTTCTAACCCTTACCCTAGAGTTCTAAAAATAGAAAAAAGTGAAAAATAAATCAAAAAGAAAATAAAAATGAGAAAGAAAATAAAAAGAAACTAAGTCTACTTTCTGTGATCTTGACATTACCTGTACTAACCCCAACTATAACTGCTGTGGATATATTATTAATATTTGTTAATACACACATCAAAGTACCCAAATCACAGTCACTGTTCCTAAGTTTTGTTCCTAATGTCATACTATCTTCTAGCTCTAGTAAACATGTTAAGTGAAAGACTGGTGGAGAAATAGAGGAGTGTATATCTAGAATATGGCTATCTGATGAGCTAATTGTATTCCAAGCTAATACAAATATACTAAATGATGTTCTTACTTTAATTGACTCAGGAGTAAGTAATCACTATTTTGTAGACAAATTTCTGTTTATCTTATATATCTCATATAACCTACTAAAACTTGGACTTTCTACTGACAAAGACTTTACATTTACTATCTCTGGAAAGTGATTAGTTTAGTTTACAATGGAAGTGAATAAAGTCAAATGATATGTTATTCTCAACAATGTTCTACATACTCCAAGATTGCATTCAGATTAGATATCTGTTTCCAAACTTGTATCAAAAAGAGCTTATATGGATTTTACTAGAAAAGATGCAGGTGTGATAATACCAGACAACTGCCCTATCATGTTAGCCATTTGATTTAGATAACTCTATATTATAGATGTATTGGAGTTTCTCCTAAGTGAACTTACAGTTCAGTCTAAACAAAAGACTGGTTCACATAGGAAGTAATACAGTTTCCTTAATAGGTTCAATATCTTTGGGCAATATTCCTTCTTGAATTTCCCATTATCCCATTCATATAGTATCTTTGCCATATACTTTCCTAGTAACTCTTCTTTTTTGAAATCTTGTTCTTCTACTATATTTAACTTTTCTTATCTTCTCACTTCTATACTTATTCTTTCCTCAAACTCAGCTATCACTTTCTTCACATTTTCTAAATATTCCTCTCTCTTACATATATTGTATTCTGCCATAAACTTCTTTTATTATACTAAATACTTTATAACTCTCCTAACTGCTACTTTTAGTAGAAAGAAATATGAAGTTAAAAAATTAAACAAAATATTGGAGAGGAAAACTATGGTTAGATAAAAGAGGTATACATATACACTTGGAAAGGATTAAAAAATATAAAAAATTCAATAGAGTTGGTAAAATAATTCAAAAAGTAGTAATATCACTGAACTTTCTAGAAACTTCATGAAATACTATTTTAACATCCAAGAACACTCCAGATCCAGGATAATTGTTTACAATTTCCATTCTATAAATACTATCTTAGATAGAGTACTTAATATATATATATATATAGATCAAATAGTTATACTGTATAGTTTTTATCCTAAAAATTAACACTAATTCCTAGTGTTAGTGGTAACTCTCTAATGTTAGAGTTTGTCTTTCTAAATCCTAACTCTGAGTTTTTATTTTTAGACTTAGTTAAGGAAGCATAATAGGAGACTTTGTGAGAATTGCACTTTTGGCAAACATATAATGTACCCATTTAATAGTATTCAAGATCCAGAGTCAGATATTCTTGAAAGAGTACATATCAATTTGTAAAAACCAACACCAGTCCAATTAGCAGGAGATTTATGATGTTAACTAATGAATTCTCATCCTATTGTACTGTTGCTTTCTTAAATAGAAAATTAGCTGATATCACACTATAGGTATTTAAAGCTTATCATACCAAAGCAGAGTGATAAACAGGTTGGAAATTGAAAAAGGTATGCCTAGATATAGGAAGAAAGTGATACAACAGTGCCTAGAAGAAGTATAGGATGCAAACTGGTATTGAATTTGAGTTTACCATTCCATGTACCCACCAACAAAATAATATAATAGAATGAGGAATATGTACTATCCTAGGTGCAATGATCTAGAGGGAGTGTTGAAGGTAGATTAATATATCAGTACATTAATAAATGTAATAACCTCTATATATACTTGGACCATTCTATATTTTTAAAATTTCTTTCTATTGTTTCAATAACTTAGTATATATCTGGTGTATTATCAAATACTTACCTTAATCAAATTCCATATCCTGAAAGTTATTTATTACTCTTTAGCTTTAACTTTGTATACTGTACTCAGCTTAACTATTATATAGTTGTAATTTGGAAAAGAAGTTTTCTGTAAGTGGGAAGAATATAACACTTAATCTAAGTTAATTATCAGACTAAGAAATTGTATATGGTAACTATTATTCTTAAATACAGGATTTGGATTTCTAAGAGTAGTGAGACTGAGTGTACTCTAGATTTATTAGTTACTAAGAAGGTTATTATCAGAAACTCTATAGAGTTTATTATGGAATGGAGAAGACTTGTTCATAAAGTAATTAGTGATTGGAATATAGAGTAATCCACATTAGAAAAGGATGATTAGTTTGGATGTGTTAGTTATTATTCATTCTGAATAATAGATACAGCCAGGTTAGTATATGATATAGTGACATTGTTGTAAGAAGTTCCAAGTAAAAGATATTTGGTAAAATATTGAACAGGATCAGTCAATATATCACAAGTGTTATAAATACAGCTTAAGTAGAGATAACTTCACATTAAGTAATATCAATATCTTAGAGTTTATCTGTGCAAAATAATGATGGAGATTGGATAAAAATAGAAGTCAACTTTATTATGGAAGATAAAGTACTTGAGTATTACCTTTATGGAAAAAGACACAACTCAGAGTGATGTTGACTTTTGTAAGAACAATACAGCTTAGATATAGTTGATTTTATTCATATTGGAAATTGGATATAGCTTGGAGATTGGACTATGACAGTTAATTACTTTCTAACAGTAATATTAGATTCTAATGCTATTGTCACAACTACTAGTTTTCTTTCTTACATCTTTTTTCTTGATCTTACTCATAGCATTCTTTTACTATATCTCTATATCTCTCTCTAGAATCTATTCAGTTCTATATATAGATATGTCTGTTCTGTCTATTCTGTGATTAAGTAAGCAATTTGCTAACTACATGATAGTGGTATAAACTATGTCTGATACAGAAGAAAGTTCTGTGAAAGTTTTAAGAAATAAGATAATAGTAATATATGATATTATGATATAGTTATATCATTAAGTCATAAATTAACTTAGTATACTCCAGAGTTATTATAACTAGTAGTAACCTGTCACATACTGATCTGGCCACATCTAGTCAACATTACAAATAATATCTATTCTCTTATTTGTATCTTCAAACCTTATCTAATATGAACTAACTCCCTTCATTCCATGTTCTCCTTAGACTTCCTTATTGGACTTTCTAACAATGCCATGGAACTTCTTTCCAACATCCAAGAACCACCTAGACCTAGGATAATTGCTTATAGTCTCTATCCTAGATATTATCTTAGACAGAGTGCATTAGTATATAAGTCAGATAGTCACACTGTAAACCTCATTCTGAAAATTGACTAAAACCAGTACACTCTTCCAGTATTGGTGGTAACACCTTTCTATCTTTGGATGGATTATTTCTCATAATCTCTCTAAGTACACTCTCTGAAATATGCAACCAGTGTGATGAGTAGAGAGGCAGCATATAAGCTGAAGCCAAAGGTCATTTGTCTTCCACATTCTGCATATCACAGATAAGTAGGACATATTATCTACCTTTTGAGTGTTTCCTGCAGACCTCAGCTACCAAGGTGTGAACCATACCTAACATAGCCACAGCACCTTGTCATTCTCTAATTCACCTAGTAGATCTTCAGCAAACTGTGTAATCTCTGGTGGAACAGAACTATGAGATTGACAACAAGGAAATATTAGCCATGCGAAAGCTAGATTGCTGGTTCTATTACAGTAACCCAAGATAAGAGGCCATTTGTGAGCATAACTTCATATATCATTGTTGAGGTCATCACTGTCCTTACTTTGAAGTTGTGGAACTGTGGGAGATTTAGAGTGCAGCAGAAATCCTCACACATTGGGTGAGAAAAATCTCTTGTCTGTGAGAAAAGAAACATTGCCAGTTTGCAAACTGCTTCGCCCCCCGAGGTCAGAACACCAATATGTGCTATGTGCGTTCGGAGTTCATCGAACTGCCTGCTCCGTCTGAAGTAATACCCATGTAACCCATGTATGTTTATGCTTACTTCCCTTTCCGCTCCTTTCCGCTCCTTGTCGTTCTCTTTGGGTTTCATGCAGGGAGAAACGGTGTTTGATTACACCTACACATAGATATAAGGAGTCTCAGACATTATTAGATGTGCTACAATTGAAAAGATGAATTGCAATGAACTGTTCCTACCTATGCCCGATACTTGTACTTCGGACCATATTCAAAGCTCCTATCGTACCAGGAACACCGTTGCTACTCCCTCCATTGAGAGCGCCGTTCAAGAGATCACGACACACTCGAGCTCTTTCCCGGCGCTGAACAAACCAGCTACCAGCATCATATGGTACCGCTAATGGTACAGCCATTGTACCACTATCAATAGCAATATTGACGACCTTGACGAGATCATCAAGTTCGGCTTCAGAGTCTATATCAGCGAGATCATCGGAGACATCTCCGCCAAGCTCTCCAGCCAAACGAACCGCTGCTGCTGCCGCAGCCTTCTTACCGACCTTCTTGGAAACCCCTGTTGTGTTCTTCTTGTGGGAGGATGTGGTTGTAATGTTGATTCCACGCGCAGCAGCAGCCTCTGCCTCTAATCTCTTCTTCTCCAGCTTCTCTCGCTCCCGCTTCTCTTTCTTTTCCGCTTTGGTTTCTCTTTTTACAGGTTCTACAAAGTTCGGGTTGTTGGCGCGATTCCAATCCAAGAGTAGTTCATCGTAGGAACGTGACCGGCCTTGTACCGCTCGCTTGGCTCCCATTGAGTGTGACTTGCAGGTCAATGACCGGGAACATGGTAAATTCTTGTCATTGATGACACCACATTGTTTGTCATAATCTATCGGCCCTTTTGTGCGACCTTTGCTGACTTTAGGTTGTGGTTTAACCTTCTTTTTAGGAGGTTCAGAAGGATCCTCGGGTGTGGGAGATGTCTTGCGTTTTTTTGCATTCTTTTTGTCTAATGATCAGGGTAAACCATGTCTTATAACCAATGAGATGCACCATACCGTCTGCATCAGCCTTCAGTTTTCCATTCTTGAGGTTCGCCGATCGGATTTTAGCACAAATAGCTAAAACAAAGTTGAGCACGTGAACTACCAGATCATATGCCTACTCACTGGCATGTTCAGAGACAAAACTGCGGAGAATTGGTTTATTACAGTCCTTGCATTTGACTATACCAATGTCCGAGGTTGATGTGAGAGGTCGGGAACCATACAGTTTCATATCCTTAGCAGAGAGCCATGTTGCAGGAGGAGAAGGCAGAGAAGAAGGCTCAGGAGGAGATGGTGAAGATATTTCCCAATTAAAAGGTGAAGATGTGAGTGTCATGGGAGAATATAAGGGCGACAACAATCTTTGATTATGTAATTAACCAATTCGTCCTTGAATAAACAAATGCCGTTCCTGACTATACCACCCCATATGCCGTTTGAGGGTGAAGGGGTCCCCTTCGCCTTGTAAGTCCCAGAACAGGTCTACTCAAGCGTAGATATAATGCTTCACTCCAGTTTTTGCTCTCTTTTACACGAAATCTCGGGAATCAAACCTCTCAGTACCACTCACTGGCGAAGCTTTCCTAAGAACGAAACACAAACCTCTTATGCTGCGCTAGATATTTTGAATCGCTGGCTTGATGCGCTTCGGAAACACTATTCGTCATTACCTCCAGGAACTACTGCCATTTTTTTTCGTCTCTTGTTCCCGGAAGAAGATACTAAGCGCAAGTATGAGATTCAAGAAAAGCGACTTGCAGGTTATCTGTCCGGGATACTCGGAGTTTCCCGAAAAAAATTGGAAAGCTGGGACTCAGAGGGTGCCACTGGGTGCTTGGGCAATGAACTTCAGCGTCTACTTGCACCTAAATTTGCAGTATTATAACATCATGTGTTGTTTGATCTGTTCTCGAACTAATGCTTTGATCAGAATGGGAACGAGATAACGAATGAGCTCACGATTGCCCAAGTGGATGATTTGTTGAGTGAGCTTGCCGCTACATCACGATACTCAGATGCATCCATACGCGCCAAATATCCTATTCCTCGCACTAGAGTCGATATTCTGAAAACACTATTCCGCCAATTATCACCTCAAGAAGCAGCATTTATGACTCATATTATTCTAAAGGACCTCAGACCCATTCTATATCCCTCTCCCGATGTCACCTGTTCTGTCTCACTTCTCGATTTTAATACCAATGCCGTGAAAACACTCCAAAAAGAACATGTCATAGCAACTTGGGATCCAACCTTCTATATGCATAACTTGTACCGCGTCAGAGCGAGTTTAGATGAGGCTGCTGGAGCGTTCGAGCTGCCTAATCATGCAAAACCTCCACTTGAACCAATTATAGGTTCTATGATCCAGGTAGGTACCATCAGTATCCGCCATTTAATCGCCCCACCCATTGTTATATTTGGTACTTTTCTGACACACAGTACACAATTCTTGTCTGATAGCTTCCCAAATCCGTAAAAGGCACTGGGTACAAGAATGCCTTGTTACCTTTCGGAGGATCTGCAAGTGTCTGGGCAGAAACCAAGTATGATGGAGAGCGCGCGCAAATCCATGTCCAAATTCTCGATGGAAATCCAAATATCACGATTTTCAGTAAAAGTAAGAGAGATTCTACCATGGATCGACTCGGTGTACATGGCACTATAAGCGAAGCACTCGGTCTTGGGTGCTCGGCTGTCCACTCACAACCGTGGTCTGCCAAAATCAAAAAAAATGTAGTCCTCGACGCCGAGATGGTTGCCTGGGATAAGGATCACATTGGCGGTACGGACTTGTCGAGTGTATGACATATTCAGCCGTTCACCATTATTTCTAGAATTTTGGATGATTGATGGCCTCATCAACCAAAATGGCACTGGAATTCGTGCTAGGCCATGGATAAAGAGAGCTCGTAGAGACTCCGGAACGGAAGAAGAGCAACTATTTTCTCCATCTGTCCCACAATCTCGACATCTGGCCCTTGTTTTCTTTGATATCCTTGTCCTTGACGACATTCCCCTAATTTTTCAGACCTATTCCACGCGACGACGACTTCTTGAAACAATCGTTCACCCTATACATTCAAGGGCGATGTTCTCTGAGCGACATCGTATTGACATGTCTGGACCTGACCCTGCCAAAGAACTCCGGGACATTTTCGCCCAGAAAGTCGTGAACCACCAAGAAGGCATCGTTTTAAAAGCCGAAGAATCAGAGTACAATGATTTTCGGCTCCCTTGGGTCAAACTCAAACAAGATTATATTCCTGGACTTGGGGATTGCATTGACCTTGTGATCGTAGCGGCTGGGTGGGATCGTGATCGCGCTCGCGAACTTCGAGGTGGGTGGTGAAGCATAGACCACGGTACCCTACGCCATCCGCTTACATCTGGTCCAGTCACACCCAATGTATATACTACGTTCTGGGTAGGGGCAATTATGAACACGAGGGATATTGTAACTAATGTGAGAAATATTATTATGTGTTTTATTTGCCTTGACACCAGTCCTTCTTTCCACTGCTTCGGGTTATTAGCCAGACACAAGACCCGAAATATTTGTGTTTTTTACTGTATCATATGGGCCTGATCGCAAAGAGCTCGAGGATTTAAATTTCAGAATCAGGAGCAATACAAGCATCCCTTTTCCGACCGCTGTCAAGGTGAAGTAGGCTCTAATTCTCAGACAAATTTAACTTTGTAACGTATAACTTGCTTTAGGACTATCACGACTTGCCCTTTGCATTCACGATATCTTCGCACCTGACCAGTAAGCCCCGGACCATCCTCAGCATACCCCTTCTGGCAGAGATACTGGGAGCCGGGTTTACCAAAGCTCGAGGCAGTCAAGTACGCCTTTGACTCCGCTGAGATCTGTGATTTTTTCTGATTGAGGCAGTCTTATGAGCCAAGATTCCCAAGGATAAAAAAGGTATACGTACCACAAGAGCGACCCTGGACAGAATGCATGGATATTCATGACCTCCAAAAGCTGGCCCGTGATTGCATAGGCGTTGATCATCCGTCCAAAGACATCGATGACTGGTGTAACAAGCTGTGGGGAAAGCCGTCGTCACCTTCAATCCGTGAGAAAACACAGGATCGAGCTCGGGAGATCCAAGAGCACCTGGAGAGTCTTGAAGAAAATACACGAGATACGCGACGACACGGAAAGCTTATCTACGTTCCTCGAAATGTTAGCTCAGGTTCGACACCTGAACGGCATGGCACACGGAAAAAGTCAGCCTTTAGGAAGACTCATCAGTACCTTTCACACATTGTGATTCATAAAGCCCGTCCTCCCTGTGAAATCCATACCGATGAAATCCATACTGATGGACCCTGGGCACTGAGCGACGCAGCTATTTCTTGTTTCGTGAAATCTAATGTGCATCCGAACTGCAAAGACTGCTCGCGTTGGAAGAACGCTATTGCAAGGGAACGACGTGTGCATTCACTGGAAACTCTAATCACTGCATGTAACACGAAACAAAATGGATTTTCAACTGCAAAAACTGGCCTCATTTTCTTTCACTCAGATGATACATCAACAGTGGCAGACACTATTAAAAAGATACAAGGAAGGGGGAAAGATTTTAGATCAAAAATTCTTATGTTTGCATGTAATTCAGATAAACTCATAGAAGAGAATGCACTGTATGTACTTTAGGTAGCTCTGTATCATGATAAATAATGACAATAGCTGGCCTATAGAGAGTATGACGAAATATTACAGTTTCGATAAGTATTATAGTATTATTATCCACGGACATTTGAACTCGGACTAGTATGTCATAGTGGACTGTATATGTCATTATTTTATCTATGTTGTCAGCCTTCTATCTACAGTATTTAACATAGCTATCCCATTGGGATTCCAATATTTGTTGTATCTTCTGCATTCATGAAGAATATAATGTCTTGATTTAATAGGACAGTTACCACATGGGCATTCGAAAGATTCTCTTGGAAAGAACCTAAGACAATATTCTCTGATGGGAGTGTGATTTGTGATGGCTCTTGTAGCTTGCATGCACAGAGTATTGGAATGACCAATAAGATTAAGCCAAGCACCACCCTTTGAATAAGTGGGCTTAACAGGTATGTTGTTGTTGTCATTTAGCTCTAAGAAATGTTTTCCTTTGTATTCCGATGCCTGGAAAGTCATTTGCCATTCACAAATGATATCATTGCATTCTTCTTTCTTGCTAAAGTCCCATAATGATTTGCATGGGAAACTCAGGTCAATTTTGAGCTGTTTAGTTTCTTTGTTGACAGCCAAGTGAGAAAGCCATTCAGCACTGCTAGGGCAGTCCAAAAAAGCCTAGCAATTACTGGAGTTTATGTTAAAGAAAACTCTGAGATCTTGAGATACAGCAATAGAATGTAATTGGTATGGATGGGAAGGTGAATTGAATATGTGTCTTGCAGCATGGATAGCATCAGTGATAACAATAATGTGTTCGACATTTGGGACTTGTATGGCTTGATTTACTCCATATCTAATCGCAAATAACTCTGCTTCAGTTGAAGTGGCATTGATAGCATGATGAGTAGTTCATGTCTTCTACTTATAAACTCCAGACCTGCCATGCATGCCATCTGTTCACTGCCTCATACTTGTATTCTTCATTAGAGTATAGCTAATCTCTTTAGGTCTGCTATTATCAAGAGCCAAATAGAGCTCACCAAGAATAGGATTTTATGATGTTAATGGCAGTTCATGCTGGAAAGAGGAAAAGGATTGTGGGAAAATACATGGAGTAAAGCAGATAAGTGTGAGGACTTAATTATGATGTGTGGAATATAGATGTCAATGTAATCCTGAAGATTACCACTTAACACATCTAAGCTCCAGCTTTCTGGTATTACCCCTTTACTAAACAATATCTTCTCTATTTTTTCTGGTTACATCATTAATTAGACATTATATAACTACCTAATGTTATAGACTGACTTCCAAGATATCTGAAACATCTGCTTCCTGACCTTCAGACAAGATTCTAACCATACCTAAGTGTACTTCTGCATCTATGCTTGTTTGTGCATGGGTCAACCTCTTGTGTTCATCTCTTGGCAGCTTATCACCTAAACTCCCAGTTATCCTATATTTTAGAAACTAGAAGAGAACTTGCTTTTCCAAGATCTTTCTTTTCCATGTTTTTCAGCTAATCTGTGTTCCATGACCTTTTCCAGCATCCACACTCATCTGCTTATCTACTTTCCTATGCTCCAAACCTCTTCAAACTGTATACAAATATCCCTAACTATCTAGATATGTTATCTAACTTCTCTTTTCTGTATTCCACCACTCTTCTGTAATGCTCTGTGGTTATCTGTAGTCTGCTATTATCATCTGCTTATTTGCTTTCCTATACTCTAGGAGCACTTGCTAAGCATTCTGGCTCTCTTTCAATTCAGTCTCTTTATTCTGAACTGTTTCTGACTACTTGAGTATTATCATTCACTGCTTATGTAAACAGAATTCTGGCACATTAGAATGAACCTGTTATTATATAAAGTAGTCATCACCTTCAGGAATTCTCATTCTGTTCTCTTAGGATTTTCTGTAGATAAGTGTATAGTTAGTATTTCTTAGATAATAAACTTAGAATTTCCTAGAGATTTGAAGTGCCCTGCTCTTCCACCCAGTCACCCTAATAGAAACCCTCTCTATAACATTTCCTTAGTTATCTCCTAGACTACTATTTCTAAGTTACAGTTCCAACTACAAACTTAGTATTTAAGACCAAGTAGATATACTGTAGTACTTAGTCTGGAAATTGACTAAGGTTTGACTAAGACCTGACTAAGAGTCCATCAAAAATCTTCTAACACTCTATCTTGTCATCTGAAATTATGACCATGTAATAGGCAGTAGGTATAACATATAAGTTGAGACCAAGGTCATCATTTGAGATCACATTTCCAATCCATAAATAAGCTTCCAAGCTTGATTCACAATATAGATACCTTGTATAATCTCACAGATATTCACATCTGTTCTCAGATAAGTTTTTATACTTGATCTGATCCTCTTCCTACACAACTGATTGTAAATATTCACTTAAGATGAGTTTTACATATCTTGATACTCAAGAAGAGATAAAACAGCAAATAGATAAGAGATGGAAGAAAGCAGAAGCACAGAAGAAGGGTAATAAAGTGATATTGAGTACAAAGGACTTAGTGTTAGGAGATTTATCTTCAACCAAAGTCTGAGTACCCAAGTATTGTTGAATTCTTTAGTTTTTCTATTTTTTTATAGTTAACACTTCTTCCCCACCAAACTTCATAGTGACAGAGGTCAGGCAGAAAAGAGGTTATACTAGGGTGCAACAAAAACTATGCAACACTAGCTCTTAACTGTATACTAAAGAGTTCAAAGAAGATGATACCAGTATTAGAAATTGAGAGAAGAGATAGAAACAATAGTATAAAAGAAATAAGCATTAACATCCACTTGTGAATGCTTTTCCTGGCTAACACACTCCTAAATAGTGAACCTTACACTGTATAACAAGCTTCTTTGGAAAATATAGTAAATAAATTGCAAAGCTCCTTAAAAGCCTCCAACAATACTATTTATCCCAGGTGATACACTTTGAAGGCATCTCTCAAGTTGAACCTCATAACTAATGATACTAACTGATACTCATCTTGCTAGCCTTTCCCAGGCTGCTAGAACTCTCCATAACTTGTCCAAAAGTGATAAAAGGTACTAACAATGCTTACTTGAGAAAATAGCAATTAAACTGCTTATGAGTAGGGGAATTCAGATTAGGATTATCTCTTTTTCTCCTCTCCACTCATGGCTTATGTATTAGTTTAAAAATATGGAGAATAGAACCAAAGAATGGATACTGAAACCATAAGAAAGACCTCTGAGTTCTTAAAAGCATATGGTCCTTTCTCTATTTACAACCTGACATTACCCCAATAGTCTTTTTTTGCTCTCATGTACTGATTATATTCCTCTTTAGTCATTTTTACTAGCTATCCTTACTTGTGAGACTATTATTAGCTTCTTTGGTTTCCAGCCCATTGTGTTCCTGTCTTAGTCTATTATCCAAATGTTTGTGACTATACTAATAATACTCTTGAGTTCTCTTATTTTGTAACTAGTCTTTTTCAAGTGTGATAATGTCCCTAAAGACCTTGTCTTCTTGAGATCTAATTTGATTAATGGCTACTATGTTGTTTCTGGAGTGGGTTTCCACTTGAGAATGCCTGAGATGTTATCTAGAAGTATTAAGTCTTCTCACTAAAGCTCTTAAATAGCTCTTCAAGCTGTAATCTTTAAAACCTCAGTACTGTTCCTCTTTGGTTATTACTGTTACAAGCTTCTTCTCTTTTTTAGTAGTTCTTCTAGACATTTCTACTTAGGTTTCTAACCACTTGGTCATTATTATTCCCTAGTTATATTAACACTATTCTGCTAGATTGGAATGTATTTGTAGTAGTATTGAGGATAGTTGTTGTCCCCAGAAGTCCTTATTCTGTTTTCTTAGGACTTCCTGGAGGTGAGCACCTCTGTACTTTATTGAGTAAATATATTTCTTAAGACTTTTTAAGGTTGTAATCTCTTCTGTATAACTACAGTCTTCACTCAGTTGCTCTAATAGTAAAACAGAATTATTCTCTTTTGGGATCTTAACAAGGAACTCTAAAAGTTCATATTCTAAGGTAGTGCTTAGGTAATAATATCAGTGGTGATCTTATCTACATCTCTTGATATATTGCTATATGTCTATTTATCCCTTTTCCCTTTGTTAATTATTATGCTTAGATCTTATTAGATAATCATGTCTAATAGTCTGTATTGTAAGTACTGTACCATGTTACAGACTACCTTCTATAGTATATATAGGAGCTTGTATGAGTAAATCTACTCTTACCTGAATATTAGCCTAGCTTCTGGGACACTTATCTAGCTTAATAAGTGAGATCTTCTCACATTAACATATTAAAAGTCTAGTAGTCTTGGATTACCTACTTCATGTCTCAATCTTTCTCCTCTTTTCTTACTTCTCATATAATAGTGTCCAAACTGATCATTTCATAAACTCTGTTCCCACTAACAAGGCTTTAGGCAATCTTTAGCACAATCAATTTGAAAGAAGTAGCCAAGCATTAGCATGTCTTAAAAATATTTACTAATAACATCCTTGCTAACCTTATAATCTAATTTAGAGACCTGTGAACCTCTATATCAAACTATGCCCCTATAACAGCAGATTTTCTCTCTCTCTCCATATTAAAACCTTCATCCCCTACTAACTCTCCTATACCTTGAAACCCCTTCTATCACTCTAGGCCTCACATACCATCTCTACTGGACTTCAACAGTGATTGGCAGGTTAACAGACTCTTTTTAAGCTTCCATTCTCTATACATTTATTTATCTACTAAATAGTTTTCTTCTAACCAGGACAAGATTTTTTGGATATTATCCTTCTTCAGGAGTAATTGTGTCTCTAAATAGTTAGAAGAGATTTTTTATAAGGAGTTAACCATAGGTATCTTTTCTATTAATATCTAGCCCAAGTTTGAATAGCTCTTTCAAGAGCACTTATTCTCCATCAATGTCACCACTGAAACCATTAACAAATTAGAGGGGATGATATATTAAAGAAGCTATATAGTAGAGAACTACTTAGACAAGTTTTAATTCTTTATATTAGAAGCCAATTATACTGATTTATATACTCTAGTAGTCAAGTTCCACAAAAGCTTCTACAATACAATCTAGAACCAGATCATGACCATACTTGTGAGTAGGCTAAATGATACAAACTCCACAGTTTGATTCAAAGCTATACAACATATAGACTAGGCCCAGTAAGTAAACAAAGTCTTTCAATTAACTCAGTAGACTATTCTAATCTTTTTCCAACCTTCAATCACTACAGGGTTCCTTAGTTCTTCTTATTCCTAGACAGCCTCTTCTGCTATATTATTACTCTTGTGTCAAGCACTGACAGCTATCCTTCTAGATGTGCCTATAGATATGGATGTTGCCTATAAACTTTGTTTTATTCTGATCAAAGGATGCTACTACTGTGAGAATTTGAACCATATAGTCTACAATTGCTTAGTAAAGTTGGATGTTCAACAGTTAACTCTAAGCAACAGAAGAAGTTAATAGAAAACCTAAATGTATTAAAGAATATTGAAGTGACCTAGTAGCTAGAGCTCACAGAGCTGGAAGAATTTAGTAAGAACACTTATAAGAATACACTAACAATGACAGTAATATTCTTGATGCACCTATTTGTTCATTTGCTATCTCCATAGTTCTTGCTAAACATCCCAAGTGGGAAAAGACTTCTATCATGCTCTATTATCAATGCTCTTGATATCTATAGAATCTTTCTTATACTTCCCATTTCTCTGAAAACTACTGATACTATTGAGTCTGTATATATATGTTTTAGTCAACTCTGGCACTACCAGAATCTTTATCAACTGAAGTTTTGTAGAGAAACACTAATTGAATACTTATAAGCTCTCAAGATCTATGTCTATATACAATATAGATAGCACTCCTAATGAGGATAGCTAGATATCCAAGATTGTCAACATAGTACTATGATACCAGTTACATTCTAAATAGACTTTCATTACTATTTCTAGCCTAGGCAAACAAGACTTCATTCTTGGCTTCACTTGGCTCAAAGTATATAATCTCAAGGTTAACTGGCAGAGAAGAGAGGTCATAATGATGAAATGTTCAGCATGCTGTTCAGGTTATCAGGGCATCCAAAAGACTGAGAAACACCAGATATGAGTTTTAAAGATCTGTTAGTCTGGTCTTTTTTCCAGATAAGTAAAAGACTTCAAAGATGAAGAGAATTTCCAGTGAATCCTGATATAGTATGAAGAAGAGCTAGGTGATTGTTATTATCTGATATGACTACTTCCCAAACTCTCTAATCTTGATATCTGTGGCCACTACTCCCTCTTAGTATCTTTTCAAAGGCTTGCTTTCATAAGAACTATGTCCAAGAGAAAGCTTCTGTACTTCCTCCACATATACAACAGTTTGAGTCTGTTTTCACAAAGTAAGATTTTAATATTCTTTCTAACTATCACAAATGAGATTATGCCATCAAACTAATCCCTGTCACAGATTCTATATTATCAAAGATATATCTTCTATCTCCTACAGAGCAGTCTGAACTAGACAGGTTTATTGCAGAAAATCTCCAAACTGGTCAGATAAAACTCTTCAAGTCTTTCATAACTATTCCAGTATTTTTTATCAAGAAAAAGAATGGGTTTCTCTTCTTAATATAGAATTATAGAAACCTCAACACACTCACAATTAAAAATAAGTATCTGCTTCCCTTAATCTCCAAACTGGTTGCTAAGCTCCAAAATGCATAGTATTTTACCAAGTTAGATATGTGCTGGGGCCCTAACAATATTAAGCCTAAAAATGAGTAGAAGACAGTCTTTTGCATGAACTGTAGCCTTTTTAAATCTCTAGTAATGTTCTTTAGTATGACAAATAGCTCTGCCACTTTCTAAACCATGATGAATAACATTTTTTGGAATCTTATAGTAAAAGGCATCATAATAGTATATCTGGATAATATTATAATCTTTATCTGGACATTAGATGAGTATTACATGGTAGTCTGTAGAGTTCTAGAGATCTTGGCCAAACATAAGCTGTATCTTTGTCTAGAAAAGTGTGAGTTTGACAGATCATACATTAAGTATCTAAGTCTAGTCATTTTAGAGAATCAAGTCAAAATAGACCCTATAAAAGTGGCCAGAGTTCATGGTTGGCTTATACTAGCAAATTATATAGAGTTGCAAATATTCCTTGGTTTCACTAACTTTTATTGAAGGTTCATCTGAGGCTTTTCTGATATAGCTAGACTCCTTTTCAATGTCACCAATGGTAACAGTATATAGATCTGAAGCTCCTCACAGAAAGCAGCCTTTATAGCATTGAAAGATGCTATCACTGTGGTCTCTGTGCTGACTTTCTCAGATACTTCTGTCCTCTTTTGTATTAAAGCTGACAGCTCTGATTTTGTAACAAGAGCTATGTTATTACAGGCCTTGAAAGAAGATGGTAAGTGATATCTGGTCACCTTTCTCAGCAGGTCCATATTACTAGTAGAATGCAACTATAAAATACATAACAAGAAGATACTTGTAATCATCTGTATGTTTAAGAAATGGCATCACTTTTTAGAAGGAGCCCTAGCCCCAGTTGAGATTTGGATGGACTATAAAAACCTCAAGTACTTCATGATCACCAAAAAGCTCAACCAAAGACAGACTTAGTAGTCACTGTACTTAGCAAGATTTAACTTCATTGTCCTGGATGATTTATAAGGAAGTCTAATACACTTTCACAATAAAGCAATTATAACACTAAGTCTCAGAATAACTAAGATGTAGTACTGCTAAAGTTAGAGTTTCTCACAGTTTAAATATTGGAAGGAGTAGCAATTGAAGGTAAAGAAAAGAAGCTTCTGAAGGATATTAGATGTAAAAATTGGCTTAGTAGACAGAATGAACCTATGGTAAGAGTAGCAACAAGATTCAGATAATCTGTAGCAAAGTTGCTATACTCTTTGGAGTGGTCTGAGGATGAGAGTTTACTATTGTATTGTGGCAAGATCTATGTTCCAAATATCACAGACCTCCACATAAGAGTAGTTGTCTTGCATTACAACTCAAAAGTAGCTGGACATCTAGATAGATAGAAAACTCTAAAACTAGTATCTTAGAATTACTGGTGGTGGCTGCAAATGTCAAGGTATATACTATATCCACTTCTACTGTCTAATGTAAGATGGGAAACTATAAGTGTAGACTTTATTATGAAACTCCCAGAGTTCACAGGCTTTGATGTAGTAATGACAATCATAGATTCAGTGTTCAAGAAAACTCATTTCATCCCTATATATATGACAATTACTGTGGAGGATGCTATGAGGCTTTTCTTATATAATATCTGGAAGCTACATGACCTTCTTACTTGTGTTATCTCAGATAAAAGACTATAGTTTGTTATCTGCTTTACTAATGAATTATACTACCTACTGGAGATTGAAATTACATCTTCTATAGCTTGGCATCCTTAATTAGATAGATAAACAGAGTATGTCAACCAGAAGTTGGACCAATACCTCTGGCTGTTTGTGAATGAGAGGCAAAGTAACTGGTATGATCTTCTGTTCATAGTAGAGTTCCAATATAATAATCATGTCTATACTTCCACTTAGCTATATCTATTCCTTTTAAACATAAATTGTCTTCTCTATATGGGTTTTGAGCCTCACTAGCAGAAGTCAAATATAGAAGGGGTCATGAAGTTAGCACTGGAAGAAGCAAAGTTGGCCATGAGAACATAAAGCTCTATTATAATTACCATCAGACTCCAGCTCTAGTCTTTAAATCTTGTAACAAGATATATCTTGACTTCACAGACATCTACACTACATACCTCTCTACAAAACTGTCTCACTGATATCTCAGACCTTATGTAGTGAAAAAGCAAGACATATGACATATTGCTTGAAGTTTTCATCTTTGATAAGATGACTACACCTAGTATTCAACATCATTAAACTAACTTCTATGCCTGAAGATATTATTCTCAGTGGACATACAAACCCTTCTCCTAACTCCATTCTTATAAACAGATAAGAAGAATGGGAAGTTGAGAAGATCTTGAACAGCTGCTAGCATTAGTAAAGATATCAGTATATTATATACTAAGTCCACCTATTCTAAAGATTGTCTTTGTAGCAGTGATTTCTGAATCCTTTGAGTACTCAGTCTTCCATAGCAAAGATATTTCCATTGAACTCAGCCTTTTATAGTGAAGTTCTCCTATTGATCTCTTTTAGTGTTTTGTCACTGAAACCTTCACTCAGAGCTGTACTCTGAAACCCCTGTGTTATAACTTAAGACCTTGAGTAAAAACAAAAGATAACTCTTATATTGAGTAACACAAGAGAACTCAATAGAATTCTAAGTACAAACTAACCTATCTTATATACTATAGGCCATGGTCCATATGCACACTGTAACTAACCTATCCTAAAGTCCATGCGCTCTCCATAAGACCAACATGCTATTGCTATGATATTATCTATTCTAGAATCTTTTATAATCTTCTCTATATCATATAATCATATAACTTGTGAATATGACATATGTGACCACCTTGTGACAGGTGTCACAATTTTGTCACGCTTTGTGACTTGTGTGACCATCATATGTAACATCACATCACACTCTTTGTCTAAGTTCAAAATAATGAAAATAAAAAATGAAAACCAAAATAAAAGAAAAATGAGAAAAATAAAATAAAATAAAACTAAGTCCAATGTTCACAACTCTGACACCCCAAGTATCTTGTATCAATCTTCTTGTATAAAAGACTAGTAAACTAATCTAATAATCAAATATTTAAGTGAATATAATTTCTAGTGTTCAATAGCAATATACTACTATCAGCACTCATCCTCTTCAGACTTTAGTCCATCTTCTGAAGTTGTGATTACATAATGGATAGATGGTGCAGTACATAAGTTGAAGCCAAGATCATTCTGGAAAGTTTGTATCACTAAGCTCTTAGTATGGAGTTCTCATACTTTATATATCCTCAAGCCAATTTTATGTGATTTTATCTCCAGGTGTGAACAAGGCCTGATAGTATTATCAGACTACCAAGTCTGTCATTACTTCTGAGCAGTTATGTTTGCTAAAAATCCTTTGTTATAGTTTTGTCTATAAATTACTTAACTTTCAAATTATACTTCAACAAGTCAAATAGTTTTCTTCTGCCATAACTCTTCAACATACTCAGTGTCAACTCTGGTTCCACCACTTGGAACACTCTTCAATACTATGTATTGTCTTAGTAAACATCTTACTAGGACATATCTTCTAAATATACTGTAGTAATTAAAATAAATCCATTAGAGAGGCTGATCATCCCATTAGTCTCTAACTTATACTATCCAATCTACTTGGACAGTCTTGCCTATTCCTAGTCTAAGTATTATTTCCACAGACAACAATTCTAATTAAGAGAATACTCCTGTTACTAATCCTACTAGTCATTTTAATAATTCTCACTACTTTTCTACTTGTTCACAGTCAAAATCCCAGTACAGCAATAATTCTACTAATAAACAACTAGCTAATATCCTCAGTTATATTGCTAACTTACTTAATGCTAATCAGACCTCCAGTCTTAATACTAATTCAAGAAGAACTAAAGCTTGCATCCTCAATATATTTAATAGTACTGAGTCTGACAAGCTTAACAATTTCTTGATAACCTATCTTTTTGGAGTAGCTTTAGACTAGTTTGAGGTAAGCCTTAACTAGAAAAACCAGGGTATTCTTCAAGACTAGTTCTCAGATTAGAACTTATTTGTCAATGAACTACATTAATATTTTGGTTTCTTGAACCCTGTTAATGAAGTGACAAATATGTTGGATAATCTCTACATGAAGCTCAGCAATAAGATTTTCACTTATAATGTGGATTTCATGTACTATATCTCCCAATTAGGTTGAAGGAATAGTGTTCTGTACTACTGCTATTACCAGAAGCTTCTTAATTGAATCTAGAATCCAATTTCTACCTAGAAATAAGACAAGCCTACCTCATCCTAGGATATGTATGTTTTAATAATGATTATTGATCACCACTCTTGGGAGTGTGACTGTTATTATGCTAGAAAATACTTTTTTGTGAAAATACATACTCTTATTGAGTTTTTAAGCATTTTAGATCTATTAAAGACTTTAGTGAGAAGACTTGATACTTATCAAGAAAGTATTAGGATAGGTGGTATCAGAGCAGAACTTGCTTTAAATGGATATCTACAATTAGCCATATAGAAAGGTGTTAGATCAAGTATAGAAACTTATTCAGGAATGGATATAATATTTATAAGGTTGGACAAAGTATCTGGATTGTAGGTTAAGTTTGGAGGCTTATCTATAAATAGGTGATATGATATTAGATAATGATTTTATACCAGAAAACACTTTTCTGCAAAAATAAGTAATCTTATAAGGTTTTTAAGCAGATAAGTCCTCTTTAAAGGTATTAGTAAGAAGATCTTACACTCTTAGATAACACCTCAGGTTCTACTAAGTAGACACTAGTTTGAGAAGCAGTGTGGTAGCTGTTAATCAAACCAGATCTTGAGATGAAGGGATCTTTAGAAACAAGAAATATCACTTGCAAATGATTGGCTACAAAGTATGTATACTTGTAAAAGTGTTTTACCAGATTATAAATATTTGGATGGTCAAATAAGGTAGGAACACATTAGATCAGAAACTGATAGAGTCCAAAGTGGTGGAGTGAGTAAGGATAGCTATGGAAATAGTAAAGGAGAAATGGAATAGGCTTTCACAAGTAGAAATCAATCATTAGATTGATGTTGGGTTGCAAATAAAGAGATAGCCATGTTCTCACAAGACCTTAGAGAGCTTTATCATGGTTTCAGTTTCTATTCTCTAGATCTATTCTTTATATTTTTAGACTAATACATAAGTTACAAGTGGAGGAGAGTAAGAGAGAGAACTCTCATCTAAATATTCTCACTCAAAAGTAGTTTAACCTCTATTTTATTAAGTAAGCATCACTAGTATTTACTACCACTTTCAGATGAGTTTTGGAGAGTTCTAGCAGTCTGGGAAAGGCTGGCAAGGTAAGTATCAGTTGGTATCTTCAGTTATAAAGTTTGACTTGAGAGATGCCTTTGAGGTGCATTATCTAGGATAGATAGTGTTATTAGAGGCTCTTAAGAAACTTTGCAATCTATTTATTATATTTTCCAAAGAAACTTGTTACATAGTGTAAAGTTTACTGTTTAGGAGTGTGTTAGCAAGGAAAAGTATTCACAAGTGGATGTTACTTGTATATTCCTTCTAATATCTTTTCTAACTTTATCCTTTCACATTCATGAAAACTCTTTTAAGGGTTTTATGTGTTCTAATCTTATTCTATATTATTGTTTCTACACCTTCTATTGATTTCTAAAGCTGATATCACCTCCTTTGAATCCTTTAGTATACATTTAAGGGCTAGTGTTGCATAGTTCTTGTTACACCCTAGCATAATCTCTTTTTTGCTTGACTTCTATCAATGACCTTGACCTCAACTTGTATGTTGTGTCCACTATCTATTATATGGTTGTAACTTCAAGTGACAAGGTTTCAAAAAAGACTAACTAATAGCTTAGTTGGAGGAGTAAGAGAAGGAGTTATAAGATTTTGGGATAGTTACTTGGTTGAGTCTTAGTCAATTTCCAGACTGAAGACTACAGAATATCTACTTGGTCTTATATACTGAGTCTGTAGTTAGAACTGTGGCTAGGAACTAGTAGTATAAAGAATAACTAAGGAGATGTTATAGAGACAGTTTCTAAGATATAGAATAACTAGAAGTCAGTGACAAGTTACTAGGAGATGAAATACAAGAAACTGATCTATATGTGAATGATCATGGATATAAAAGTACACTTAGGTGCAGTTAGAGTCCTAACTGGAAGTCAGGAAGTGGAAGTCTCAGAAGTCAGTCTATGATAATACTCCTAGATGATATCTCTAGTTCTTTTGAGTAGAAACCCACTTGAGAGATAGTGTGGTAGCCATTAATCAAACTAGATCTCAGGAGATGAGTTCTTTAGGAATATGAAATGTCACAGCACTTATGAAGATACAATTGGTATTGCCATGAACATTCAGATGGTAGGATAAGACAGGAATATGACTGATTGGAAGCTAGAAGAGTCAGAAATAGACTTGTGAGTAGGAACAGCTAATGGAAATGATTAAAGAGGAAGTGAACTAGTATTTGCAAGCAGGAAAAGACCATTAGGCTGGTATTATGTAAAGAATAGAGAGAAGGCCATGTGCTTCCAAGACTTCAGAAGACCTTTTCAGCTGTTTAGGTTACATTCCATAGTTTTATTTTATATTCTTAGACTAATACATAAGCTACAAGAAGAGAGAAGAAAAAATGTCAATCCCCTATCTGAATTTTCCTACTCATAAGCAGTTTAATCACTATTTTCTCAAGTAAACATTGTTAGTACCTACTTTCACTTTTGGACAAGTTTTGGAGAGTTCTAGCAGCCTGGGAAAGGCTAGTGAGATAAGTATCAGTTGGTATCATCAGTTGTAAGGTTCAACTTGAGGAGTGTCTTCAGAGTACATTACCTGGGATGAATAGTATTGTTAGAGGCTTAAGGAGCTTTGCAATCTATTCACTAAATTTTCCAAAGGAGCTTGTTACACAGTATAAGGTTTACTATTTAAGAGTATGTTAACAAGGGAAATCATTTGCAAGCAGATACTATTCATATATATTATTGTTTCTATCTCTTTTCTTAATTTCTGATACTGATATCATTCCCTTTGAATTCTTTAGCATGCAGTTAAGAGCTAGTATTATATAGTTCTTGTTGTATCTTAGCATAATCTCTTTTCTGCCTTATATCTGTTATTACAAATACTATTATATAAGATAGGTAGAAAAGAAGGCTTGTGCTGCTGGGAATACTATATACTCTTAAAATAAGGCAAATATATCTCCAGTGGCCTCATCTACCAAATCATTACCTTCTAAGGTATCCAACTCATCATTATTTACTCCCAAGAAACAGTCTAATTCCCTGTAGATAAACTTCTCTTTTAAGCTATCTAATAATGGCAAGTTGACCAGCAATGAGTGCAAAAAGCACATTAAAAACAATCTTTACCTTTATTATGATGTAAGAGACCATAAGTTGAACTCTTGTCCCAAGAAGCAAACTATGGTCACTTCTAAAGACTGTAGTGCTTTAGTGGCTGCTGATACTCTTGTAGCTACTTCCAAGAAATTCTTAGAAAAATAAAGAGTGACCTCTAGAACTCCATACAGACTAAGGGCTATGTTAAACTTCTCTATGCAACAATGAGTCCTATCTAATTCAATACATTTGGTTTTTCTGATTCCCACTCTCTCTTTGTTTCTCTTACTTTTCTCTTGATCCTTGGTTATGATTATCTTAATAAAACCCTGTTTTGAGCTCTTGTTGACTCTAGGTCTACTTATTATTTTATAAACTCAAAATTTGTGAATATTTACAACCTAAAGATATCTGTAATCCCACCAGTTGCTCTTTGCTTGTTTAATGAACCATCAAAAAGTATTATTTCTAAAATTGCTATCTTGTCTGTAATCTTTCTCACTAGTGATTGTATAAGTCTAGACTTCTATATAACTCTGCTTGGTTCTTCCTGCTCTTTTGTCCTTGAATATAACTGACTTGTCCAATACAATCCATTAATTGACTAGATAAATGGGTTAATAAACTTCTGTCTATCTTTGTAGAAAGATCTTGGCTCCTCTTATGTTGTAGCTAACATACTATTGGCATCTTTATCATCTCTTGACATTTCTCTGCAATTATTGGACTCCACAGTTTCCACACTTGTATCTGAGACCTCTATGTTTACCTCTAAACAACCTAACATCACTATCATTGGTGTTACAACATTCTTACACACATCTAAGCTTTCAACTCAACTCTGTTTTTGCTCTTTAGATGTTTAGGCCAACTTCATACAACTTGCAGAGGCTTCTAACCTCTTAAATGTCCCTTCTGAGTATTATAAATTTGCTGATGTCTTTAGCAAAGCTAAAGCTAAAGTTCTTACTCCTCATCATATTTATGACCTCAAGATCAACTTGGAACAGGGTGCTCAACCTCCAGTCAGCTCTATATACTCTCTTTCAGCATTCAAACAAGAAGCTCTCAAGGAATTCATTGAGAAAAACCTTAACATAGGTTTCATTTGACTAACCTTATCTTCATATGGTATGCTGGTCTTATTTGTTAAGAAGAAACACTATGCCTCTGTGTTGACTTCTATAGTTTCAACCACATTACCAAAAAGGATTGTTATCCACTTTCTCTCATCTCTGATCTACTAAACTCATCTTGCAAAGTTCAGATATATACTAAGATAGATTTTTGTTATGCTTACCACTTGGTTGGCATTGCCAATAGTGATGAATGGAAGACTGCTTTCAAGATACATTATAAATCATTTAAGTGGTCTGTAATATCATTTGGTCTTACCAATACTCTTACAGCATTTTAGTAATTCATGAATGATCTCTTTTCCAATATTTTGGATGTTTGTATTGTAATATATCTGAATGATATACTCATCTACTCCAACAACATGTCCAAATATTACCAGCATGTCAAGAAAGTACTCAAATGTCTGTATAAGACTAGTCTTTATGCCAAAGCAAAGAAATGTGAGTTCTATTCCAAGTTGGTAGAGTATTTAGAATACATCCTTTTTTCTTCTGGTCTTACCATGTCCAACAACAAAGTAAAGATTATTCAAGACTGGCCAGAACCCAAGAAGGTCAAGGATATTCCATCTTTCTTATGTTTTGCTAATTTTTATTGCTGGTTTATTTTCAACTACTCAGACATTGTCATTCCATTGACTTGTCTTATCCAAAAGAATGTCCCTTGGTAGTAGAAGTTTAACTCCTCTTGTCATGATGCTTTCAACTCCTTAAAAAAAGCATTCATCTTTGCTCTCATTCTATATACTGGATCTCTAATGCTCAACTCATTATGGAAACCAATGTCTTTAACTATGCTCTCACTGTAATTCTTTCTATTGTAAATGAAGAAAATAAAGTTCATCCAGTTATCTTTCATACCTGCACTCTTACCATAGCAAAGTTGAAATATGATACTCATGACAATAAACTTCTTACTATTTTTGAAGCTTTTAATATTTTGCAACACTATCTAGAGAGTCTAGCCTTCTCCATCAATGTTTTTATAAAAAACTTTGAGTATTTTTTCTACTACTAAGATGTTGACCTGGAAATAAGCATAGTAGTCCAAATACTTCTCAAAGTTTAATCTTGTTATCAGATTTTGCTCTAGTTATCTTAGCACTAAACTAGATGCTTTTACTAAATAATGGGATGTTTATTCTAAAAAGAGAAATACTGACTACACCACAATTAACTCTCATAACTTCAAACTCATCTTCACTTAAGAAAAACTTGTAGCCTCTATACAAGATACAGTCCTTTCTTTTTCTTTTCTTCATACAGCTATAGTCATTAATCTTGACACTCTACACTAAGACATTTGTTTGGCTCTTTTCAATAACTCTATATCACATACCCTCCAACATCCACACTTTTCCAGTGCAGATAACACTCTATTTCCAATTACCATTAATCTGAGGACTAAATATTCTGTATTCCTTATCAATTTCATAAAATCTAAATAAAGACCCCATAGTGTTCAACCATCCAGAGTATATACAGTAGTAGAATATTATTAGATTTTCACTTCTATATTTAAGAGTATAGCTACTTTGTACCATTCTCTAGTCTGATAATCAACTTGAACTGTGCCATACTTATACCCTTCCATTTGAGTTCCCATTATCCAAAGTTACAATCATGTGATATATAGGCTAGGCACATTGAAGCCAAGGTCATTTTATCCATACAGTATTACTTCTGTCTCTTTCCTACAACTTGATTTGCTAAGTCACTCTTCCATCCTGTCTTCTATGATACTATCATGGATAATACAGCAAGTGTGATTTGCCTCTAACATTCTAGCACTACAAAACATATCTCTACAGATAGCTAATAGTATATAAATCCTAATGGTTCTCTTTATATTGATGGCAGAATTTACATATCATTTATTGGTATTAGGCATGGTTCATACTTGAAGACAAAAGTCTACAGAGTTAGTTTGGAGGAACATAGAATGTGGAACTCTATGTAATGAGCTCAGTAATAAAGACTTGTCAGAATGACTTTGGCCTCAACTTATGTATTGTGCCTCCTATGAGCCTCATAGTCATAATTTCAGAGAATGGCCTTGTAAGGAGTTATAAGAAGAGGAGTAAAGTATGTTACCATTGACACCAGAGATTTAGCATCAACTTTAGTTGATTATCAGGCTAGCTATTACAAAGTAATTACTAGCCTTAAATACATAAAGTAACAAAAGGAGTAATTAAAACAGATCTCCAAGCAGATGTTTTAGTAGTGAAATACTAAATAGGAGTTCAGATTGGAGATCTATATAAAGTCTGAGTAATTTTGCAGAGTTTGGAGAAGATAATTAGGCAATGGAAACAGATAAAGATGACTATAGATTTTGACTCAAATAAAGCCAAATAACCATGTGGATTTAATGGAATTAAGTCTATTATAAAGTACCAAACCACCAATAAAGTTTTGGACACAAATAAAGCCAAATAACTAGAGAGATTTGATGTTATATTAAAGCTGGACATGTCTTGGACATATTTTAGAGTTTGGAATATGACAATTGGTAATATTTATACATAAGTCATCTAGTACAATCATGATTATATTTTTGCTGGCCATTTCAGTTAGAACAAAGTACTAAAACTTGTTTATCCTAGCACAGTCTTCATACTGATGTATAACAATTCTATAAGTCCTATGTCACTTGTATGTAATCCAAACCTCAGTGTCATAAGCCCTACAGATCTCTCAAGCAGCTTCCTATTCTTAAATAGCTATGGAATCCTATTTCTATGGACTTTATCAAAAAACTTCTGTTATTCTCCAAGTTAGATACTATCTTGGTTATTGTTGACTAGCTCACCAAACAAGTAATTTTTATCTCTACCCACAACATAATTATATCTGCAGACCTAGCACATTTGTTTGTCCTCTATATATTCTCAAAACATAGTATCTCTTCTTATGTCACCTCAAACAGAGATTCAAAGTTTGTATCAAAATTTTTGTACTCTTTAAGCACTACTCTGGACATGTAGCTTCACTTCACTTCAGGCTACCACTCTGAAGATAATAGACAAATTGAATGCACAAACCAGACATTCAAGCAATATCTCCATATATATTGTAACTACCAGCAAGATAACTGGTCTGAACTTCTGCTACTTGTAGAGTTTTCTTACAACAACACTCCTAGTACCACCACTAGTGTCTCTCTATTCTTTTCTAATAAGAGATATCATCCAAACATCTCTGTTCACCCTAAATGTGATATTATATTCTCTCAAGCCTATAACTTTGCTGTAAATCTTGATAAATTACAGAGTACTTTCAAAGCTAAGATCACTGTGGTCTAATAGCACTATTAGAAGTCCACTGATGTGCAATGTTCCCCTGCACCTGATTTCAAAGTAGATAATAAAGTCTTTGTTAAAACTTGATTTTTTAGGACCACCTGGCTCTTGAAGAAACTATCTGAAAAATATCTTAGACTCTACAAAATCATTTCTTAGTCTGATACTCTATTGTTCATCCTCCATCTTCCAAAGTTTATGCACTCTGTGCATCTAGTCTTTTATATCTCCATGCTCCAACTTGCTACTTCCAATACTTTTCCTAAGAAAACACAACTGGTCCTTATACTAGTAATAATCAATAGGAAACTTGAGTATAAAATCTTGTGAATAGTGGACTCCAAAATCAATTGCTAATAAACATGCAAGCTCCTCTACAAGGTCATTTGGCTAGGGTATGAAGACACCAAAAATAAATCTAAGTGAATTTCTGTTACTAAACTCACTTTGTTATGAACTTATTCCTTAAGGTTAGAAATAAGAACAACTCTTGTATTAGAGAAACACAAGAGAACTCGATAGAGTTCCTAGTACAAAGTAGTCTACCTTATATACTGCTACTCATGGTCCGTGCTCACTACTATGCACCCTACCCTAAATGACCATGTGTATAACATGAGGCCAACATGTGTTATCTATGTTGTATAACATCACTTTATTCCAGAACCTTCTACTCCATTTTCTCAAGTCCCGTGATCAGTCTTGTAACTATGCCATCAACTTGTGACTGATAAACCCTAACCTGAGTTGTTCTAAAAATAGAAAAAGAAGAAGAAAAATAAAATAAAGTGAAAAGAGAAAATAAAAATGAAGTCCACCATCAACGATCTTGACACACTTATGCTGCTAACTTAGTATCTGATTTCCACATTACATATTTTACCAAGTCTGGTTTACTCCCATTGTTCTGATTATACTGCTACAACTCAACTCTGGCCTCTACACACTTTCAATAGGGATTTCTTTTAGTATACTCTATCTGTTTCTCTATTTCTAACTTAATTCTAGTTTCTGTGCACTTTTTATAGGGTTTTTCTTCCATTTTTTGGACTTTAACTTCTATCTTATTTGTGTTTCTAACTATCTTAATATTTGTCTTATTTACACAGTTAGAAACACAAATCAATAAACTCAAAAAATTCATATTCAGTATAATAAACAAAACCAGTATTCTAGTAGGAGAGAGCAATGGCATCTACATGAAGATCTCCACCTTAGCTTTCTTAGGCTCTTTTATAGATTTTTCCACATCTTTATTCTCTTCTTTTTCTTCATTATTATTATCTCTCTCCTCACTATTCTACAAAACCTCTACTAGATCCTAGTAAGTATTGATTATGGTCTCAATTCTTACTAGTTGGGTGGTATTTTCTTATACCTCTGCCAAGTCTTAGAGAGACTTTCTATGAGTTTTTGGAGTATTTTTTCAATGGTATTAAGAACTTCACTATAGATGGAAACACTCTTCTTGCTGATAGTAATATTATAATATTGCTATAATTGGTTAAAATGGTATAGAAAAAGAAAATTTTTATTACTTACCTACTATTATATACTAAATACTTTTGCCTAGCATATACACATCTTTCATAGAGGTTCTTGCCTCCTATCTTCATTGTATTATTCTTATAGTGTTTCTTTGTCTACTTTCACTTTGTTTTCTTTGACAGCTACTACTCAGCCTTGTCCTCTAAGGAGATCTCCACAACCTTTTTACTTAGTCTCTATGATCTGAAAGATCTTAATGCTTTTTATTACATTAGATCTCCATACCAGGATCTTGTTCCAGAGCTTCTTCAAATCTTCCAACTGCCATTTCTTCAACTTTTCTTCCTCATGCTACCTCTGTATAGTCTCCTTCTGCACTCTGGTCTCAATATTCTTTCTTGTCTTCTGAGCTGTCCACTTAATACAACATGCTTCTGTTTAGAAGAGTTGTTATCTCTTCTATGTAGATTTAAAGTTGCTGCTACTTTTTATGTTGTTAGTATATTTCTTCACATTGACACTTCAATATCTCAATATTAGCCTTAAAAATAGTTGGAGAGAAGGGAAAATATAAAGAAGTTCAAAGTCTGAGTTCTAAGAGAGGAATACTATAATATGCTGAGTCCATCTGTTCTGAAAACTGTTCTCTATATATTGTAGCAACTACTAACCAAGATAGTCAATAATATACTAAGTAGTCTTATAATTATTATATAGTCTATGCTAATAATAAATAGCTTTACTCTAATGTTTTGTCAAGCATGGTTCACACTGGGAGTGAAAGTCTATGGAGTTTGACTCAAAGATGTACAAACTTGTAGAACAACCTTGGCTTTAGCTCATATACTACACTATTTGTCTGCTACATGGTCACAACTTCAGATAGAAGAAAGAAGTCTAAGATAGGAGTAAGTACTGATTGGTATGTCACTGTTAAATACTAGAGATTAAATTCAATAAAAATTATCTTTGTCAATTATCAAACTAGTGAATTACAGTGTAACTACCAGTCTTATATACAAAAAGATAATATAGGAGATGCTCAAGGTTTCAATAGTATAGCCCTTATTGCTCTAAGCAGAGGTTTTAGTGGTGAAACACTGATAGGAGTATAACTCTACCATAGAAGACCAAGTTGAATAGAAGTATCACTATTATGGAAGACAGAATACCTAGATAGTTGCATTACTGCTATATAAACATATTGTAAGAAAGATGGCTATCATGGAAAACAAGCTTGTATAAGAGATGTTGAGAAGGCAGTATAACCATGGAGATGTATTTTCCAGATGGGTGGACTTAGCATATAATATGTTTATATGTTAGCTATAAGGTAAACATGCCATAGACATGCATTGTCAAGACCAAAGAAGATGGACTTGATTTATTTTTCTTTTTTCCTTTCATTTTTATTTTCTTTTTGATTTATTTTTATTTTTCTATTTTTAGAATAACTAGGGTTAGGGTTGATCAGTCATGCTGTCACATCAGTCACAACCTGATGGTGTAGTCACAAGACAGATCACAAGACTTGGGAGAATTTAGTAGAAGATT
>Ga0157368_1000179_pt1 | contig 30649 bp, 27 predicted proteins | sample AttbisABBM3_FD_113146 | JGI IMG/M metagenome (GOLD analysis project Ga0157368, IMG submission 113146) | Fungus gardens microbial communities from leaf cutter ant in Botucatu, State of São Paulo, Brazil - Atta bisphaerica ABBM3 | ecosystem: Host-associated > Fungi > Mycelium > Unclassified ... | reverse complement strand
GTTCTTTTACATGTACAAGTCACAAGTGGACACTGCAGTACAGAGCTCCTATATGAAAAAATACAAGTATGCTACTAGACATCACACAATTTAACAATGAGTATGTCTAGGAAGGAGCCTGTGCTTAGTCCCAACTATCTATAGCAATCTTCTGATAGCTGCTACCAACATCTTAGACCTAGGGTCTAGTCTTGTCTTCTTGACTTTGAATAGTGTTGCCCTTGGTCAAGAATGAATAGAGAGTAGGTAAGAAAAGACTTGGTATTAGGTAGTTTCAGGAAAAGAAATTGAGTTCTAATGTTATAATTCAAGACTCAAAGTGTTAAGTCAAGAAAGGAACCTTGTATTAAGTTTAACAAGAACTTGATGGAGTTCCAGTTACAAAGTGTCTACCTTGTATATACTAGGCTAATGGTCTATGCTACACTAATCTAGCTTACCCTAAAGAAATATATAAGATAATATTATTGTTCAAGAATCTTCTATGATATTCTATGTAACACATGATCATGTGACTGTGATTTGTGACTGATTTGTGACACTGTCACATTACATGATAGATTATGATATCACATTAAACCTTAATTCTAAGTCTAAAATGAAAATGAAAAAAAATAGAAAAAGTTAAGTCTACTACCTTCAACTCTAACACAATCAGTAGTATGACTAATACAATAATTAATAGAAAATTTTACAACAAGTTGAATATACTATCACTACTTGTTTTATATTGCTTATACTACCAAGCTCTCTACTACAAAACTTACTATTAGTAAGTAGTTATTAGTTGTCCACACTGCACTATCTTACTGTGCATTCTGTTCTTCTAACAATAAATACTCTATCTAAAATAGTATCTAGGAAAATAGAAACTGTAAGCAATTGCTCTGGATCTAGATAGTCTTCAGATATAAAGATAGAGATATATAGAGTTACTAGAAAGTTCAACAAGGATATCTAAAAGTTATTTGTAAGTTGGAATAGATATGACTAGATCAAAATGTGACAACAGCTTATTATAAATAGGATAGCAATACATTAGAAACTTCTTGTTGAGTTCTTTTGTGATCCCTATGAGATTCTCATCTTATTCACAGACTGATAGTCAGATAAAGAGAATGAATTAAGAGCTGAAGCAATATCTGAGAATGTTTATTGATTATAAACAAAAGATCTGGCCTAACTTATTAACTATGGCAAAGTTCACTTATAATAATATGATAACAATGATGACATCTTTTAAGATGAATTATAAACAAGATCCAAAAATGGGCTTTAAACTGAGAAAGAAAGAAAGGAGTGTAAGAACAGAGAAATTTGTTAAGTGATGAAAGAAACTTAAGAGGAGGCCAAAACTGTACTAAGAAAGACACAGGAAGAGATAAAGTAGTATATGAACAGGAAAAGAACAGAACCAATAGAGTATAAAGTAGGAGATAGGGCATTGTTAAGTATGAAAAACTTGAGGTTCCAGGTGGAATGATGGAGGATAGAAAAGTTAATGGAACAGTTTATAAGATTAAGACAATAGTATTAACAAATACAGTAGAATTGGATTTATTTGCTATTGTGAGAATGGATCCAGTCATTAATATAAGCAGGATGGTGCTATATAAGAAGTAGGTGGAAGGGTAAAAGCTGAAGCTGCTACTTCTAATGGAAATTAAAGGTGAACAAAAGTGTAAAGTGGGAAAATATTAGATAAAAAATATGTGAGGGAAAGACTGAGGTACTTAGTATAATGGAAGGAATATATATCAGAAGCAGATACTTGGAAAGAGATAGAAAACCTAAAAATATGAAAAATTTGGTAGAAAAATTTGAAGAATAGTATAGAAAAGTAGGAAGATTACAAAGATTCAAGCCTAAGGGCATTGAATAAGAGGAGTCCAAAGACTTCTACAGAAAGGAGTTGTTAGGAAAATATACCACAGAATTGCTGTATAGCTGGGATGATAGAAAATTTGAAAATGAATATCTTAAGAAATGTTAGATATGGTTCACACCTCATTATCTAAGATTTGGAAGGGCATCTTGGAAGTTCAAAACCAGTAAGCTATGCATTATCTGAGAATACAGAAGGCAGATCAGAATGATCTTTTGCTTCAGCTTATGTGCTACACCTCTACAAGTTGTACAGATCACATATTTTGGATCAGGGCTTGGAGACTTAGCAGGTGGAAAATCACTGGAAGATGGCAAGGTGTGTCATTGCTAACACTAAAAAAGGTATGTTAGTTTTAGTTGATTTTCAGGATGACTACTACAGTGTAGACTACTGGATTATATACTAGTTAGTATACCTAGGATAGCTATCTGGAATGTAACTGCTAAGCAAGTTACCCTGATTTCTAGTAATTCTTAGATGTCAGTAGATGGAGATCCATGGAGTTAACTTAGACTAGCAACAACATCCAAGATGGAATGGAGGTGTTTGATCTACACCAGAAGAGGTTGGGAAGTACAGATGAGGGAGCATAAGTTATCCATGAGTTGAGACAGATGTAATCAGAATACAGGATGTGATAAGAAACTTGAAAGAAATTGGAGGCAATAGATAGGATAGTGTATTTCTTTAGTTATGGCCTCATAACAATGATCCTGGATTTAGCTTATGTATTGTACCAACTATGTGTCACATAGTCATAATTTCAAGAGAGAAAAAGAGAAATAGCAATAGTAGATGAAAGAAGTAGATTGCTTGAGTTTGATTATCAGAATGAGGGAAATATAGAGTATTTACTGGTCTTCAATACTAATACTGTATCTAGGATAATGTAGGGAATGACTGGGAAAATACTATAGAGATGAGCTTCAAGCAATATGACAATGGAGAGTTCAGGTAACAAATCACTAGGTAATGAATACAGATATATGATCCATGGTGAAAGAGCTTGCAGAAGCAGAAAAGTATCCAGGACTAATGTAAGGCTCATTCATCACAGAAGACAGATGGCTTCAGAATGGTATATGACATTCAGGGCCCATTCTAATCATAAAAAGATCTTCTTTATAATAATGATTTCTAATAGCAAGCCACTAGGGTTTGACTGACTATTATCATAAGGAGCTCTCTCAACAGACTTCTATAAGAAGTTTGGCTGAGCTGAAATCACATTTTACTCATATGGTGAGCCTTACCAGATATGCATCCACATTCTAGTGGAGGTCTCATCATCTCCCACAAAAGCCCTCTCCAAATTCATGGCTAAATCAGGTGCATACAGGTCTTTTCGACAAATAAAATAATCTATGGAAGTGTAGAGGCAACTACAGATCAAATAGCAGTGCAGTGCATTTCATTTCAGCCCAAAATAAGTGAGATATATATAGCTAGCTGTGAGGAGTGCCTGGTGACTATATTCATATCATTTCCTACTTGGTTCACCAAAACAGAAGTCCATGAAACTGATGCCATAGTACCAGTACACCACCGCTGGTACATCAAAGTTGGTACGTTTCAAGTCATTACTGCATGACCATTCCTATGTCATGATGACTACGCCACTGGCTTGGTAGAAAGGTTTTTATGCGGTAATGACGACTCGTTACACACAAAGTATCGTGAAAGGTGAAATCTAGGTAATACTGAGTGACTAAATACAGCTTACGCATCGCCGAAAGATTAATCTGTTTAACGTAAAAGGAGGACAAGAGATTCTGGAAACAGCCTTAGTCTATTCAATGCGCTGCGACTTCTCCGCGATCCGTTTTAAATTTGCATCCAAAGCCACTTACGGGTTATAAGTGGCTGCGATGTCAGTCAGAACTGCGCCCGGTTCATTCCTACATTACTAGCAGACGAGGGTAATTTTATATTTAGCGACGGTAATCCTAATGGTGCGACGAGCTGTAGATTTGCCAAAGGTTAAATGATCGCTCCCAATTCTGGTATGTGCAGCGCGAACCTTCTTTCTAGAGGCCTGACCGAAGCAGGGGAAAACAACCAAATGTTGTTTAACAGTGGACAATGTAAGCTCAACATTTTATCTTTTTTGGGGTCATTCCGATATAAAATGTGTGTTGCTGGTGTTGGTTGAGTGCGATCATACCATGTAACAAGCTGGTCTCGAGGTGCAATTTGTTTGCAATTTGTTTTGCCTCTAGAATAGTACCCGAAATAGACAACACATTATGTAAGACCTTCATCCCATTTAGGGGCTATGGTAGCGGGCCTGCAGATTGTATGATGACACTTGCATCAAGGCATTTAGGAATATCAAGCCACGAGGAACGGGAAATAATATGAAAAGCAGCTCCTGGATTGAAGAACATTTTATTCTGAGCCTAGGACATTGATATCTTGCTACATCAATGTGCAAGGGAGTCACACCCTTGGGAAATTCCATGCATGAGCTCGTTTTCAAAAAAAATTTCGAGAAAAGTAAGAAGATTGAAAGGCAAAATTAATGAGGACGGAACGTAAGTCCAAAAGCTGAACGTCAAGCGTAATAGGAGCTCATCGAGTTTCTCCGAACAGAGTTAGCTAATTTAGACTAAACGGACCATACCGGTCCGTAACACACACGCCCGCCGCGGTTGTAGGCATTGCTTATGGCTGGGATCGTTCGTCGTCTTCCGTTGTAAGGTGAAGTCTATGTTGACTCTGAATCGGACTCACCAGTAGAAATCGAAGTCCAATCGTCCGCAATTGAATCGATCCAATTGGTTTGTTGCTCGAAAGCGAATTGCTCGGGTGACTTGACAGGACCCAGCGCTTCGACTAGATACATCTTCCACGCAGCCTTGAACATCTGCTGAGGCTGTTCAACCAATGGCTTCCACCGCGGCAATCAAATGCTCGCCGAGAGCATCAAGAAAAACGGATTATACGGTATCCGATTTGGGCAAAAAGCAGATGTCCCTCTTGATCTGAAGAGCCTCGAGGCCGCAGTCCGAGGGGCGAGAAACAGTATGTACCACGAGTGAAAGTATTTAGCTCAGTACGACCCCGCCAGAATCATAGCCTACATCTTCACCAGTCTAGTAGTTGCGATCCAATCTGATGCCGAACGTTTTCAATTACGACTTAAGACCGAAACGATGAACCCGAGTTCATCGCACAGGACAGTGGACAATCTCTCTTGCTGGTTTATTATTGTTCCCACTGCCTCTTTCAAGGTCATGGTTATCGAGAACTTGATAGCTAGAGTCATGAAGAAGCGGAAAATCAGGCCTTGATCGGGAAGTAACCTCCTGGACTCTCGTCATCGGTGTTTAAATCCCCGTCGGGAGAACCCCGAAAAGTAAATGAATACTGAATAAGTACAACAAGCATTTAAGATACCGAGATTACCGTTACTCTGCAATCCGCCGACAGCGCCTGGCAACTCATCCTCGTTCAGAGTTCTTCGTACTCTAGCAAGCAGATACTTGGGCCTATAGACTATGTCTTGTGAATGTTCTTTGACTCATTAACTGTGGTCCTGTGAGCTTATACCGATAATCCACATCAAAAGGGTCGATGTCCTGAAGGATTTTGCAACAGTCATTCGAAGCCTCAAATCTGGGTAAGAGGGCTCTGTCTTTGTCTGGGGTTACATGAAGTATACTGATTGGTATATGGATGTTCGGGAACAATTAATTGGAAGATTTGCGTCATAGCCGTCTGAAGGACCAATTTGTCGATAGCAATCCTAGTATGAGAACTTCTAAAGAGGTGGTATGATAACAAGTGAGTCCAGTCTTAGAGCTAAGTAAAGTAAGATCTAGAGGAAACGAAAAGACAATCAAGATGAGATGTCCGCCTCAAGCATCAGTTAAGACGGAAATGAAAGATGATATTCTAGTCGTCTCAGTGCTCTATCCATGCGTTTAATGATCGGAGTCCACACGGGGCGTCCGTCTGCACTGAGATGGACAGAAGAGAAAAAGTATAGCAATATCGTAATCCATACCAGGACGGAAAGGGCCGCCCACTCAGAAAGATAAATAAAGTATAAAAGAGTGTCGACGAAAATATAGAGTGAAAAGGAATCATAGCTGTAAAGTGAACTAACTCATGAGTCTGAATCAATGAAATGTCTAGAAAGCCACTCACACGAGGAGTGCATGACCGCTCACATCCGGGAATAGGTGCTTCTGTCCTTTTTCTCTGGAGCTGGAGCAACCTGCGCATTATAGCCGGGTTTCACGCTCCCGTTCAGCAAGACTGGGCAGTCATCCCGCAAATTGAAACACCACTTCTCGCACTCGATACACCAGACACGGTGTAGAGCATCGTCAGCAGAATGCAGTGGATGACCCAACGGACGGTCATTAGGATGTCCGCAGCGCACAAGGGCATGGTCAGCAGACGTATGCAGGCAATAGCAGCTGAAGGGTTCGTAGGAACACATTGTCGTGTTTGAAGAATTCATCGCAATTTCCAAGGTTAAAGTAAAAGAACGACGAAGAGTTTGATAATTGTCGTGGAGGGACGAGAGATTGTGAGGATAACAGTCCTGTCCACCACTGCACCTTATATAGGTCTTTTACCATAAATTCAATGCATTTTTCCTGCCTTTCCCTTGGCTATCGCAGAAGTCAATCGGGACACGGCCTGAGCTTCCGTTCACGAGCTCCTGACGTAGACACTTCGTTGTGGGTAGCTGCTCATTTCCCCATTGAACAAACTAGCTATAGCCCACGCCAGCGCGGACATTAAAACTTGATATCCCCTCTAAGGTTGTGTCCATACGTTTGTATGTGCGCAGATGTATCACAGAATCCAGAATTCAGGAGAGGAAGAAGGATGACGATGAACGCCGTCATGCCATATTGGCGTTTGCCACGGGGCATGTTTGGAGATCACGACAGCTCAGAGTTCGTTGTTGCCTCTTGCCAGGTCAGCAGATAGTGATCAAAGGTACTGTTACCTGTTCGGAGATCCAGGCGTCAAATCTTAGGGTTGCTGGCGGTAGATCCAGATTTGAGTTCGCCGTGCCATTGACAAGCGCCTGGCTGAGTCTTTCGGCAGAACGAAGGCAGTAGCGGCTCGCCGATTGGCTTTGAGCTGAAAAAGCTCCAGGCTACGTCCGCAGTTTCGCCATGTGTGACAGAACAGTTTGAGGCGTAACGTTGCTGGTGACTAAGAACCACGCGCCGACAAAAGAATAATGGAGGTACAGAGGCATTATCTGCAGACCACCAGTGCTGGGGAAAGAAAAGGCACAGTTGATGTATTTGAGATTCCGTGACACGGGAAAGGGATTGTAGATGTGGATTGCACCCTCCAGTTCATTTCCTGAGCGAAAAGGCATAGCATGTGTTTCAAAGTGGGAATAATTTGAAGAAAGCCAAAACTATGTAATAGGGAAAGAAGACGGAAATTTGCCTGTCACGGGGATTTATGTGAACGGAGAAAAGAATCAAAAGCTCGGATGTAAGAGGAAGAGGAAGACCAGACATTTTAAGCGCAGCTGACGTAAGCGGAGAGCGGTCCGTCCTTGCCAAAGGATAGATCTTATTTCACTGTCACTTTTCATTCTAGCATCAGCTTCGAGCTCATGACTCCACGAATTGGTTCTGTCTTCTACATATCCTATTACTCTGAATATCGAGCTTGCCATCGAGATCGCCTGGCTCCAATTTTGCCCGAGGTGTGTGACACTGATTAGTCGTTATTGCATCAGAGATCAGTTGAAAGTGATCCCATATTCTGTCATGATAGCCTGGAACCTTGTCCCCATTTTCCAGGTCAAATTTCAGACGTAGAAACTCCTCACCGACAAATTACATCTCCAATTTCTTTTCTCCCCTGAGGTCCGAGCTGACGTCGTTCATATCGCTTCCAGCAGAATGGTACTTTACTCGCTGAGGGCTCAATATACTTGTTTGAGATCAAATGAAATATCGCAAATGAATTTTAGCTGCCAATATACGAAACGCTGACCTAAGGTGATACATCCCGAAAGGTTCTCTCGTGAATGAAAAGACCAAAGCAAGCTAGTTGGATTTATAGCAGTTATCTAGTTATTTATGAGCATCGTGATGATTGTGGCGTAAGACCGATGTGCTACAAACTTTCGCTATGAGTGTTCGGTCCACTGGTCTATTTCATATACTTCGTAACATCGACTCTTGAACAAGGTCATTCTAGCCAAGCCTTCTTGTCTAATTAGAACGGTGAGCCGTGATACGATTCCTGTCCTATTGCTGTGTGGCAAGCCAACACCAACATTCCCCTCCTGCGCTGGTGCGGGTACCTCTCATTTCTCATATCCAGCCATCGTTCCTTTCATGAGCAGTACCTAGCGGCGAACTCCACCTATCTAAGATCGCCCAAATTGAAATTAATCATCAACGATGTGAGGACTGAACCACAATGAACTACAATTTTGATATTTATTGGTTCAGCAATGATCTAAATACCAGGTCCAACTTTTGATAGTAAATAGTTGCTTGGGTCATTAGCCGAGGGAGTAGATATATTTTCGCAATCCTCCATGAGCACGAATAAGTTCCAACGAGACTCTGGAACAGCCAGAAGTATCGACTTGACAAACGAAGTTAAACTACTTGCTCAGCTATACACAGGGTGCCATAGCACACATCTTAAGACAAAGCATTAGATCTTCTGTCAGTAATATTGGACTCAATACATGCTAGACTGGCCCCTACAACAATAGCAAATCAAGCCATCCGTCTCGTTAATAGAGAGAGAGAGTAAAAAGGCTTGCGCAAGAACATTTCCAAATTAGAAACAAACATTTGATGCCGGACGCCTGGAACGGCCTAGACCTCAACGCCCGTTGATATTCAGTGGTCTGTATTTATCCTCCGTTAGCGATAAATCGGCGCCAGCATCAGTCCGAGTTATGATTGCCGAGTGCAAATCCTTCTCATTCCATCCGTCGACGTTATCGCGCACGAGTGCTCGAACAAGATCGCCCTCTCTACTGCCTTTTTGCCCAGCTCCTCAGAATCACCAATACTAAGAGGGAATCCCTAGTGTCTTCATCGGGAACCGCCACTATCCCTCAATTTTCCATTCTTTCCTAATTATGACTATTCGGATCCTCTGGCAGCTGGAGCGCGATATGTCTGGGTTCATAAAAGTATAGCTTCTGGGCCTTTTCGGCTCTTACGATATCATGAAATCTGGACTCAATAACTATATATCAATAAGTTGCCATCGGTGTCGCCATCGCCATCGACGCACTTACGTGAATCAGGGTGTCAGCGTCCCAAATTCTTCCGATCTCTCGCTGCAATAGCCATACCTGCTATCTTATGGGTCATACGAGCTTCGTCGAGATAAATCGTTGTCACTCTGGTGTATCTAGAGCTCGTTTGTAGGTCAACTTCTTTTCTTTCGCCAGATGATGATGAGAAGATTTGCTAAGGTGAATTTGACTAGCTATGATGCGGCCGTTCAACCTTCGTGTTGGTCCTCTGTATCGTATGGCGGCCTGTGAGTAGTGCATCGCAATGTATAACTTTACAATTGCAGTTTCAAGGAATGAGCTGGTGGAGACAGTTGTGTTCATTATTTTAATCATCATCCTTACTCTTGCATCAGTATCACCATCGCGAAAAAAATATCAGCCATCTAATGCATCGCTCGCCGTGAAATTGAGTTAACATATTTGTTGAAAGGAACAAGAAGAGTCGATGTAAAACTCGTATCATTCATTAGGGAAGGGGAACTCATCTCTTCATAATAACAGTACCACAATGTTACTCACATACGTCATCACATGAGACCACTTCACTACTAAGCACTTGCTGGCGTAGGATCAACCGGCACCTACGAGCTTATCGATGCGTAATTGTCAATATTCTGTTACTTTGTTTTGGGTGATCTTCTGTGGATCATAATTCTGTAGAGAAGATCACTTCCATTACCAGCCAAACCATTGATCACGCTTTGAGTTATTTGTGTTTCCTAGATTTTCTGAAAAGGGCCTGTGGAGCCCTGTGGCACATGTTCGACTACTCGGCTTTGGTGTATGACGTTGCAGAGCTCTGGACACATTCCGACTACTTAAGAATTGCGATACTGATGCAAAGAAGGATACTAGAGCAATGATAAACGCTCATTGGATTAATCAAAAGTAAGAACTCACTATCTTAGTCAAATTCCTCTACTCTCCGTGGTCAAACAATTGGACTACGCTCCAGTATCTTAAAGGTCTCGAATGAGGCTTGTTTGTATAATCAGCCATCTCAGAATGACCCTGAAATCCAGTCATCAAATACTCCGCTATGTAATGGAACGCACTTTTTCATGCTGCACAATATAAGGTATGCTGCACCTAGGATGACGGTGCGTTCCATTTATCACCCAATGAGTACTTAAAGGGGTGCTGTAATGGATGGTAATTGACCAAGGGTGTCATCAGGGTAAAATGAACGGTGACATCGAGCGCGGTGGGATAGTTCCTCTATTGCTTTTGGCGAGTTCGAAGTGATCAAGTGATGGTGCACGAAGCTGTCAGTAAACTGCGTTGTGAGGGGTGCCAGAACTGGTTGAAGCGTTGAGGTATTTGGTATTTTTCAGTTGTTCAGTTAGTTATGTGATGTATTGTGTGGCACGGACCAAGTTATCGTTATCCAAGGTCCTTCACTGAGGCGGCATGGTTCGAAAATTGAACCAAGTGGTTCGTGGATCAGTGGTCCAAAACCCAAAGACTTGGCGCGTGAAGATTTCAAAATCAGCATCTACGTCATAAGACTATGCAAAGGGTCCAATATCAAAGCAAGAAGCCTCTGAAAGTTGCCCAGTATCCATACAGGCGGCCGAGAAGACAGATTGGATCAGCGACTATGTTGCTTCGAAAGTCAAAGGAATCCACACTGGAAGTGAAGTACTTGATTGACAAATGGCTCGGTTGGATAGGAAATAGACATAGGTTAAGATTCCGATAATGAAATCAGGCATCAGGCGTCAAGCGGCAGGCTATAGTTGAGAAAAGACTCTCAGAAAAGTTCTTTTGCCATTACGAGAGTCACGGGGCATTTACTGAAATCCAGGAAACGGGAGGATGTACATTACATAAAGCAAAACAGAAATCCGGAGATGATCTAAGACTTGACAAGCAGGATGATCTGTAGGTAGTGTACGAAACGTGAAATTTCGTGATCACGGACGGCAGAACTTGGTTGACTAGCTCATTCAACGAGAATGCTGACACGTATGAACGACGCACCATCGGAGAGAAAGAGAAAGAGTCAAAAGGGCCTCGACCCGAACCCTTGTACCCTAGCCCCAGATAGTCTGGTTTGTGACAAGGCATCTGTAAATTGCAGGTATTACTCTGAGAGGCACGGCAAGATGCATCGTGAGTAGCTGACTGGGTCAAAGGGGAGGTTTATTCATGCCATTGGAAGCGCAGAGCACGAGGTCGTTGCTTGAGGGGATCATAAATGGGCAACGGGCAACAGGTCATTGGGGAAAACCATTTCCCTCTGCGGGAATAAGGAGTGCAAACGATGATCATGCAAAACTAGCGACATGTTACTTCCCGAAAATGCGAGAAAATTGATTCCAGCGGCAGCTATAACCACGGAATGAAACTGGGAGAACGGAGGTGGGGAGGAATGAGCTTACTTTGTTGCAGTAAGCTATCTGAGTGCAAATTTGGGTAGTCTGTAACAGGGGACGGTGGAGGCAGATGGGCCCATATGGGCATAAAACGGAGATGAAGAGGTAGTGTTGGCGGACTGAAAACTTGGCGTCGCATTTTTTTGAAATGGGACTGTATTTCGTGCGTTGAACAGCTCATGAGCGTTACCGAGGCATTACTGGAGTCCCAATCTCGGTTGGGCAGTTATGACAAGAGGAAATCACAAAGCTTCAAGAGAGGTTTCCGAGTTTTCACATCCCTCTCGTAGCAAACTATGGGTGAGTTTTGCTTGAATGTTTTTGTTTTCAAATACGTGATGGCCGAAAACATGAATATCCTAAAAAGGCAAGCGCTTGCAAAGTTTACAGCTGTAGTGGGGCCATCGTCGTCATCAACGGCAACCACGACCCTCTCGCCCCTGCCTGAGGCAGCGACAAAGTGCAATAGTGCCAAAGGGCCCGACGAGCAGCCCCGTCGCTGAGCAGTCGCCAGGAACCTAATAGTCCTCTCGGATCACGCCCATCAACAACTGCACCGTGCACCGTCGTCTGGCCAGTGCCGACGTCCTCTCAATCCCCATATAGCATTTTTATGCTTACTTTCCTGCTCACATAGCTCAGGTCAATCTCCAGATGGCGAACAGCGGCGGCGCGTCATTGAGCACTGGGAACCCAAAAACATCCAGATTCTCGACATTGAAGATGTTTAGGCTTAATAGCAGGGATAAGCCGCCGCCACCGCCTCCAAAGGATTTGTACTACTCCCAGAACAGATCAATGACTTCTCTGTCTCCAGAATCTCTCTCTCTTCCTCCCCAGTCGCCCTTTTTACAATACCACCGACGGTCTCCTGCACCCAGTCAGTCGACCATGTCTCTGCTCTCCTCTGCTGCCTCCCAGTTGTCCGTTATACCTGCTGATCAGGCGGCTCCAAAGAAGAAAAAGAGTGTTAACTTTTTTAGATTCGGGAGGTGGCCCAAGTCTTCTTCACAAGACACACAATCGGATGTCCCTCCATCATCCATGCGGGAGGGAGTAGAACAGGGAGACCCAGGCGTTTCTTGGCCCAGTAACTTTCAAGTACGTATGTGTTTCTACCCTATCCTGTTTGAGTACTGAGTGTTTTTCAAGCATAATGTACACGTGGACGATGAGTTCGTACAGCGACGATTATACATCTATAGACCAGGTTCACTGACATAGAGATGTAGGCTTTCTGGACTTCCGCCTTCATGGATCAAGTCCCTTGCAGATCAAGGCTTAACAGAGGAGGAAATTTCCTTGATCAGTGCAAGACGCCTTGCTAACTCGCGGCTACAACTTTATACGGGTCGTCCAGATTCTCCAGCATCCCAGCATTTTCCGCTGGCAGACCAATCTCAATTTTTTCCCATCGACCGTCCAATTACCCCTTCTTCTAATGAGCTCAATGCATCATCTCTGCTCACTCATCTCACTCCATCAAGCACTTCCCTTGTACGAAAATTCTCAGATGCATCCACGCGTGGTCAGTCACCTCATCTTGCATCAGCAAATGTATCAGTACCACATACGTTAGTTACGTCGCCATCGTCAACATCATTGCATTCATCCAGAACCAATAGCACGAGCACCAGTTCCCAGTACCAGACGCTTCGGTCCAATACAGCCCTGTCGAACCACAATCCCTCATTCTCTATTGCCACAATCTACTCCAAGTCTCACTTGAGCTACCAGGGCTCTAGTCCAAATTTCCCTCTCTCAGTTCCTACTATCCCGACCGGCAGGATGCAAGTTTCTAACCCAAGCACACCTCCCCCCGCCTATACTCCTTCACGAAATGCGAATAATATTGATGTCCAGAGAGATGTCAAGTCCAAATACCTTCCATCAATAGTTTCAAGCGTTTCAACCCCGGTGACGGCATATACCGTCGTGTCTTCGCATTCACAATCTATGCCACCATCTCCCCATCAGTCGCACGCCAGTATCGAGTCCACAAATTCTTCTCAGGGCAGCAGGACAGAACCTCTTTCCACTCCGCAGCTTCAGGGATTGTCAAATGAGACCCTTTCACGACCTCCCCGCTTGTCGTTACATGCAAGCAACGATAGCGATGATTGGAGTAAACTTGTTCTCTCTGCATCATCTCTATTAAGTGGGACCACCTCCCAACCCTCAACACAGATCGAAGTCGACGGTCCGTCCACGCAATCAATCCCGCTCATCATTGTTCCAAAATCGACATCACACGCGGATTCAGCGCAGTCCTTGGTCTCGGGGCGGGGAGGAGCGTTGTCCAAAGCGCGTTATTCACCTTCAACTGCAACTTCACCTTCCCCTCACTCGATTTTATCGTCTTTGCGAGAGCTCAAGGATGAGCTTGGAGATTCTGTGGAGAAGGATGACTCCAAGGAAGCTCCCTTGTTGACTACGCTTACCGAATTCACTCCCTCTAGCGGACCTGAAGATTATCCAAGACAGAGAGATACTTTACGTCCTGGGCCTGATGGCACATCATTGCTGCTACCAGGAATGAGGAATTTAAAGAATGGAGGAGACGACGAGGATGAAGAACTTAGTATGAGGAGGTCCAACAGGGATTCAAGCCAAAGCAGTATTTCTACTCTCAGTGCGAGCACCATGACTGGTTACACTTATTCAACACCTCAGATTATTCGGAATGCTTCAGTTATCCGGAGAGCAGGGGCGTATGTCACGAAACTCCCAGCGCTATCGCCCAGCAAGGAGAAACGACAGCAGCAGTGGCAGCATTCTCTTCGTAAACCCATTGACCAGATGCAGGTTCTGGCCGAGGGCACTTCCTCATCTGAGAATCCACCACTGTCACCAATGGGTATCGGGTTTCCTGTCAACAAGAACTCTGGTTCTGGCTTGGGATCGAGGAGACATTCTGGTGCGCTGCCATCACCTATAAACTCTCAATTCAGCAGTGATGAGAGTGCAGGTTCAGCATCGACAAATTCAACTTTCAGCAGTGCGCAGTCTCAGTATCAGCCTACACCAACCACCGATCCTGAGTCTAGAAGAAGACTCGGGACCTCTTTTTTGGATCTTGCTTCATCTTACACTCAAACGCTATCACCTTCTTGGTCAAGTCTCGTCGCGGCTGATTGCAACCGAAAACGGTCTCCCTCTCCCAGAGATACATTTGGCAATGTATCCAAAGAGTCCGTAATCGTGAAAATCGTCTCTCAGGATGAGAATGGTGATGGTGATCTCAGGAAGGATGACGACAAAGACGAGCAGGTTTTGAAGGGAGAAGAACAAGGCACATGGGATACTCTGAGGAGAAATGCTGTTGCTTTCACTGCCAATGCAGTGCAACCTCTGATTATTGTCAGTGGAGAGTCCACACCTCCAGATGTGTCGACAGATTCAATACAACTTTCAGTGTCGGGATCGTCGAATCAGCTACCAAAGGCTTTGATAGGAAGATATCCAGGCTGGCTTTCAGGTGTTGTGAGCCCACTAGCACCGTTCATTGATGAAACAGTTGAACCTCGAGATCACTACATCGAGTTGCAGGAGATTGCTGAGGGTGAATCCGGTTCCGTCTTTGCAGCTCGTGTTGATCCAGACAATGCTGATAAGCTTGATCTCCATCCGAATGTCAAGAGTCGCGATACTGCAGAGATAAAGAAAGGCGCGCCAGCGCTAGTTGCCATCAAAGTCATAGCGATTACACCGCCCTCTCCAAATGTACAGATACCGGAAGCCCAGAAATTAATTGACTTGGAGAAAGAGTTGAAATTAATGAAAGGGCTATGGCATGAGAATATACTTGGGCTGGACGCACTCTATGTTGATTTGACGGAAGATACTCTTTGGGTTCGGATGGAGCTCATGGAGAGGAGTTTGGCAGATATTGTGGGATTAGTAACGGACGGACTCATATTGCACGATCGCATGATTGCGAGATTTGCATTGGACGTGAGTGTATCTTTGCCTTGAGGCATTTACGATGTGATGACGTCTTTTTATTGTAGGTTTTGCATGCGCTTCAGTATTTGCAGGACAATCGGATCGCTCATCGGGATGTCCGATCAGACAATTTGTTACTGAATAGCCACGGGATTCTGAAGCTCAGTGCGTCCATAGTCTCTTTATTCTCTGACATAAACTAACGGCAGCTATTGCAGCGGATTTTTCTAATGCGGTAAAACTACCGATTGGATCCTCTATGAGGTCGGATCCGGCTGGCGTAATTTTCTGGCAAGCTCCAGAGATGCGATGGTAAGCTATAATTCCAAAGCGTTACGTTTTTCTCACATGTTTTACTGCTAGTTCTAGCTATGATGCATTCAAAGTTGATGTCTGGTCATTGGGAGCAACGATATGGGAAATGGCTGAAACGGAGCCACCGTTCTCAGATACGAAGCAAGTGGAGAGCCGATGGCCGCCACTCACACGACCCGAGATATGGTCACCAGCGTTTCATTCCTTCCTCCGTGCGTGCTCGGATCCGGCCCCTATCAGAAAAGGTCCGACAGAGCTGTCAAAGGTGAGCCTTTTTCAAGCTCCAGTGTATCCCTGATCTCTGACATTCACAGGATCCATTTGTTAGCAACACATGTGGACGAGGGGTGATCGTACAGTTGCTATCGCAGTGTATGAACATTGAACAGGCTATTCAAGGCGTTAATGATTCATAGAAGGACGTTTTCCGCGTCCATGTCATGGACGGTGGACCCACGTATGCCATTATCCATATTGTATACCCCTCATAACTGTTTTTCGTTTTTCGTTTGCTTTGCTTCATTCTATCCTTATATAGCACGTATTCCTGGATTGATGTCGTCATTATCTAACTTTTCCTTGTGATATGGTTTTCCTGGGGCTTCCATAATTTACTACTTGCACACTCATAACCCATCTATCTTTCCTGCCACACTCTCCACTGTTTCTTTTAGATGGAAAGACTCTTTTACAACTAGGTCATTCTCATCTTCACCACACTCTGCAATAAATGTAGCAGTCTCAGCAACAAAGCCTGGAAAGGACAACAATTTAGTTTGCTAACAAAATATCTGGAAGTAACTTGGTAGCGTACCGAGGAGTTTTCCGCCATGCGAGTGCCATAGCGATTCTGCACAGGCAAGAGCGAACTGACGAACTTTGACGTTGTCTGACCGGGTATGCATCAATAGGTCTAGATTAGTACTTTTGAGAAGAGCATCATCCGACACGTCCTCCACAAAAGCTTCCAAGCACTGCTTGAAAAGTAACCTATCCTCAGCTGACATTCTCGTGCACCGAGGTACTTGTTGTATCAAGGGAGTAGCAATCTGTCTGAGTCTGTCATCCCTCCAGAATCCTAGACAATGATGGTAAGTATCAGTTGATACAGGCAAGGTTTAATGTATGTACCTCCATCATCGTAGCTCAATGTTTTGGCGAGGGTAGTAACGAGAGAAGTCCAGAGAGTAGAGGATTCGTCTGAAGATACTGCCAGTGTCTTGAGGTATGCATCAAAGACCTGAAGTAGGAATGATGTATATGGAACCATGAGAACCTATCATGAAGAAGGAAACAGTGATTACTCGGATAAATTCGAATCAGCAAGGAGATAACGGACAGACCTTGAAAAAATCAAGAAGACCACAATAGGTATGGAAGAAGATTATTTTTCTAGGGTCATCGGCTAACACCAATTGAGAACCGACAAACCATATTTTAGGAACTGACATACCTGCTTCATGTACAAATGCCCAATCATAAAGACGACGGAACACCGGGCGGAACGTTGAATCGTTGAGTTTAACCACCAGCTCTCTAAATGCCGAAATGACTTGTACCTCTGCCTGATAAGCAAACATCTGATCAGGCGACTTTGCAAGCAGTCGAGAAATCTACCTTGCTTTGGGATGGATCAGCCATTTTGACGATATCAAGGGCCTGAAGGAAGATGTTCGACAAACCCCGGGTATGCTCGAGGACAGAAGCTCGGGGTGCATGATGAAGCGCCCTTGACAAGACTTCCAAATAAGCTGAGAGTTGATGCTGTATCTTTTGATTAAATATATTCCCAATCATGGTCTGGAAAATCTTACTAGATTTGGGTTGGAGGCAGTCACAAGCCAAATGTCAACAAGGATAGGGAGAAGTATCTTGGTGGGAACCTTCTTGGTAATGGACTTCATCAGGGAGGACAAGGGCGCCTTCGGATGACCTGAGTTGATCTTGCAATGGTTCATATAGAGATCCACCGTCTGGTTGAGAGCGTCCGAGCCCCAGAAAGCAGGTATAGATTTAAGCAGGCTATGTAAAACCCCTGTCGCTGTCTCAAGTAAAACTAGTCACAAATCGGTCAGGTCCATCTGGCAAGAATAGTTAAGGTGGCACCCACTATGATCAGCATTCTTGAGAATGGAAATACTTGCAGCCACAATATCTTTGAAGAATGGTATGATTCTTGGACCCAGCTTTATACTGTATTGGGACAGATCAGCTAGGAAACATAATTTTTTTTATTCAGACGTACGACAGGGAATTGGTAACATCCAAAGCAGAAAGCATAAGATCAGGCACTTGATATGCACCAATGATAGCAGGCAAAGCAGCTGTAAGCACGACTTCCTCTTTTGACACCATGGTTGAAGCGATCGCCTTTAAAGCCCTCAGACAGTGCGTAGATAGCAACAAATTTTCCAGAGCCAGCAATTTGGTTGCAGTTTCCACAAGAATGATCATTGTCGCGGTCACGTCTCGACGGACATGGTCTGCGATCTTAGGGACACGCTCGCTAACAAGGCCCAGAGCACCAATTTTTACCTATAGCAAAACGCTGAGGGTAGTCAAACGAGGATACATAATCTGACATACATTCAAATTTTCTGAACTCAACAAGGATGGAACTGTCTGGACGAAGTCGGCTGCAGGCATAAGTGTTAGAACCTTCCCTAGTGTTTTCTGGGCAGTGGCACCAACTGTGCCAGATTTATTTGCCGTAGTGTCATCAACGCTTGCGAGGGCTATAAGGCCAGAGACGAGAGAGCCCAACAATGTTTTTGCGGAATTGTCTAAATGCACAAATGTATCGGGTTGTATTCCCTGGCCAATCAGCGTGATAAGTGCCTGCGATCGCTTCACGTAGGTCTGAGAGGATACGGTAGATTCACTATCTCTGAGAAAACATTGAGTGCATGTCGAACAAAGGTGAGACACAATACATACACAATATGATCCAGAAGAGCAGGGGGATGATCAGCCGGGTTAGAGGCGCATAACACTAATCGTTCGGTCTCCTTGAGGAATTCAACGAACGCGGAAATTCGGGTTAACGGCGACACGTGTTGTAGTAAGATTACCGGCAAACCAATGGCAGCCGAAGCTTCTTCTTGACTCTGTCTTACGATCCGGTTCGTCGATTTTTCCGCGAGAAGCATACAGATAGGTGTCACAAAATGTTCCGCTCCCAGAACATTAACGAGATGAATAAAGAAGCTGAAGATGGTTGCTTATGAGATGGAGGAATTGGAAAATCAGCTGAGACACACTTATTTCTGCGATGGCGTGGTATATGGTTCGCAGCATCCGTAAACACTCGAAGAAAATCTCTTGAGGCGATATACAGATCCAAGGAGTCGGTATTGGCATTTTTGAGGGAAGCGGCCATAACGGGCACAATACCGTCGATTGTCTGAATGATATTTCTCTATCAGGCCAGCGGGGAAATCTAGGAGATGTACAGACCTTCTGTATCACCCGGAAACTATAGGAGTCATCACGATGGAAGACATTGGACCCCATGAAGGTGAAAACGGGCATAACATTGTGTAGCACAGATTCTGGTGCCAGACGAGCCAGGCTCGCCATAAGCAACAAGGCTTGGTGAAAAGTCTGAGGGTTCCCGACAACTTGATCACATGAGCGCAACAGGACACAATATTAATAATTGCAAATTCACCTCGAATGACTTCTATCAAAACGTCCAAACGTAGCACACTTGGCACCATGTTCGAGCTCTCCTTCAGATATTTCAGTGGCTGACACCAAAGAGCACGAGAAGTGGAACATACCGATATGTTCGATGCAGCGTTATCAATGGCTGACATTAGCATCTGCTCAACATAATTAACGTCAGCTTGAGAGGTAGGAGGAATTTGAAGAAGTTTGCTGAGAGTTTCCAATAGGGCTGACACAAGCTCGAGTGAACCTGGCAAAGGATTGGATCCCAAAATTTCGGCAAAGAGGGTCAGTTCAGACAAGGTATCATCACTCTGCGTGGATCTGAAAACAACTCAACGAAGGAGCGGACAAGATATTAATGTTCGTACTCAGTTATTATTTTAGCACGTTTCGCCGCCCTCGGCGAAGCACCCTGTGGAGTGGGACTATAAACATTCAACAGTTCGACAATGAGCGGAACATTCTTGATTGTGCTCGTAAGCAGTTTTTTGCCATATTTTCGCTGTACGAGGCATGAATTTCCCAAGATTGAACAATGTGAAAATCTGCGCACCGCATCTGTGTCACGGGAGACGGTCCCAATTACCACTTCGCAGATAGTTATTTGCCTCCGATAAACCAGTTTCGATAACAGTTCGGTTTCCAGCAACTGGATGAGCACATCTCGAGGTCCAGGCTCTGAAGAGGGATGAAGATATATCTTCAAGACCTGCATATAAGCTTCCCATAAGCCCGTTTCAGAGTCGTTCAGTTGCGCGATGGAAGAGGCATCAATAGAAGATACCAAAAGGGTTGCCAGCGTCACATCGCTTTGATAGGTAAGAGTCTCGATCGAGGGGAGCAAGCTGAGGGCCTTGATATTCGATGATACTAGACTGAGTGATTCAAGAATTTTGACTTTGGTTTTGTCAAATACTATCTCGTTGACATGGGAAAGCAGATAGTACAGAACATTGTTCTTGTACCTGAAGGGTATGAAAAGGTAGACCAGTTTAAATTCAAATCGTACAAGACGTAAGAGAACTCACCGAACATCCTTCTTTCTATCACTCTGAACCAAGTTGAGATGTTCTGCGTGGGCGACGCGAAGATAGGTTGGGTCATGAATGAAATGTTGCCGATTTGCAACTAGATAACCAAGATAATGCTTGAGGTCGCCCTGCTCCAGATACTGTAGCGTATCTATCACTTCGTCAGCATCCACATTGGCATAGCGAGTGGAATATATACACCTTTAGCATCCCCATATATGATGTCGAATTTATAAACATTCTTCAATTTCTTCTCACTAATCAGCCTGATTCTACTCAAGCATTCGACAGCAGCCTCCCTCACGCTGCCGATAGCACCCTGCAACGCTATAAGAAGGGCAGGCACAATTGTCTGGAAGTCTACTCCATCGTCTTCAAGTACATGAGCCTCCAAAAATGCGGCAGCATGCCGAAGAGCAATTTCATGCAAGAACGAGTTGTCGATCAACATTGGTGATTCGGAAGTCCAAACACCGGCAAGGAACACTAAGGCATCAGACTTCAGATTGACAAAAAGAATATGAAGAAGCGAGGATGTGAGAACAGGAAAAGATGGTCGATTTGCGAGGTTATAAACCGCACGCATGAGAGCGACATAGTTTGGGCCTCTTGTATCCTGTGTAGAAGCCTCAAAGAGAGTCAGCGTGTACACAGGACTTGTAGAAAAGAATTGGATTACCAGAGGTTGATCGGATAACCAGTTCAAAACTAAACCATCTGGCGGGGGGATGCCACAAATTGAAACAATAAGTGACACTTGGAGCCACGACAGAGTACTTGGTCTGGTCGGCTTTAGGACTACTTGCTTTTCTGGCATTTCCTTTATTCTCTATTGACATAAATCAACCAAGACCAATCGTAGTGAGTAAGCACACACCTCAAGGAATTGGTCAGGCTCGGCCGGAAAATCATCAATCCCACCAATTTCTTGAAGCTTCATTCCATCCAACAGTTTCCTCGCCACGTCAACCTGATGCTGTCCGGAAAGTTTATCCAACAATGCTTTTGCAACAAGGTAACCGAGAGCACGTGTATGATGGTTCGTCGATTCAATATATGACAGCAGTATAGGAAGTAGCTCTTGCTTCGACCATAGGATGTTCTCTGTAAGCACTCTGTAAGCACTTCACCAATCATAATGGTGTCTGATATTTACGAGCAATCTTGACACTAAGAGCGGCATTGATAGACCTCATCTTCTCAACAACATCGCCATTGTTTTCCTCTCTTTCAGCTTTGACGATATCAGCACAACCCTTCAACATTTCATACTCCTTTCCTGTTTCTTCAATCATCGTTTCCGCCATAATATACCATACTACTTCGGCAGTATGCTGTCTTGGTTTTGAAAACAAAAGGAAGGGAAACACAATTTCTGTAATAACTTGTTCCTTGAACTTCGATTCCAGATTTGGATATACCCTTCCGAGAACAAATGTAAAATGAAGACGGAGCAGACTGCGCTTGGGCTTTGATGCAAGGACTGCTGAAAGTGTTTGGATGTATGTTGCAGACTCAGTTGAGAAAAGTATGGCCACGAGATCTGATTCATAAAGAACTTCGAGAATCTGTTGATCAGAATCCTGAATACGGGGAATGAGGGCGGACGTGATTGATTCCTTTGCAGCCCGGATTCGTTAATGAATTTTCCCGAGACTGGATTGACTCACTTTATCCATGGATGATAGATCATCATCGTTCGACAGCGAAGCAAGTAGTTCCTTCACAGCGATGAGTCTCACGTTAGTATCGGCACTCGCCGATGCAATAATCATGTCTGTCTTGTCCTTGCGACCAGACGACGTAGAAATCTGCAAATCACGCCGTCAGATCAACTCCCCTTCAGGGTACGCAAAAGTATACCATTGACAGAGAAAGTTGATCGATGGCTTGCCTCAACTCCTCGTTTTCGCCCAGTTCAACTTTCGTAGCACGCTGAAAGGTGTCCGGATATCGCTGTTGAACCATGGACAGAAGCGATCGAGCAACAGCTACTTTCTCCGGGTCTTCCTCTGAAAGTGCTTCTTTGATAAGTAAAAATGCTACGTGGTTAGTGACCGAGGAAGGGATGTTCGATGATCTAATGACTGATTCGAGTAGGGCCGATGCTTGTTCGTGGGGTAACCTGCGCGATCGTGAACGAGCTGCTCGAAATTGGCGGAGCAAGAACATACCTAGAAACCAGGCCCGTTACAAGAGGACGAAATAACTTCTCGGCGCCAACCCAGCTGACAGTGGTTACGAGGACATTTTGAATGTCTCTAGGGATGCTCGTGAATGTCATCACACACAACTGACATCATGGTTTGATCTCACGGAAGCTTGAGCATGGCCTTGATTGTTGAGCCTGAGAATGTCTGCAGCTCGGACTGAGGTTCACAGACAGCAATAGTCGCACTCAAAAATTGTTTGGTTTCCACAACAGATGCACATGATGCCATTGACCCAACAATAACCTTCAGTGCCGAAACTGAAAGATTACACTTGAGCGATAACACCGATAGAAGAATGAAACTCCCGAGCTATAGAGAAAATTCCAGGTTTGTCGATACAAGGAGAACAATAGGGCGGTGCGTACGGTAGCGTCCCGCGAGGCCTCATGTTTCGCCTCCAAGGGCTCCAACAAAGCAGGAAGAATGTATGCCATCGTCCCCTCGTTGATTTTTTTACTCCGAGAAATGAATTCGTGCAATGTGGCGGCATTAAAGACCAGAAGAACACGATGGGAGCAATTCTCCTTCAATGCAGAAGGAAGTAAAGAAACGACGAAACGTGCAACATCGCTGTTTCGCAGCATTTCCGTCACAAGAGAAACTCGTGGAACATTTTGAGCCGCAGATTTGAAAGGTAGGAGGAAGCTCCAGGTAGAACTGGGTCTGCGACAATATGAGCGTGAAAAAACGAAAGCTTGCTAATGCCACCGTACTTGATGTGGAGAATAGTAACTAGCTTCGCAAACTGTGCTGTATCATGATAAGGCAAAAACAAGGCGAGCAGATTCTCGACGTTGAATTCGTGAATTCTACCTCAGTCAGGCCATGTTGCGCAACAGCACGTTCAGAAAATCCACACTAACCTGAACCTCCTCACGAGCCATTCTATCACTCTCGCTGTCGGTGCATCCAGCATCCAAGGCCCCAGAAGTCCCAGGAGCTGTGCAATTAACCTATTCAACTTTCCGTTCTCCTCCCTGCCCAATAGTGTTCTGTCCGTAGCTCTTGCTGTATCAGAAAACAACTCGTATTCGAACTGCTTCAAACGATGGTCAACAGAACATAACTTCAGGAATGCATTCGTCCCAAGTGCGTAGATAGAATCTAGGTCATGTTGGTCTGCTTCCCGCCCGGTGAAAAGATATGATTCTGAAGGTTTCCGTTTTGAGCGATCTACAAGTAATGCGACATTTAGAGACGCAGATTGCGCCAGCTGTTCCGCGAGACTAGACATGCCTCGCTTTACAGCCAAAAAATGAAGTAGGCAATACCCGGGCGGCTTGATTTTCCAAAATTTCCGGCACGTGATTCTGTAGGTCACACATCTGGGTGATTTATATTATGTTCTCAGGCTCTCAAAATTGTCTAATCGTGGACTCGAGCCTTTTTACTTCCTCTTCCACAGTATCCCTCCTCTTCATCTCTATAAGCATAGTCGTAGTCACTGAGACCCTATGATATTTAAAATTCATCCCATTGAGCTTCGCTTTTTCCTGTTTTCCCTTTCCCTTTCCTCGGCTCTTCGTGCTTTTCGTGATACTAGCAACATTCTTCCGGTTTGTGATCATCACAGCAACGTTTGCTACAGTATTCGAGCCAGTCTCTTCGAGGGCGTTCACTTCTTCTGTCCGCATCGGAGACCCTGAACGTATGAGTGCTGCTGTTGCTGCTGTCCCAGACCCACTCTTCTGAGCTTCCAGACCTGTTCCTCCAACATCCTTGAGTGCAATGTACTCCATTTCACCCTCGATATCGGCCTTCATATCAGCTAGGTCACCTTCGAGACTCTCAAGTTCTATTTTGTGGGTATAGATGACTTCAAGAAGCTCATTATAAGCTGCGATCTTTCGTTGCTGCTCTTTGGGAGCATTTTCAGGCACTCTGATCAGCTCCTGGAAAATGCACAGCCAATCAGTTTCACTGCCTTCAGATATTCTGAAATCAACTATGCTTACATCCGTGACAGGGATAATGGGCGAGGGAGCAAGGGTGATTAAAGTGCCGATGGACATGTTCGTCGACAAATGTAATGGAAAGTGAGAGGATAGTCAGGAAGAGATACAATGCTTAGTACGCTTCAAAGGTCAGGACTTTATAGCTTCCAAAGTTCCAGCGGCAATTCATCGTCCAAGCCACGCGCGCAAATGGGACAGATCTCAAGTTCACCTGTGTTTTGTTTACGTCGGCCTTCCTGTAATGCCTTCCTTCTCAATCACGATGCAAGCCCGATACAAGCATTTTATGGATTATGATTCCGGGTATGAGGTCATACTTGGTGACTGGTTTGATCACTATATAACTATGAGGAACTCGTTTTTGAAAGAGTATCAATTATTGACACGTGCAGCGGGAGAAATCGGCCCAGCGCAAAGATAATGCTTCACTTGAGAATCCTACTGAGAAGTGCAGAAGTTTGAAATTCTTAGTTGTTCAAGGGAATCTTCTAATTATGTAATACAATGAAAGTATTTAGTTCTGTCTATCGTCAGTACTATTGATAAACTTGCACTACTTGGCAAAATCTTCTGGCTAGTGCGATGGTATCCTCACTAGGTTCAAGGTCTAGAAGCAAAGGATTTGATTCTTAATCATTCAACGTCAACACTGGCTTTCTTGTTTTCTGCTTGAATGGCCTCTCTCCCATCTCATGGCTTTTCCGGAGACAATACAGCACAAGTTATACACAAATCCCCCACCAACTAAAGAAGAGGCAGCTATTATCCGCATAAGACTGACCTCATCCCTGGCCTGAACCATGTCACTCGAAGGAAAAATACTATAATTGCAGAGCAAACACAATAAGCTCATCTGTGCGAGAGAACGAATATTCTACTGTTGTCTCCAGACTGCTCATAATGCCCTGATGAGTGACAAAGAGGAAACTTTGTTGTCGGGTCCGGTTTGCCGTTGGTGGAGGATACCCCACCAAACTCTGTTCATGTAATCGCCTCACCCTCGACTCATTCCTCCCATCCTCTGGATGCAGCGAGGCGAGAAGCCACTAGTTCATGGTTGTCACGTTCAGGAGGTCTTCCGCTTTCGATCTCCATGATTATTAGTGGTCTGCATGCAGTGGGGTGGTATAGTTGTCCAAGAAGCAGAGATGCCGGTAATAGCCAAGCGCAGCTTCATCTTGACCCCCCTTCATCCCTCATGCTCAGCGTTGGAAATACGTCTTTTTATTGCATTGCTACTTCGACTGGGGGAAATTCTCGACAAACTCAATGGTTCCCATGTTGCAAAGCCTTCATATTGACCATGAGGAGCACAAACCCGGTTGATATCGGTCAGCTGTCTGGGATAGATTCGATCCTCAGCGCACCATCACTTCGTACTATTTCCCTCCCTATATTCTATTCACGTTTCCTGGAATTGCGAATTCCATGGAACCCGATAACAGGTCCCAACCTTGGAGCACGAATCGCTAAATTAACTGATGTTTATCAGACTCTGAATTAAGTCCAAACCTTGAATCCTGCTGTTTTTCCATTGTATTTCATGCTGAAGCAGTTCCACCTACCAATTGCTCACTCCTTGAACATTTAAATATCCCCACTCTCATACATTTCTCATGTAAATGAACAGATAACCAAACGGTTCATCAGGTAATCCACGGTCTGAATCTTCTCAACTGCTGAATTCTCTGTGCTTATTCCTCAAAACGGCTGACTTATCCCCTCGAGGAACTGAACTATGAGTTTCCTAGTGCATCGATACCGGAGGTTCTAACTCTTATGCAGAACCTGAAGCGTTGATGTTAAAGAAATTTGAGGCACCAGTCAATGACCATGACAGTACATCCCCATTTTCTTCATCACTCCCCATGAACGACTTCATTTTATTGCGCTTCATCCCTCAAAAGGTTCTAAGTCTCAGTGATTTAGTATAGATAACACCCGGTGCTGATGAAGAACTTCCCAGTCAGCTGTGCTTTTGCACAAAGCTTGAAGTATCTCATCATGTTGACGCCACATTTTTACGACAAACCACACTTGATTTTGTAAGTTACTCGCACTGTTGATAGACGCATATAAGACCTGACACACATCTGAAGAGTCAGTATTTCTTTGAGTACTGCGTGCCGTTGGAGTGTGTCAAAGCTTGAGGAAGATATAAAGGCATTGGAGAAGGAAACTGGAAACCTAGTCGACTTGTGGGCTCCAGAGAACCCAGTTATTCTTTATCTTAGGCGCTGCCTCCCCACCAGAGGGATCTGGTGACTTCGTCGACTTCTTCGGGTTTCCGCATGAGGTCATCCTAGATCTTAGTGAGCATGTTCTAGCGAAAGTTGCCTTTTTACTATAAAGAGCAGGTTACTCTTTCCATTTTTCCTGTTTTCCTGGCGTCAACCCCAATAGTACTTGTGACATATATTTACGTTTCTATCTACATATTGTATATCCTATACCCCTGTAGAAGTCTCCAGATGGGTATCCTGCACTCTGAGTCAGTATCGTTGACGTCTCATATCAAATGACATTAGAAGACGGCGTTCAAGTTATAAACCACCGGTATTTAGTAGACAGCGAGTTGCTACATAAATTCCCTTGATGGTGAATGGCTCGAGAACATTTGATTTTCTAAATCAGGAAATACACAATTATCATTCGTATCATTAATAAGCAAGTTCCTTTTTTGGACAGATATTTGTTTGGTTGAATTTTATACACCGGGAAGATGACCGTTGTTTGACCGTTGTTTGACCTGTGAATGTTATGATGTCATTTGTTCAATCAATCAATCCCTTAAACAACCCTGGTCCCCGTATTTCAGCCAGCTTATTTTCCAAAACCTTTCAACAAGCCCCTGCTCCTTTTCAACCTGCTTCACGACATTTTTCCGCCTCCTACGCACCCCGGGGTTTCCCCAGCTCTCTACTCCGTCGAGTTTGACGAGCAGTTTATCTAGGGCATCGTTGTAAGCGAGGAGACCGTAGTTTGTGGAATTGAATGCCAATTTTGGTATCCTTGTGCTGGGGTCGATGTCGTCTGGGACTGAAGAAGGGTCTGCAGCAGCGACACTGATGACCTCCGTGGAAGAGGATGAAGGACTTTGGAACGAAACTATAGAGGGGTAGGTGAAACTTGCGCGGAGGGCGTTGAATTCCGAGATGAGAGATTGAATTGTATGAATGGATTGGCGAACACGGAAAAGACGTTGAAGTACGGATGCTGCTTCTACGTCTTTTCCGGTATATTGTTTTCCACTAGACGGAGTGTTGCAATCTGCAACAGGTGGGTGGATAGGAGTCTGGGATGCCAATCCCTGCTGTCTGCATCTTTGCTGTTCCTCTGCCTGTCTCTTGCCCTGCTCCTGCTGCTGTTTGCGTTCTTCCAGAGCTCTGCACCTCGCTACCTCTGCTTCCTGTTCTCTCCTTTGCTGGTCTCGCTCCATTTGTGTGTATTTCCTGTGGGCAGTCAGGTATGCACGCTCGTGGGGATGAAGCCGATAGTCGTCGTCGTCATTGTCGTCGTATTCATCTGGCAGCCACTGAGCTCGTCTGGCATGCTGGGCAGCAAGAGCACGTACACGGTCTAGGTCACACGGAGTGCGGTAGAACGGAAATGCTCCAAACATGGTGAAATAGCGCAGAGACTCCAGCCGAGAACATGTTAAGTAGCGGCAGAGAATGGCTCCAGAAACATCCACCAGTTCCCAGAACAGTAATTTCCGGATCCGGACAAGTATTGCGTCACATGACTTATTCGGCACGAGCAGAGAACATAAGCCACTGACTCCGTACTACTTTCCTTCTCGACGGCCATGTCCTCACTTGTCCATTATCTCCGCTCAGCCCCCATTCTCCCCTCACAAAACCCTCAGTACGATGTCAAAGGCCGTCAGCTTCCCTTCCAAGAGTCGACGCTGCAGAGGCACGAACGGCATGCCTTTCTGAAGGCGAGCCCGCTGTGGAGAAGAAATGCTGCAAATTGGGTGCATGACCAGCAGTCAGTAGCTCCAGGTTCATCCGTATGTGATAAAGTCTTTGCTACCCATCACGGTCATTCTGATCATTTTCAGTCGGCGTCTTCTAGCGAATCCCCGTCTCCTCGCACACCTGCCTCCCCGCTCAACCTCCCACATACCCATGCAGATACTTATACCCCCCATGAGCAGAGAATGAAGCTGCAGACTGCAGAAGCTCTTGATGCTGAACTCCAAAAGCTGATCCTTGCTAGTCATCAGATTCACCCTCCACAGCATCGGCGGTCACGCAACTACAAAAATCTTCATCTCCCCAATACCAGTATCGTTGGATGTCAGTCACAAAGTCCCGTGACTTCTCCACCTCAGCGAGTACAGGCTCTCACATCCACTCCTGCCGGGATCCTGAGCATCTTTGATTCCCCAAGTCACCCAGTATTTTCCGCATACCCCTCACGGCATATCAACGCCGATGAGAAACTGGTCCATGAGGAGCCATATGTAATATATTCGTCATCTCATTCGGGTTTTGTATTTCCCAGCGCTCCGACCACGAATCATTCAGCCGCAGGAATCGGTGAATTTTCTTCCGCATCATTGCGCTCTCCATTCCACTGCCGTTCGCTACCATCGCCACTGACATCACCTTCGTCATCCTCTTACCCACGCACGCTTACACCTCTAGCCTCTTGTGCAGGGTCCACAAGTCCAAAACCTAGAACTGGTGACCATTGAGTACACAAACTTAATCAGCATGTCAACCATCACTTTCTCATCATCGCATTATATCCCTTCATAACAAGCATGCGTCACTTCTTATTTTCTGCATCGCAACCAGGCGCAGCCAATCAAAGAGAACTAGGTGCATAATGTGTGGAATGTTCCTCCATTACATAGCCCCTAGCTCCCTTGTTCAAGTGGCATTCTTTTACATCTGTACGGCTCTGGGAATAATTCCATGGTGACGATTCCAAAGTCCGGAATTATTACAGCTGTATACGTAATGATTAGATTAATGCAAAATTCCCATCTCCATCCGTCGCCATTGAGTTCAATTGCGCAGCGTCGCTGCGCTATATAATGAGATGCGTCATGATGACAAATGAGTCGAATGTTATTTTTAGCACGATTATTGATATTGGTGATATCAATTCCTGTGGTGGTTATTACCTTTTTGCACGGCATAGCCTGTGCATAACTCCAGCGGTCATTTGCTACTCTCGGGCTGCCGTTTCATACATAGAAATTCCTGAAACAGTTGGACGACTTCAATAATCGGTGGAGAAGTTCTCCCTAAAACGTAACCTACATACATATTCACACCCCGTAGGAAAAGTTCTGGGCGGACATATTGAAGAAGAGTAGCTGAGATACTGGGTTGAAAGATTTTTTCCCTCGAACGAATCGGGTTCTCTAACGATGATCATCAGTGTTGAGAGGAGTAGGGTAACGGCGCTGGTTGCATTGAGTTGGGGAGCGGAAAGACAAATCATGCGTGTCATGGTTTAAATAAAGAACATGAGACACTTGTTTGTGAGTCAAAAATGAAAGTATATGGAGTGTGATATGATATCACTAAGCTTACTGTAAATATTGATACAATATTGTTGTAGAATGTGCTCGGAGATCATGGTAAAGAAGGCAACTCCTATTTGTTATTGTTATTGTGAGTTAGTGTAAAGAGTGCAGAAGCCAAGAAAGTTATGGTCTACTGGCAACACTGCAGGCCCCCAAAGCAAGGCAACTACATCCCTAATGGCCTTATCCACCAAATTATTACCTTCCAAGGCATCTAACTCTTCATCCACTGCTCCAAAAAACAGTCTAATTCACTGCAGGTAGGTGTCATATCCCAAACTCCGAAACATGTCTGAGACATGTTTAACTTCAATACAACATCAAATCCCCGCGGATATTTGGTCTTATTTGTGTCCAAAACTGCGTCGGTAGTTTGGTACTTTATAATGGACTTAATTCCACCAAAAGTCCATGGTTATTTCGCTTTATTTGAGTCAAAATCC
>Ga0157368_1000178_pt1 | contig 30651 bp, 25 predicted proteins | sample AttbisABBM3_FD_113146 | JGI IMG/M metagenome (GOLD analysis project Ga0157368, IMG submission 113146) | Fungus gardens microbial communities from leaf cutter ant in Botucatu, State of São Paulo, Brazil - Atta bisphaerica ABBM3 | ecosystem: Host-associated > Fungi > Mycelium > Unclassified ... | reverse complement strand
CAAAAATAAATAAAGAAAAATAATAAAATAAAATAAAAATAAAAATAAAATAAAATGAAGTCAAGTTCATTGTTCACAACTCTGACAATCCTTTTTCTTGACAAAAAAGACTGGTGTAGCCATAAGAGACTTTGAAGATCTTATCAAGTCTATATAGAGATTCTCAGTAACAAAAATATCTTGTTCTATCTGCTCTATAAAAAATAAGAGATTATCATATGCTAAGTATACCCATTTCAAAGACCATTCTCTATAGCAGTGATATCATGTCCAACCTTCAACAAAAGTCTATCTTCTATGATAGCTATATCTCCTGCAATACATCTTCATAGTAGTAATGTAATTAATTCTGAATTTCTCAAGTACTTAGTCTTTCATGGCAGAGATACTCCTATTGAACTTAGCCTTTCATAGTGAAGTTCTCCTATTATTCTTACTTACATATAAAACTAGTAGTTATACTGTAATTTGCTAATCTGATAATTGAATATTCAAGTTGAACTTGATTCCTAGTGTTTTATAGTAATATACCATATTAGTACATGTTTTCTTTGAACTTCATTCCATTTTCTGAAGTTATAACCACATGACTGACAAATAGTATAGCATATAAGCTAAAGCCAAGGTTCTTCTGGAAAGTTCATATTACCATACTCTTTATATAGAGTTTTTATACTCAGTACATTCCTAAGCTAACCATATCTGACAAAAGTATATCTTGGACATCTTAGGCTCTGCTCCTAAGACTAGTTGAATAATGTAATCTTACTTGTAGTAGTCCAAAAGGGTATTGAAGTCTTCTTTAGTGAATACGAATTTAAACTGCTAAACATATGGAAGAAAGTTAGAGATATTGTCTTTAACCTGGATATAACAAAAGGCTTCTGAGAAATGTTAAGATAGAGTCACTGCTACTTGGAGATCTAAAGCTAAAGATTTCAAGTATTACTAGATCATGTAAAAGTGGTCATTCAATTTTTCCTAATACTTGGCAGGAGTCTGTATAGTTTGGAGTAGATTCTCCAAGTTATCTATCAAAGTGGAGAATAGACCAGTTTTATATGTATTAAGGGCATGTTCTCAGAATTTCATAGTCTTCCAAATATTTTAGCAACTAGTGTAATATACAGAACATTGCATCATAACTACCTCTTCTTTTTGCCAGTTCACCTTAAGATTGTAATTTTTCAACTACATGAAACCAAGGATAAGATTTTGCTTACCTAGGCTTAGAACTGTAATCAAAGCTTGCTTAGAATGTAACTGATAGGTAGTACAAAACTATATTCACAACCTTGGATATTTAACCATTCTTATTCAAAATGCCATCAATATTGAAGACTAGTATAGGCTTAAAGAGCTTGTGGGTGTTTATGTACTATTTTTCTATAAAGCTGTGACTAATAAAGAATCCTATAGCTTTGAAGTCTACTAGTACTCATATAGAGAATGTTTCAGAGATATTAGTAGTTTTAAAAGCAACAGAGAAATATAAAGAGATTCTGTAAGTATTGAGGACATTAATTGTTGAACATAAGAGTAATCTTTTCTACTTGAGATATTTAATAGAAATGGCAGAATTGGTACAGGATATACAAACAAGTATATCTCAAAGGTCACTATCTTCAGAAATGTATTTTTCTACCTCAAGTACAGTGAACTTATTTACTGGTAGTCAGAGTATACAAATTACTGGCTATCCTATGTAAAATCCTAATTATTTATAATACTATCAATACTGTCATTGTTAGAGTTAAAGATGATAGACTCTATTTTTTTATTTTCCTTTTTTATTTAATTTAATTTAATATTTATTTTTTAATTTAAAACTTAGAGTTAAGATTAGTGTGATATCACATATAATAGTTATATAAGTCACAAGATATAATGGAGATATAACACCTATCACAGAATTATCACATATATCATAGTCACAAGTCATATAATTATTAGAGTTGGAGACAGTGAACTTGATTTTTTTTTCTTTTTCTTCTCATTTTTATTTTTATTTCTATTTATTTTCTTATTTTCAGATATAGAATTAAAAGTTAGTGTGATGTCACACATCAAGTCACATATGTCATATATCACATGATCACATGCCACACAGAAGAATATAAAAGGTTCTAAAACAATAATATTATACTACATATTAATAGCATATAATATACATGGCCTTTAAGATAGGCTGAAACTCATATAGCATAGACCATTAGTCTAACATATATAAGATAAATACATTGTACTAGGAACTCCATCAAGTTCTCTTGTATAAATCCTATACAAGGTTCCTTTTTTACTTTATTACTTAAGTCTAAGTTATAATAATAATTACATAATACAGAAAAGGTTATAGAAGGTTCTGAAATAGATGATGTCTTATAGTATGTTGGCCTTGTGAAAAGTATATGAACTTTAGATATATAAACTTTAGAATAGGTTAGTTGTAGTGTGTGCACAGACTATAATCTGTAGTATATAAGATAGACTAGTTTGTAACAAAAACTCCATCAAGTTCTCTTGTGTAAATCTTATACAAGATTCTTTTCTTGACTAATCACTAAGTCTTGAATTATAACATGTAAAGTACTTGGTTAGATAGAAAGACTTTATAGTAAAATACAATATCTGAGAGAAGGAAATGAACTTTGAGAATGCAAAAGAAATAGTAGCAAAATTTAAAGAAAGGCTGAGTGCAGAAGGTAGAAGACAAGAAAAGATAGAGTAGAAGATAGATTTCAGAAGAGAAGAACTATCAGGAAAGTATACAGTAAAGATATTATATGAATAAGTTAATAGAAAGTTTGAAGTGGCATATTTAAGAAAGTTGGAGAGGAACTGATATTTATTTCTCCTCTAGAGAAATATTGAAGAGGAAATAATGTCAGAAATCTTCTAAATAGACTTAGTTGTTTTCATTTTTCTAATCTTTTATAATTTCTCTATTCTTTTATAGTTTAGTTTTCTTATTTTCTTTTTTGAACTTAGCTAAGGATGTGATAGTCACAAATGTCACAGTCACACAATTATGTGACTTGCCAGAACATCATGAAAACTACTAAAAGAACATAGTCATAGCTTTAAAGTAGGTTAGATATATATAAACCAACTTTTAGAGATATATAAAGTAGACTACTCTATAGTAGAAACTGTTTCTTCTATTGAGTTCTCTTGTATCACTTAATACCCAAATATGCCTTTTGTCTTAGTACTTAGAACTTTTTTAATAAATTATATAAGATACTTAAGAGATAAAGAGAACATCTTGGTATTAGTCTCAAGATTTCTAGAATAACTAGACAGTAGTAGCATATGGTGATCACCATCCCACAGCTCAGTATCATGAGCAAAATTTCTATTGAAGTCCACTATCTTTGATTCTGACAATGTTGGCCTTATAAAAAACACATGAACTTTAGGGTAAGTCAGTTGTAAAGTATACACAAACTACAGTTTGTAACTGGAACTCTATTGAGTTCTCTTATGTTAATCTAATACAAGATTTCTCTTTTACCTTAACACTTTAAAAGTTAAGTCTTAACATTGTCAGCTTTATAACTAGCTCTGAAAAGCAAGTGAGATAAGTCTAGAAACTTACCAACATATTGAGAACTGTTGTAGTGGTTAGAAATAGAAGTGTTTAATAGCTCTTAGGCTTAAGTTGTAACATTCATGGATTTAGCAACAGACATTGGTAATATTTGAGATTGGGAATTTTGTAAAATAATGGGTTCTCTTATATACATTTAGTAGTAATCTCAACAGTTGGTCTTGTTTTATAGGTTTAATAGGAGAAACTCAACAAGGAATTCTTTGTTGGAGTAACTAGACAAAAACATGGAGTTTGCATTCTTTAGGAAAAACCTAAGTCTATTGTCTGTATTTTCTTATTTTTAGACTTAGAGTTAGAGATTAGTATAACATCATATGTGACTGTCACATATACATCACAAGTCACATAATCATATATCATATAGAAGAATGTAAAAGGTTCCAGAACAATAATGTTATATAACATGTTTACTATATGCTGATTACATATAGCCTTTGAGGTATGTTAGATAAGATCTCATACAGACCAACTAGCTAGTATATATAAGATAGACACTTTGTACTTAAAACTCTATTGAGTTTTCTTGTGTTAACCTAATATAAGATTTCCTTCTTATCTTAAACACTTTGAGGTTTGAATTATAACACAAATAAGGAGATATATTCCAATTAGGTTGAACAGTACTAACTAACCAAAAAACAATAATATTCAGATGGTTAGACATTTTGATAGAAATACATAGAATAATGTTTGAAAATAGCAAGAACTTGTCTAATAGCAACTGAGAATATGAAGTAACAATTACAAAAGTACTGAAAGTGGTCAGAGTTGGACTATAGGGATAATAGTATTAGTATAATAAATTCTATGTTTTTGACATTAGACATTGGAGTTTGTAATATACCAGGAATTACAAACTTTTTATTTTTAGATATCAAATATTGAAGTTTGTGGTCCTCTTACATTCTTGCTATATATTGGTCTATATTCTGTTAGTTAACCTTATTCTAAAGTCTATACATTGTCTATATGTCTACTATAAAAACACTTTGTTATAAACAACTCTCTAATTGTCATAGTATAATTGAACTCTTATATTTTATTTTTATTTTATTTTTATTTTATCTATTTTTCTTAAATTGATTTTCTTTTTTTCTTTTTTTATTTCTTTCGAAATTAATGAAGAGATATATAACTACAGTCACATAATATGATGTTATAGTTCTGAAACATGGTAGAAGAAACTAGAATAATGATGTTAAGAAGTATGATTGTTATGAACTTAAATTCTTTGAATTGGATGAAAGCACAACTCTTTGTATTAGAGTAACACAAGAGAACTTGATAAAGAGTTTTTTACAAAGTAGTCTTTCTTATATGTTCCTACAGATGGTCTGTGCTAGCTACTGTGCACCCTACCCTAAATGACCATGTGTAAAGCATGAGGCCAACATGTAGTATCCATGTTGTATAACATCATTTTGTTCCAAAATCTTCTACTTCCTTCTCTTAAGTTCCATGATCAATGTTGTGACCATATCATCAGATGTGACTGATGTGACTGATCACTTCTAACCCTAACCCCAGAGTTCTAAAAATATAAAAATGAAAAATAAATTGAAAATAAAATAAAAATGAGAAAAAAGATAAAAAGAAACAAGGTCCACTTTCTGTAATCTTGACAATGATATCATATTCCAATTCAGCCACAGCTGTTCTAACTCACAGATAATGCTCTTTCTCTTATTTGCACTTTCTAACCTCTTCTATTATAACTTAAGTCCTTAAGTAAAGACAAAAAATGACTTTTGTATTGAGTAATACCAAAGAAATCAATAAAGACCCAAGTACAAGATAGTCTATCTTATATACTACAGACCATGGTCTATGTACATACTACAACTAGCCTACCCTAAAGTACATGTGCTTTCCATAAGGCTAACATGTTATTGCTATGCTATATAACATTATCTATTCTAGAATTTTCTATATCCTTCTTCTGTGTCACATGATTGTGTGACTGTGACTGTGACATATGTGACTACCCTATAACAGGTGTCATGCCTCTGTTACACTTCTGTGACTTGTGTGATAGCCACATATGACATCATATCATATCTTCTATCTAAGTCCAAAATAAAGAAAAAGAAAAGAAACTCAAAAATAAAATAAGGGAAAATGAGATAAAATAAAAAGAAAAGGAAAAATAGAATAAAGTCAAGTCTATCATTTGCAACTCTGACATCTTCAGGTGCAGATTACAAGTTTGTATTTTACCTTGGACTTTCTTGTTATACTTTGTTAACTTTATAAATGTTCATTCCTGGTATTTGAGGACCACTAGGAACCAGGGTAATACTTAGCAGTCTCCATTCTAGATAACTGCTCTAAGTAGTATACTTAGTATATAAGCTAGTAGTTTACACTATAAAGCCTCATTCTAAAAATCAACTAAAACTGCTACTAACTTCTAGTATTAGTGACAACACACCTTCTACCTTCTGGTGAACTTAGCTACCCATTATATCCTAAGTAATCTCATCAGAAATATATAACCAAGTGCAACTTGTAGAAATATAACATATAAGCTAAAGCCAAAGGTTATTCTGAATCTTATATTCTACATTCTTAGATAATATACAAGTTACTTATTTGGACTTCTGAGAGCCTCTTATTGGATCTCAGATAATAAGGTGTAAACTGCATCTAATATATGGCTATAATATGTTTGTTTTGTAATAATGGCATGGTGGACTCATAGATGACACATATAGTTTAGAATAGAACTTGTAATAATAGTATATAGTATAGGGATATATTGGAGACTCCTTGTCAAGTTCTCTTGTGATTCCCACAAGACTCTTTTATTATAAGACTACTTAGTGACCTATCAACTGTCTTTGTTAGAGTTGTAAACAATGAACTCTATTTTATTTTATTTTATTTTTATTTTACCTTTCTTTTCTTTTCTTTTAACTTAAGGTTAGAGTTTAGCATAACATCACATGTGCCACACAGAAGGATATAGGAGGTTCCAGAACAATGACATCATACCACATATCAATGGCATGTAATATGCATATTCTTTAGAATAGGCTAAGTTTAGTGTAGCATGGACCAACAGCTCAGCATATATAAGGTAGATATATTGTACTTAGGAACTCGATCAAGTTCTTTTGTATTAACCCAATACAAGGTTTCTTTCTTATCTTAACACTTTGAGATTTGAATCATAACAGTCTTGGTTAGTGGTTGCTACAACACTAATGTCATTGTTTTAGTATTATTTATTTCTTTCCATCTACTATGATTATAGTCATTGTCCTGTTAATATCTTGTCATGTGACATAGTTATATAAATATGTATAAATATTCTATATGATATACATGTATTCACTTGTCTTATATTACTGTCTAATGAATGAGTAACATGAGTAAGCAGCATGTAAGCAACTTATAATAAGTGCTATACATCATCATCAGCCATACTGTGCTGATTACAGTCATGCATATGAATAAGCAGCAGAATGCTCATGATCATAGCACGTCGCATGATCAACAATGATGTCATGTTGAAAGCGAACCGTGACAATTTGCATGTGACCTCTACACGCGAACCTTGTCACTTTACCATGCTCACTACACTGTATCTGAACACTGAAGGCAACTATATACAACCGAAGACTCCTGCGCATAACACAAAAACTCGTGGTGAGAATGTATACCAGGGTTCAATAACAGTTCAAAATGGCAAGGGCAAAGTCAATGCTATGAGGACTCCTTTCCATCCAAAGACCACGAAGACCACACGTATGTGATACACGATCTGTTCACTATATTCTTGAAGTTAATGTACGGTGGGTAATCTAGAAAGCCAAAAGCTTGGAAAAGACATGCCTAGTCCAGTTTTAACTAAGGCGTCGATTCGTCCAGTTGCTCGTTCCAACAAGCCGCTTGCAGATAAAACTCCTTTTGTGAATCGTGCACAAAACTATGTTCATGCTCACGCACCGGACATCAAACTTCTGAAGCTGAATCACATTGTCCCAGCGATACATGACCAACAACCGACTTTCGATTCAGGACCCGGATCTGCACGACTCAGCTCCACCAGACGACATTCTCGAGTACCAAAAGCTTCTGCAGCACTTCAAACCCCGGCTAATCAAGGAAATCACTGGGATGTGAGTGACGGCGATATCGTGATTCCTGAAATGGAACAGGTCCTCGAGGTCGAAGAGGAATTCGATGACTCAGAAGAGATTGAATATATGCCCCCTAATACGCTGGGTAGGGAATGTCCTTGAGTCATCTATTTGTGGCGAATCTGACTTGAAAAATCCTTTGCTCGTCTGAAGATCTCCCATACCACCCACCATTCGAGTATGATTTCCCAAACTATAAGCTCCTAGGTCAAGCTGCGTTACGGAATGTTTACAGCTATACGGACGAAGAGCCATCACCTCCGTCCTTTGATTTCTTATTTTCGGATAAAGACTTGATGAAGTGGGATTCACTATCTCTCCCATCTCTCCTGTCGGAAGATGAGTCTTTTACGCGTGCATCCAAGGGCACTATCACCGGAACCACCTCAAAGTTCGCCACCACGGTGAATCGTATCACAACTAGTCGCCCCACCTCCGCCCTTTTATCTAGTTCATGTATGGTTTCGAGGCCTCCCACGGCCGCGTCGACTCGTCGTGCTGGCGCATCCGCATCTACCAAGGTGCTAGCCACAAAAACCTCTGGAACTCAACTTGTTACAACTAATACAACTATCCGCACAACCTCCACCACGACCACCCGCCCGACTCTAACAGCTCACAAACGACCTGTCTCTGCGATATCTGCGATTACCGGTACACGAGTACCGTCCTTGGCGAAACCTCTAGCCACTGATGCCAAACGCACGGCAACTAAAGCAGCTACCAGCACTGTTGCTAAATATTCTAGAGAGAACTCAGCAAATGTACGACCCTCATCAAGCCAAGCTACCACCTCGAGACCTGCTACCTCAACCTCTACGGTGAGGCCAGCAATGTCCGCCTCTATTCACCCCCGTTCCGCTGGAGCTGGAGCTGTCAGACCCCCATCAGCTCCGACTACTTCACGTGCTACATCTGCTACCGAAACTCAGAAGAAGCCTGGCATAGCAAGAGTTCGTGGTGTCAGCGCGCCTAATTCGTCTCAGTTAAGAGTAGTAGGCACTGTGAGTACAGCCATGAAGCAATCGATGGCACCGAACAAACTGCGTACAAAGTCACAGAAAGGGGGCTACATCAATGTCAATCCAGGATGGACTTCAACAAAACCAGCTGTGAAAGGTGTAATCCCTCCATGTGACGATACTGCAAAGCCAGCAGTAACCCATATTGGAAACCTTGTCCTCAGTCATGATTCCGAGCAACCAGAGCAGGCAGGACATCGAGAGAAAGTACTGCTGGAGTCAAATGGGACGCAGTCGGCACGTCAGGCTCGGGCATTAGCTGGTGATCTTGATGACGAGCTTGTGTCCATGATCAGGTCAGAGAGTGAGGAAAGAGGTCTGAGGTTTATGTCGCCAGCTCAGGCTCTCGCTGTGGTCAATGAAACCGTATCTACTGAGGCCCAAGAGGCTGAAGATCAGGGGATTCATGTAGGCAATTCTTTAGTCGCGTTCGATAGGGCCGAGACCGCAACAATTGAGGAAATTATTCAGGACATTAAAGAGATTCATATATGCACAGTAATTGACAGAGTCAAGGATTCAGAAATGTGATTCCAATTATTTGTTTTGTAGCACACCTCCATTTAGAGTCAGGCAGGCAATGGGGTGCCTCAATATTTGGTGACCGATCACTGAGGGTCACAGCCAAGTACCTCTTTTGAGCAGCGCTTCTGAACTTTACCTGCAGACTCTGACTATTGCCATGTGAAGTTCCAGTTTCTTTATGAAGGGTAATTTTTTCCCTATTATTTTCAATTAGCAACTTTTGAGAACTGAAAGGTCAAGTACCAGATGACTTGTTGGAAACCACAAAGAGGGATTAATCACAACGACGAGATACCATCCTGAGAGCCACGAAATTGCAGCCCGTGTCATGTTTCGAGCCTGAAGCCTCGTGAGTCAAGCATGAAGAGGATGAGCACCAAAAAGGATATCGATATGGGGTGATCAAGTTTTCTGTTGGTCACTTACTCTCGACTAATAATCTACGGCTGGTGAGGACATTGATTGGTCTTTCATTTTGCGCTGGCGCCCTTCGGGGCCCTCATCGCCTTATCTAACATTTACTGTAGATTATATCATGCTGTCACACTAGGTTTGCTGGGAACCTATGTGAAGAGGATATTCGATGTCAGATCATATTGATGGAAACGGACGAGAAGATGAAGCTATGATTGATCGTGGGCAAGTAGCATGACAAATTACGTGGATATTCGTCGAGTAGTGGAGGTAGTCGAATAACGAACTTTGAATCTAACTGGGAATTTCTTATATGGATTTTCAAGTCACAAAGCACGAACCAGTGCATGGACCCAATGACACTTGCCAGGAATTATATATCCCAGTTTGAGGCGGAAAATAGCCAACTGAAGCGAATTACAAGCTTCATTGATGATCATCTGACCGGCTGCTACTCAGTTGCGAACTGGTTACGATGTTTCAAGGGATAGGGATCACGACATTGACAATAATCTTCTATGCTTCCAATTAGATGCATGTATATAAGGTACAGCCTCAAAGACTTAAACAACATTCTCATGGATCAGTCCAAAACAGCTCTCGACCGAACCAAAGCCCGATAAGGCACTCGTGCCGCGGCACGCCACATTTTGGACCACCAATGCGGTAGCTGACCCACAGCTTTGGACTTGCACTTTCCGACTATAATTACCCACGCTTACATTTCCACTCTACCTTCCCGGTCTCCATCTATGAGTGTGGCAGGACGATCCAGTAGTAGTTTTACTGCTCCGATAATGGCCGCACCTCCGAAAGAGAATGCAGATGCTCTGAATCGTACGATTGAGGAGGATATAAAGGTGCGCAGCCTTCGTTTTCAAGGCGATTGAGCGTCGCATCCCAAGGTGTTTGTAGAAGGAGAATACTAGGCGTAAGGAACAGAGGAAAAGGGAGGTCAAAGGTGAGTTTGATTAACCATTAGGATGGCAGTTCTGTTGAAAGGGTAACTTGGTAGCAATCCTCCTCGGACAGGCGGAGTCAGGTATCTTCTCTCGGATTGCACAGCGGTTTTAAAATCTCACTGAAAGTTCTCTATATATCCCAGGAAAGTCTACACTACAGAAACAATTCCAAATTTATTATGCCAAGAAATCCCTCGATAGTGAACGTCCATGTTGGAAACCTGTGGTCTATTTCAACATAATCAAGGCTGTCCGTCTCGTATTCAGTGAACTTGAATATCAATTCTCTACGCGCGGCCGTGAAGCCGATGAAGCGCCTAAAGCTATACAAAAACAGATTACGGAACTACGGAATAAACTCCTCTCATTGACCGCACTCGAGGACTCACTCGCATCACATCTAAGTGGCGGCGTTACCATTGGTTCGGGGGGACGAACAGGGGCCTTTGTGCGATCTGGTTGGCAATCGGTAGTTGGTGGATCTTTTCAGAATGATGTCAAGTCTGTGGAAACCGTGATGAGAAATGCGGAGGTTCCTGCTATTGCTGCAAAGATATTAGCAAATTCAGCTAAGGATGTACAAGCATTGTGGGAACATCCTTCAGTGAAGTTGCTTGTGCATAATCGAAAAGTACGTGTGGAGGACTCTGCTTCCTTGTGAGTGGCATTATCTCCGTTCGTGCTTGGTTGACAACTATCATCATCAATGACAGTTTCTTAGATGAAATAGGTCGAATAGCCGAACCCGATTATATTCCTACGACAGGTCAGACAACTCTCGAATTCTCATGATCAAGTTCAAAAAACCTTGCATGTTGTCTCCATTAGATGATATTCTTAATGTCCGGCTACAGACGTTGGGTGTGGTGGAACATTCATTTCCGGTTGTTATAGGTGGATCTTCTTATGACTGGAAGATTTATGATGTGGGAGGAGCGGTGAGTGTCTCTTTACTTTACTTTTCTCAGTTCTTGATTCAGCTTTTCTTCTCGGACCCTCCATCTCTGGTGTTTCATGGTCCTGTACTCGCGATGTATAGCGTGGACAGGTGAGGTGCTAAGTAGAGATCTCAAAAGTCATTTTGATGACCCTGCACCAATAATAGAGAAAGACATGGATACCCTACTTCGATGATGGTGAGTGGTTACGAGTCCACTTTCTTGATGGTAGTTAATTGACTACCCTGAATAGCAACAGCCATTTTATTCTTGGGTAAGATCAACAATGTTAAAGCGTGCGATTTTTGGTTTTTCACCTATGTTTTTAGCACCTATAAGCGCATTTGATCAGGTGAGTCAAGAGAAAGAAAACTCGCTGTCGTGAGTACGACACTTATTTTCTCACATGATATATAGTACCTTGACGAAGATCCCAAGGTTAATAGGATTGAAGACTCCTTGCAATTATTCACTTCGATTTGTTCAAACAAAATGCTCAAAGATGCTAATTTGGTATTGATGCTGAACAAAGTAAGAAAAAATCCTATGATAGTGAATAAAATTGACGGGACTCTTATTTTAGACGGACTTGCTCAAGAAGAAACTCGCACAGGGAATTCAAATCCGGGATTAGTGAGTGTTTGTCGAGACGTTTGGAATTTCTACTGAGCTTCTTTTCAGTATCACGAGTTATGCAGATCGATCTAACGTATTCGAAACTGCTGCAGGGTATTTCAAATCTCATTTTTTGCAAGCACATAAGAAGAAGGATGTGTCCGGTCGAGTTTTATGGATGGTAAGTTGTATGTGTATTTACATATACATCCAAGTTTTGATTGCATTTTGTTAGCATTATACGAGTATGTTGGTGAGTTACTTTTCCTCCTGTAATGATCGAGAATTTGACATATTATGCGTAGGATATTAAAGCGACACAGAGCATTATTTCGAATGGTGAGTTCTTTTACTCTGATTCTTTTGCATGACTTGAGAGTGTTAAATGTGAATATAGTCGGTGAAGTGACTATTCGGAAACATATCGCTGAACTCGGTTTTCTTGAATGAATTCAATATGCATATATATATTATATACATCCTATCATCACTCTAATGCAATAGTAATTTAGTCGCCAAACAGCACCACATACTCTCATGGCTTGTGACGATGCTAACGATCCTCCTCCTCCCTACGCTGAATCTACCTTGCTCCTCCCACCCCACACACGGTCCAGCTCTTTCAAAAAATATTTCCGTCCCTTGACCAAGAGAGCGTACTACAGTTCTTTCTTCCATCTTGCCATCCTCAATTTCCCATATGCTCTGGCTTCATGGATCTCCTTGTTCGTGTTCACCGCCGTTAGTTCACTTCCACCTCGCAAATCCCATCCCTTAATGTCATGCTTAGACAGGGACTATGCTCTTAATGGCACTCCCACTTGGTGCTGTGCTCTGCTTCTTTAATCTTATCGCCGCACGAACATTTGCAAGAGGCGAGCTAACACTTCAATCTCGATTCCATTATCCACTTTCCCATCCAGCTCCTCACCCTCCCAGACCTATCTTTACGCGATATCGCCAACCGACCGTATCGGAGGTAGAATCAGGTCGTCGAGCATTCGTCAGAGAGACATCTTTCTACAGAAACACTTACGCTATGGTATGCGATAATAACATCGCCCTTCGTTCTCACTTATTCATTTATCTAGTTTACAGATTCCACATCCTATCAAGCTTTGTTTTATTTCCTCGTTATCAAACCTGCTATCACATTGCTTCTCACGATCGTCATTTGGGCCTTGGGTGTTCCGTTGATTCTCCTGGTGTTACCTGCTCCTGCAGTTTTACGAGTTGTGAGGCGTTTGGGAATTTGGCAAGCGAATGTGGCTGTTGAAGGGTTGTATTTGGCTGTGAGGTAAACGTTGCTCAAGATTTGTACCTATCATAATAACGTCACGATTTTTTGTTGACCAAACCATCTATCAAGTATCTAATGAGCAGACTGAAAAGAGTGTGGCATTGACATTGAGAACGTTCTGGCCTCTCAAAGACCGTCTCTGGATGTCATATAAACATCTCTCGTTGCTATATCTCTGTCATGACCCAGACTATCATTTCAGATAGTCAAACTCGCACTTTGGACACCTTTGCTAGCAAATTTATGATCAATATAGGATTAGAATAAATTCGCATTAAAACTGGGAATACGATCTTATCTCTATACGCGTACAACACTGCCGAGACATACTTATGTGATACTTAGCGAGTCTCGGTCTCCGGCGAGCCCATGGACTTCATGATTGATTATCTGCTATTTATGCATATGTACTCAAGGTATCAATCCTCGCTTTTGGATGTGAGTGGGTTAGTGCACTCACTGTAAGAAAACGATACCGGAAATTTATAGCATCCATCCTGACCATCCATTTCTTTCAATGTAAGATACCATCAGTGAGAATTAACTGTCATGACAATACAAGCTACTAGATACACAGACGTATCTAAACAAGTTTAGCCAGAGACATCTTGTTGTTTCCAACATCCGTCGAGAAGTAGGCATTCTTCAGGAAAACATCACCAACCTGGAGGGGAGAGAATGATCAATCACATAATGCAAAAAAAAGCAACTCACAAGCCACTCAGTCGCACCACCAATATTCCCTGCTGCGATACCAGATACACAATCACCATTGGGATCATTGGGATCAATAGGTTGAATAGCAATATCTTGGGGCTCGATTGAAAATGACATCCCACCGAAGATGAGAGCAATGGAAGATTGAGTGTTACATGGGACTGAAAATCCACCTTGGCCATCAGTTTTGGCACCCGGAATTTGTTCATGAACGACATTAGCGTCAGCGAGTGGTGCAACGATCAAAGTGGTACCTGAGTTATAAACAATTAAGAATAAAGACAGTTATTTCCTTTGATAAGAAAACTGACCAGTGTCAAGTATAGCAGTACGACCTTTGAAACCAAGATTTTGACCGTTGACGGAGACATCGTCCATAGCCGATTCCCAAAATCCTTGTTTGCTCACGTTAGGGAGATCAACGGTGCTTGAAGAATCGAATTTGGTCGAATCAGTTCCACTTGAGAGGGGGGAGGTTACGTTTGTCTCAGAAAATGATATCCAAGTTATCTTACCCGAAGGTGATTTCGCCATCATTTTTGTTATCCGCGAGACGTGAAATCTTATATCCTATCACAGCTTCCTTGACTATGCCCTGACTAGCGAGAGCTTCAATTGGCGTAGCCACTCCTTGATTAGACAACGTCTAGATTGTTCATAAGAAAAGTCAAGCCCCATAAGAACGACGTGGGGAGCAAATGTGAGGCTTACAGACTGTGCTAAACCCATAAGACCATCAAAAGGCGTCGAATTGTCCGAGAAATCAACACTCTCAGTCGAAGCAATTCCGAAAGTATGTTGATTGAGTTGAAGACCAGCAATAGCAATATTATCGGTAATGATATCACCAGAAACCGATCCAGTTCCATAGGTGACAGAGAAAGGTTTGTTTGTGTTCACAAAAGAGCTTGAGGACTGAGGGCCCAAGAACCGATGGTTACCCTGGAAAAAAAGTCGATCGTCAATCCTAAACCATTCGAAAATACGAGATATGGATATTTACACAGTCACCTCCTGCCTGGGATTGACATTTTTCAGCTCCAACCCAAAGATCGGCAGAACCCGAATCCATAAGAATCAAAAAGTCTTGTGGTGGAGTGCCTACTTGAATAGTAGCAAGGTAACCAACATCTTGGCTCCTTTTTTGGAACAAAGACAGAGTTATGAGAAGGCAAAGATCAAAATCATTCATTTAACTCACTCGATGTCTAAACCGAGGGAGTTAGCTGTACCAGGTTGGTTCGCAATCGCGACATCCTCTGGACCTCTGGGACGAAAAAAAATCAGAACCGAAATGGCGCAGGTGTAAGCACAGTTGCTCACGCAGCACTACCGGTACCGGCGCTCTTGGCTTGTCCACCACCATTCAGACCGTTATTATCTGAATGATCAATTAATGCATGACTTCCAGTTGGTTTCTGATCATTTGTCTTCGTGGGGCTTCCTCTCAATGGCATACCGTGTCGGTTGAAACGTTTCTCTAGACCCTCAATTCGTCGTTCTAAATGACATCGAAGTTCCTCTGCACTTGGTTCATCCCTACCCGTCATTCGCGCGAGACGACGACGGCTGCGATTGATATGCTGTTGGAGAAACTAGAAAAATATATATGTCAGTACCTCTCACTCTGAGGTTGCATGACACAATATTTTACTCACAATTTGAGGGTGGATATCGACACCACGAGAAAGAGCAACTCTTCGCAAGGGAAGAGTAACCATTCTCGGGTTGTGGTCCTCCTTAGATGAAGATAAAGGCAAGGCATTAACAGGATTGAGAACGTTGAAAAAAACGACACAAATGCCAGTCAGCAAAACCACAAACACCGCATGCATCATTTTTGTGTAATTAATTAAAACAGAAACCGGGCCTCGACAAATCCTCCTCAAGAGGGATGAAAGAAAAAGATGGAAGAATGCTCTGCCTGGAGCACTAACCACGGGGGTGGAGGAAAAGAATAAGGATGAATAGAAATGTGTGTCGAATATATATGAGTATCCATCAACTCGTTGTCCGACAGGAAGAATATAATATGACAAATTTAACTTATCTCCACGCGGGTTACCAGGTTACTGTAGCCCTGAAAATCACGAGAACTTTACGTCAGCGATTGTTCTCGCGGCGTTTGTATTTGTCTCCATGAGCTATATGCCGCAATTATTGTATAACCACCGAAAAGAGATGATCGCAAAAAAGTCAAAGTAAATCAGGATTACATTCACTAGCCCAAGCGCCAGCAAGGTGATCCCGAAATTCTAATTTGTCATGACCACGCAGTTTCTTGCTTTCCCCACTTACAAAAGAACCGGAGCACTGGGAAGCATTAGTATAGCTTCGAGAGCTTCGAGTAGCGTCTCTCATAAGAGCAAAGTCAAATGATCACCATGGTGTACGTTGTAGCATGTACTGCCTTTTCTTGTTCAGTCGGTGCCTATTCACGATAGACTTTGTTTCTTGCGACGATCAATCGAAAATCAAAAAATTCAACAATGCAACATTCAATACATTTGCACAAAGACCAATGGCTCCGTTTTCGCCTAACTATTCCGCTCTTCCGCATGCGATGCGTCTTCCTATTTTCCCGTCTGTTCCCTTTGCTCTTACCTGCTCTCTGCACAACGATGGTTGCCCCGTCGAACCTTTCCATCCCCGCAGCTATCACACTCTATCACATTTGGGTTCGCCTGCCTTTCATGATTAAGGTGACTGTCGATGTGATTGAGGAGACTGTTCGAGTGTAGCTTGGCGTTGCATGCATAAGAGAGCCGATGATTTGACGTAAGGTGTGGTTCGTTGTGCCCTGGAATACGCACCCGAATAGGAGGATGCCACTGGCACTTGATCTCGGTGTTTCCCCTGATATTGTGTGTGTGTCTCATGTGAGCACGCATGTGACCGACCGTCGCAGGGACTAAATATCTGCACCCCTCCCATCGACACCTATACTTGTCGCCAGGCTTTGCAGCGACAGGTCGCACTGTGCTAAAAGGGTCATGCTTAATGCCCTTGGGTTCAACCACGGCGATTAACCTGCCATCTGGTGAGGCAAAACCGCCTCGAGATTGCCGCAATGTTGGAGATTCCCCTCGAGCAGGCAGAGAAACAACGCCAATTTCAGGAGAAGGAGGGACTAGGACTTTGGAATTGTCCATCATTTGATCTTGGATAACCTTCTTCCGAGGCCTAGTGTAAGGCTTCTTGTGACTTCGCTCATTTCTGGCACTCCGGTCAGGACCAACTGAACTAGGGATCTCCGATGCGTCGTGCGGGTACTGTGGAGGCACTTGGTCACCGGGAGTGATATTATTTTCAAGATTCTTGCTTGAATTGTGACTCGGGAGGAAGACATATGGATTAATAATCCAGGGATCTTGAATCGGAGTGGGGAGAGCAATGGAGTGGTAGTAAGAAGCAGTAGAAGGGCCAAGGTTATTGAACATTTGTTGTTGGGTCTCTGTGTTTGCGGAAAGAGGATAGAACGGTTGTTGGACTGTGGCAGAATCGCTACTTGACCATGCGCGATATTGGTCCTGAGGGTAGCCTGTTAAGAAGTCCGCGTTATACATTGCAGGAAAGTGTGGCGCCGTCCACATGTCTGGGTACGATGATGACGACGGCTGAAAAGCCATCGGAGGCGGTTGGAATGCAACAGTGGAAAAGGGATCACTCGAAGAGTAATTGAATATCTGATCAAGCCATGATGCGCTACCATAACAGAACTGTTGTCAGCAGATAGCAACTAAAAAGACGATAAAACGCTTACGGGAAAGAGAAGCCAGTCTGCTGGGTCGAGTTCATGGTATTGGTGGCTTTGCTATGGGATGGGTCACTTGCATACTGGTTTATGCCGTCAAAGGCATTAAGACGACTGTCTTTGAGGGAGGTCTGATTCTTTCCCGAGTCAGCGACCCATTCGCTGCTTTCCAAGAGTGTAGTGTCAGATATCATATCTCTTAGACAGAATGGTGGTACGGTACGTACTGGTGGAAGTCAACGTTTAAGTTTCCAGCAATATTGTCACATGGACCAGTGGAAGTATTGGCATTGGATCGCTTGGAGGCAGACTGATGGCCGCGACGACGAGAGGTGGGTGCTTTTTTGTCAGAAGAGGAAGTCATTATGATGAAGGGCTTGACACGAGACGTGATAGAAGGGATTGAGTGGCAAGTGAAGAAATGGCTGGGGAAAGATGACAGAATTGCAGGCCATTTAAAGCATCGCCTTTTGACGATGCGCAGTGCATTGAATTGGAAGTCCAGTCGGAATCCATGAAAAATTGTGACTGTTGTCCCGAGAAACACTCCGGTGAACCATCAATTCACGATGCGGTGATCCCTGGACCACTCAAGGCACAGTTGCCACCTGGAATGGAAGATGAATTTCCGATAGGCAAAAATAATCTAATAAATATTTCGTCACACTGTGGAGACAGAAACATTTATTTCATAAACGATGCGCAGAAATTTTACTACTTGCAGCGTTGTGCAAGAGTGCCTGCATGCTACGATTCCTATTCAAACGATTCAATGTAGTGCACCAGTGGCACAAAAAGTCATTACTTGACCGCCGAAAACCAGGCGAGGATACTTTGACTACAGTGCAAACTCGTATACTCCCATGTTCGCCGTACAAAATCGCATGCCCTCCGCCCTGTGCATCGTACTATTATCCCGCGCTTTCCGGTGGCATAAATCTCAGATGCTCCTACTTGATATGGTGCCCCTAATGTATTATTATCAAGCGGTCCAAGCAGTCGTCCTCCTGCCTGGGACAACCCATCTTAGTTTCTCCATAGATTCATCCCTGTCATCCAGTGGATGCTATCTCTTCTTGTTGGCACGCAGATACTCGCGGAAATGGCGGGTGGAAAATGGCATCAAAAGGAGAATGAGATTTAAACTAGGATTTATCCCAACCGGCGAATGAGGGAAAATAGAACGAGGCGCATGGAACCTATTTTAACCGACAGTAATCACACTTGGTGCAAATGTGATTACTACATGTGTTTCCATGGTCTAGTAGCTGCTTGTGCATCGAGATTTGGGCTTTTATGCCACTGGAGCACTACATTGACTGATTTGACCCATCCGATGACTTGGAATGGGGTTTGTGCCGAAAGGACTCGGAGCAGGCGGACATGATGATATTGGGAAGAAACGAGGGAGGTCCAAACTACTCACTAATTAACAATATAGATTAGTAAGCTAAGACATGACACGACAATGATACGACAAGATTGTCGCTCTCAATTGATGTCGAGCTTGGCTGTTACAAGTCAAACAGTTTTTCCCTGTATAAGCGTAAATTATATGACCCTCCCCTCTCTTGCAAAAAGGATGATGCATACCCGTAATGGTTTTCAGAGGAATTCACCAATGTCACTAATATACTTAATATTAGAACGAACACTACCAATCATTTCCGATACTTCCATTAATCCAACAGAAATGATATGCTGACGGCCTATTTAAAAAAGTGATATGCTGTCAAAAATCTTCAAATGAACTAAACCACTGAGCCAGAGGTTGTTTAGTAGTAAGGATGGGTCAAGTTTTGAAACAGAACCGGGATAACGAGATTTTCCGAAAGTGGATATTTGTTGCCGGAGTTTCAATATATTGGACCCACCCAGATTAGGGTATGTCACACGCCGTAACTCGATATAATGATCCTAATTTCTAGCCATTTTTCTTCGTTGGGAACGAACAAAGGGTATGCACGACTTATGATATTGATATTCTTCTCATCTGATTTGCACTTGTAGGCGATGCTCATCCTCCCTGGATCATCTTCTATATCTCAACCAAAACGCGATACTCTTCTCCTGCACATCCAAAAACGAGCCCCAGCCATAACCTCCGTCGATGCAAATTGGGTTCATTTTGTCAAATGTAGAACAGAAGAATCGGAGCATGAGCTGGCGGATGTGAATTCTCCAAGAAGGAACATTCTAGATCAGTTGTTGGCTTATGGAGACAACACTCATCTCAGTCCGACTCGAGAATATATCTCTCAAGGCAAGAATGATGTCGTCTACGTCCTTCCGAGACCTGGTTCTATATCGCCTTGGTCGAGCAAGGCAACCGATATTGCTGATTTATGTGATCTTGGAGGACATGTCGAGCGACTTGAACGTGGTGTTGTTTACATTTTCACTATCTCCGATAATCGACCACTTTCCATCCTCATCAACGACCACGATCTATCAACATTTGCTAATATAATCCATGATCGTATGACTCAGGTCGTTCAATTCTCTCCACCACAAGAAGAGGACATTTTTGCGCGTCATGAGCCTCGACTACTCACCACCGTCGACCTTCGACAGTCTGATGCTGCAATTGACCCTAAAAAGAAACTTGCGACAGCGAACAAGGAACTAGGTCTTGCGCTAACAGAAGATGAGGTCGATTATCTCGTCGATGTGTATGTCTCCAGTTCCACAGGCATGGATCATAATCCTACCGATGCCGAATTATTCATGTTTGCTCAAGTCAATTCTGAACATTGTCGGCACAAGATTTTCAATGCATCTTGGACGATTAATGAACAACCTCTTGACCAATCACTTTTTCAGATGATTCGGAATACAGAGAAACTCAATAACACAGGAACGATTTCTGCGTACTCGGATAATGCGGCTGTGTTGGAAGGTCATCCTGCACCCCGATTCTCAGTCGCTCAACATTCCACTAGACCATGTCATTTATATCAATCTCGAGTAGAAGACATGCCTATCCTGATCAAAGTTGAAACACACAACCATCCAACAGCAATTTCCCCCTATCCAGGTGCCGCAACCGGATCAGGCGGTGAAATTCGTGACGAAGGCGCCGTAGGAAGAGGTTCGAAACCTAAAGCTGGTTTAACAGGATTTACGGTATCCAATCTTCTGATACCTGGTTTTGAACAACCTTGGGAAACGGATTTTGGCCGACCGAAACATATTGCTTCTGCTCTTGATATCATGATCGAAGGACCTCTCGGTGCTAGCGCGTTTAATAACGAATTCGGTCGACCGGCATTGACAGGCTATTTCCGCACTTTTTCAGAAAGTGTGCCGTTGTCTAAGGATGGGAAGGTCAGAGAGGTTGTGGGATATCATAAGCCCATCATGGTCGCAGGTGGGCATGGTAATGTCCGTCCACAGTTCGCGAAAAAGTCACCATTCGAGCCCGGAGCTAAGATTGTTGTGTTGGGAGGACCTGGGTTGTTGATCGGATTGGGTGGAGGGGCAGCGTCAAGTCAAGTTTCGGGTGCTAGTTCTGCAGAACTAGATTTCGCATCGGTGCAGAGGGATAATGCAGAAATGCAGAGGAGATGTCAACAGGTTATTGAAGCATGTGTTGGGCTGGACGATTTGAATCCAATTCAGAGTATCCATGATGTTGGCGCTGGCGGATTGTCGAACGCTTTACCAGAATTAGTACATGATTCGGGGTTGGGAGCGAGATTCGAAATTAGGGATGTGTTGGTGGCAGATTCGTCTATGTCGCCGATGGAGATTTGGTGTAACGAAAGTCAGGAGAGGTATGTTCTTGCTGTGAGTGAGGGGAAGATTGGGGATTTTGAGAAGATAGCTAAAAGGGAGAGGTGTCCATTTTCGGTTGTGGGTGTTGCAGTACAGGAGGAAGAGTTAGTGGTGACGGATAGGTTGTTGGGTGGGGATGTGATTAATATGAAGATGAATACCTTGTTTGGGAAGCCGCCTAGGACATCGAGGAAAGATGTGAAGAAAAGGATTGAGAGGCCAGAATTTGACAAAACTTTGAGCGCGTATCTTCCTTCTGTCTCGTCGGCAAAGGAGAGGTTGGATCAAGCTATACAAAGGGTTCTTCGTCTTCCTTCTGTTGGATCGAAGTCATTCTTGATCACCATTGGCGATCGTACCATTACGGGTTTGGTTACTCGCGATCAGATGGTTGGGCCATGGCAAGTCCCTGTGGCCGATGTCGCCGTTACTCGTTCTTCGTACGGATTCGATACAATAACAGGAGAGGCAATGGCCATGGGAGAGCGCACACCTCTGGCATTACTCAACGCTGCCGCATCAGCCCGTATGGCTGTAGCAGAATCCTTGACCAACATCGCTGCCGCGTCCATCTGCAATATGTCACGGATCAAATTGAGTGCTAACTGGATGAGCGCGGCATCTAAAGAAGGCGAGGGTGCAGCCTTGTACGAAGCTGTTCAAGCGATTGGAATGGAACTTTGCCCAGCTCTGGGTCTGGGCATACCAGTTGGTAAAGATTCTATGTCGATGTCAATGAAATGGAAAGAGGGAGAGGAGCAAAGAGAAGTTAGCTCACCTTTATCGTTGATCGTCACTGCTTTTGCTCCTGTTGATGATGTGAGTAAGACTTGGACGCCACAATTGTATACCGGGAGTGCAGGCGAGTCTACGGTGTTGATGTTCTTTGATTTGGCAGGTGGGAAGACAAGGCTGGGAGGGTCGGCTGTCGCGCAAGTATTTAAAGAGATTGGAGTCAATGCACCAGATGTGGAGGAACCAAAAGTAGTTAGGACATTCTTCCAGGCTTGTCAGGAAGTGAAAGCCAGGGAGCCGAGCCTGATACTGGCGTATCATGATCGTTCTGATGGTGGGTTGTTCACGACGATTGTGGAGATGTGTTTTGCTGGACGCGTCGGCGTTGAGATTTCGTTGGACACTTTGCATTCGAACGAGAGTCCTGTTGCTGTGTTATTCAATGAGGAGTTGGGAGTCGTGGTACAGGTTAGGGAGTCAGATATTCAGAAGTTGTCGAGCATGTTCATTGGTGCTGGATTCCCTTCGACTTCGATCCACGTTTTAGGACGAGTAAATACTCCTGATGATCAAACTGTCACAGTCATCCATGGAAGGGAGACCATTTTCACAGGGCATCGTGCTGAGCTCCAGCAAGCCTGGGCGGAAACGTCGTATCAAATGCAGACTATCCGAGACGACGCTGCTGGTGCAAAAGAAGAGTTCGATCTCATCAAAGACGATACCCATACCGGTCTCTTTTACGATCTAACATTCTCCTACCAGCCCTCGCGAGATATCTCTCGTCGTCCAAGAGTCGCCATTCTCCGTGAACAAGGCGTAAATGGTCAGGTGGAGATGGCTTGGGCATTTACTGCCGCTGGTTTTGACGCTGCTGACGTTCATATGTCTGATGTCCTCAGTGGTATTGTGTCCCTCAGTGACTTCCGTGGCCTTGCTGCTTGTGGTGGATTCTCTTACGGTGATGTTTTGGGTGCCGGAAAAGGTTGGGCTCACTCGGCACTGCTTAACGACACAGCTCGGGAAGAGTTTATCAATTTTTTCAACCGAGAGGACACTTTCACACTTGGCATTTGTAATGGCTGTCAGTTCCTTAGCCACCTCAAGCATATTATTCCCGGAGCTCAGGATTGGCCTTCATTCAAGGGGAATAAGAGTGAAAGATTCGAGGGACGCGTGTCGATGGTTGAGATTATAAATAACGAAGTAACAAAGAACTCAGTTTTCCTCTCTCAGATGGTTGGATCGAAACTTCCTGTTGCAGTTGCTCACGGTGAAGGTCGTATTTCGTTTGATAGAGAAGGTCAACAAGAAACGTTGGAAACACAAGGTCTTGTCGCCTTGCGATACGTGAATTCGAAAGGCACACCAACTGAAGTGTATCCTTTGAATCCGAACGGGAGCCCTGGGGGTGTGACGGGGGTACAAACGCCAGATGGACGCGCATTGGCGTTGATGCCCCACCCGGAGAGGATTGTGACGTTGGAGAGCAATAGTTGGTATCCTCCTGAATTTTCTGGAGCATGGGAGAGGACAGGACCTTGGTTTAGGTTTTTCCAGAGTGCGAGAGCTTGGTGTAGTTGACCGGGAGTCTTTTTTTGTTTTTAAGTTCATATCTATTTGACGAGTGACCTGCCGCTGTTAGGTTCCTATATGCTAAGATATCAAACAACCCCTTATACAGTAATCCTTCTTAGCTCAGTTGGTAGAGCGCGTCACTAGTAATGACGAGGTCAGTCGTTCGAGTCGGCTAGAAGGAATTAATGAAGTTTCTTTTTCATGAATGAAACTGTTGGCCAGTACGTATTGCATATTATTATATATGATATACAGTTTAGATGTAGCTCTAGCATTATTCACAAGAAGTGAGAGTATAATTTTGAAGTTTTGTCTTTGCCTTTTAGGTAAAGCAAATGTATTTCAGAAATAGACATGTTAACAGGAAAATTTTTTCGAGATGCTATATCAGCTTAGAAACTAGAGGCTCATATAAAGTTATTTTGTTTAAATTTGTGTACTATCCAATTTGCTTGATTTTTTAGCTTTATAAATATAAAAGTAAGCTGATCAAAAGCTTGAATCTAAACTTGAACCAAATCTACCAAACTAGTTCCACAGGTTCATGTCCAGACTCAAATTAGAACTAAACTAGAACTATATTTCAAATTTTAAAAGTAATAAGAAACTCTAATGATAGTTGAGTAAGGATATTCTATTAATATACTATATTAGATGCAGTTCATGCTCAACAGTGGAAGTTCACAAGTATCACACAGAAGTAAACAGATAAGATTGGTATACTTATCTGAGAATAGAATAAGCATCTGAGAAGTAGTGCATAGAATGCAAACAAAAACCCTAGCTTCAACTTATGTATTGTGCCAACTGTTACAACTTAAGTCCAAGGGTTAAAACAAAAGAGAAACCTTATATTAAAGTTAACACAAGAGAACTCAGTAGAGTTCCTAGTACAGATGTGTCTATCTTATATATCTCTAGAGCATGGTCTATGCATACCTACATCTAGTCTATCCTAAATACTATAAGTCATATATAAAGTTATCATATTGTTAGAGTGACTAAACAAAGTCTGCAGAGTTTGAGTAGAGTTGTGTTTTCAGAAAGAACCTAAGTATATTATTTACAGAAATGACAGAGTAGGGCATGCCTTTAGAAGGGACCTAAGAGAACAGAATAAGGTCTTCTAAAGGTGGTAACTACTATAAATACTTCTATAGCATATACCAATCAAGTGGAACAGTTCTAAGATAAGCAGAGAATAATAGTGACTAGATGGCTAGGAACTGATAGAAAATTCTGGAAGAATACCTAGAATAACAGAGAGTTGGTCACTGAATGCTGTGGGCTTTCTATGGTGTTCAGATTAGGTTGCAAGCACCATAGACTTGCTGCAGGGTTCTAACTGTGAAAAAATTGTATCTTCTTACAGTTATGCTATATAACATTATTCTTCTAGAACCTTTTATATTTTTCTTCATATCATATGATGCTGTGACTATGAATGTGACATATGTGACCGATTTTGTGACAGTTGTCACACAACTACTCTTTACTAAGCCCAAATAAGGAAAAATAGCAATGTAAAAAAAAATAAGAGAAACTGAAAAGTAAAGAGAAAAGTAAAAGGAAATCAAGTTCACCATCTTCAAGTCTGACACTAGAAAACATGATCCATGTATATATAATCTACCTTAAAGTCTATGTGTTAACTATGATGTTATGATTGAAGACTTATATGTCAAGATCGAAGAAGATAGACTTGACTTATTTTATTTTTCTTTTCATTTTCATTTTCTTTTCAATTTATTTTTCTATTTTTCTATTTTTAGAAAAACTAGGGCTAGGGTTGATCGGTCACTTTGTCACATCAGTCACCTGATAGCATAGTCACAAGACAGATTACAAGACTTAGGAGAACTTAGTAGAAGATTCGAGAACAGATGACATCATACAACATGGACACCACATGTTGGCCTCATGGACTACACATGGTTGTTTAGGGTAGGGTGCACAGTACTTAGCATGGACTATCTGTAGGACTATATAAGGTAAACTAGTTTGTAGAAGAGTTCTCTTGTGTTACTCAAATACAAGAGTTGTTCTATTGTCTGACTCTAAGGACTTTAGTTCATAACATTATAAAGTGAAGTCAACAAAAAAAAACCTTGTATTAAGATTAATACAAGAGAATTCAATGGAGTTTCAAGTACAAAGTGTTTACCTTATATACACTGGACTATACTAAACCTAGTCTATTCTAAAGAGCATGTATACTATATGCTGTTAATATATAGTATGACATTATTATTCTAAAACTGTCACAAACTTTATTCAGCTTGTATCTTTACAACCAGTAGACCGATTTTTACAAACTAAGTTGTACTGTAAAATCCCAAATAAGAGCTATCTGCACATATGTGGGATGTACAAAAGCAACAACAAACAACCAAGATATCAGATCATCAGTAACTGTAAAATCTTCATTTGCTAATATCTCATGAATGACTGGACAGATTCATACAATTGAACTTGTGTTGGAAAGTGCTTATCAAAACATTTCCAATGATATATGGTATATTATATAGCAATAAGTATTCATAGAGATACAAGTATATCAATACAGTAATATAATTAGTTACCTTCTAAAATTAGCCTGACAGCTGATATGACAGATGACAGCTCCTATCAGATACATGTTTTAATCATATGATGGAAATAGTTTGTGCATGGACCATTACTTTTTTGTATATATATCTCTGTGTCTAGGAATTAGACCTCAGACTTAACAATATTAATTTACATCAATTATCATCAATCTTTATCCTTTATCATCTGTATTAATCTTAATCATCATTATCATCATTATTGAACTTCTGAATCACTCCTAAATCTCTGAGAGTGCACCTAGGGTTCAAATATCACAAATAAGTGAGTAGTTCATTTTGTGATAGACCTTATATGGTAGAGAAAGTAATGTTAAAGAATGCAGTGAAACTAAAGCTACCAGCTTCTATAAGGATTCATTCAGTGGTGAATGTTAGTAGAATTGTGAGGTATAGAGAACTAGTGAAGAAGGGTAAGGTGGAGAAACTAAAACTAGTGGAAGTCAATAAAATAGAAGAATAGAAAGTAGAGAAAATTTTGAACAGAAGAAAAGTGAGAAAAGTAATAAAGTACTTGGTATGTTGGAAGGGATTTACTGTAAAAAATAATACATGGGAAAAGAAGGAGGACTTGGAAAATTCAAAGAAGTTAGTAGAGGAATTTGAGGGAAGAATAGAAGTAAAAGTTAGATAACAGAAGGGGCTGGATAAAGCATGGAAAGTAAAGTTGAAACTGAATGTGTAAAAGAAGTTGGAGAGAAACTGGTAAAGATAGAAGTCAGTTTCTCTAGAGAAGAAACCTTGAAGGAAAAGTAATGTCAGAGTTGCAAACTATGAACTTTATTTTATTTTCTTATTTTATTTTTTCTTTTAATTTTGTTTCTATTTTATTTCATTTTTGACTTAGAGTTAGAGTTTTAGTATAATGTCACTGTCACAGTTACAATGATCACATGATCATGTAACGTAGAAAATGTCATAGAAGGTTCTGGAACAAATGAGGTTATACAGTATGGCAATAATATGTTGGTCTTATGAAAAGTACATTGGTAGATGTATGTTATAACTCAAGGTTCTTATAATTGGATGATAAGACAAAAATATTGTATTAGGGTTTAATATAAGAGAACTCAATAAAGAGCTTTGTACAAAATTGTTTACCTTATATACTACTAGCTCATAGTCTATGCTCTACTACTTTAGCCTACCCTAAGTGACCATGTGTTGTATATACTGTATGATGTCATTATATTAGAACTTTCTACATTCTTCCATCATGTTCCTGTGACTGTAACTAGTCATGTGATCTGTAACATGTGACAGTGTGACCTGTGACCAACTTGTCATGTTAACCCCTAACTCTTAGTTTAGAAAAAAAAAGAAAAAATAAGGAAAATAAAAAGGTATTAGAAAAAAACTTGAGTCTAGAATTCACAACTCTGACAGTACAGTTCATACTAGAAGGTGAAAGCCTGTGGGGTTGGCTCAGAGATGTATAGAGTGTAGAAACTCTATGCAATGAGCTTAATAATATAAACTTGTCAGAATAACCTTGGCTTTAGCTTATGTACTGTGCTATCTGTTTGCCATATAGTTATAACTTCAGATAAGTAGATAAAGTCCAAGATGGAAGTGAGTGCTGATGTTGGTATGTTGCTGTTAAATACCAGGAATAAGTTCAATAGAAATTATCTTCATTGATTATCAAACTAGTAAATTACACTATAACTACTAGTTTTATATACAAGTTAAATAGTTAGGAGATGCTCAGAGGTTTTAGTAGTAAAACACTGACAGGAATTAGATAGGAAGACTATCATAGAAGACCAAGTTTTATAGAAGTATCCCTATCATGAAAAACTGGATACCTGCATTGTTGTATTACTACTGTGGAGATGTATTACAAGAAGGATAGCTGTCATGAAAGACAGGCTTGGATTAGAGATGTTATAATGACAGCACTACTATGATGGTATATCTTTGGAATGGGTAGACTTGACATATAACATATATGTACTTTAGAGTAGGATAGCTATGGTATATGTATAGATCATAGTTTGTGGTATATAAGGTGGACTAATTTGTACTTAGAACTCCATCAAGTTCTCTTGTAATTACTCAATTTAAAGTTATTTATCTATCTAGCTCTTTGGACTTAAAAATATCATAATATGGTTATCTTGACTAGTGGTTACCACAACAGTTTTCTAAAGAGAGATACAGTTCTAAATATTCTACTGTTCATTGTAATCTAGTAAAATAGTGCTAAGCTAACTATCAGAATAATAGTGCATAGATGGCTAGAGACTTAGATAGAAGTATCTAGAATATTGCTCAAAAATACAAAATATACCTGATAACAACTGAAGAGAGCTGGTCTAAGCTTGGACTAGGAATAAAGAAGTATACTAGTATGCAGCAGAGTTTGGCTGCAAGTGAAGAAGTCTGTAAGTAAGTCTATAAGCCTGTAGGGTTCAGTGTTAGAGAGCTCAGTATTCAAAAAGTCAGGTTCTCTTATACAAGCTTAGAATTGTAACAAAGATATTTTAGTAACTTTTACAACATTCTGCTTGTTATATCCTAAATAGAATTCTAACATGTTCTAGATATACTTTTAGATCTGTGCTCTCTCATACATGGATTAGTCTTTTATATTTCATCTCATAGTAACTTATTATCTAGACTTCTAATCATTCTATTTCTTAGAAAATGTCTCTATAATGTCTTCTTAGATATCTTCTACATTATGTTAGAATTAAAGAGAATAGATTCTATTTATTTTTATTTCATTTCTCATTTTTATTCTTATTATACAGAAGAATATAGAAGGTTCTAAAACAATGATGTTATACAATATGTTTAACATATGCTCTTTAGAGTAGACTAGGTTTAGTGTAGTATGAACCATTAGCCCAGTGTATATAAGATAAACACTTCATACTTGGAACTCCATTGAGTTCTCTTATATTAATCCAATATAAGGTTTCTTTCTTACTCTTGTACTTGAGTTTGAATTGTAACACTAATATAATGGCTAAGCTTGACTAAGATCGTATCTTACTTCTCTTTCTGAGTTCTCTTAACACTTCTACTTTTTCTTCTAGAATTACAGCCATATAACAAACAATAACATAATATATAAGTTGAGGTCTAGGCTATTATCTATAGTTTAGTTACAAATCCATGAATAAGTATTCTAGCTTGATCTATAACCTAGGTACTTCACCCACTCTTGTAGGTAACCACATTTATTCCTAGATAAGTTTTCAATACTTGATCCAACCTCTTTTTATATAACTAACTGTAAATATCTGCTTGAAGTGAGAACCACACTTAACAAACATATATTATGCTTTTGTTATGCTTTGTGACTTCTGTTACTGTCACATCACAACTAAGTCCAAATAAAAACTATGAAATAAAAGAAAAATAAAAGAAAAAGAGAATAAAAACTAAGTCCAATGTTTGAAACTCTGATATGTTACATTTTATCCATCTTCTATGTATTCTCTGTAAACCTCAATTGCTGAGATATGAGCTATGCCTAACAAGTTAGTACATTAAATCTATTACTTTGGAGATTTAGTTAAGATCCTAATTCTCTTTCTTTTTTTAAATATTTATTATTCTCATAATTGTCCTTATATCTGATTCTTCTATTCTTCCTAATGTTTTCTTAATTTCTACAATTGTTATGACTTAAAGGTCTTAGAATTGGTCAATAAGTAGAATCTTATATAGAGTTACATAAGAGAACTCAATAGAGAGCTTTGTACAAACTAGTCTACCTTTTATACCAAACTAGGTAGTCTGTGCTAATTACTTCTCTAGCCTACCCTAAAGACCATGTGTTCACCTCAAGGTCAATATATATTCTACATATTGTATAACATTATTCTCTAAAACCTTTTATGTGTCTCATGACTTTGTGACCATTACTGTGACCATGTTATCTGATGTGACTGATGTGTGACAGTGTGATCTTGTTACCCTAACCCTAACCCTAGATT
>Ga0157368_1000177_pt1 | contig 30679 bp, 34 predicted proteins | sample AttbisABBM3_FD_113146 | JGI IMG/M metagenome (GOLD analysis project Ga0157368, IMG submission 113146) | Fungus gardens microbial communities from leaf cutter ant in Botucatu, State of São Paulo, Brazil - Atta bisphaerica ABBM3 | ecosystem: Host-associated > Fungi > Mycelium > Unclassified ... | reverse complement strand
TTTTCTATATGTGTCTCGTGACTTGTGACCATATCATCTGATGTGACTGTGTGATCTTGTCACTCTAACCCTAACCCTAGTTCTAAAAATAGAATAAAGGAAAATAAATAAAATAAAATAAAAATTATTAAAGTCTACTACTTTCATCTTTGACATGTATTAGAATTTACAAGAGGAACTCAACAGAGTTCCCACTACTACAATATACACTATTTATACTAATACATTATGGTCCATGCCCTGCACTAGTTATTATACCCTAAGGCTACATGTATCATCCATGAGTTTACCATGCTCTAACCATAAGACAGACATGCTGTAGCTATGCTTTTATTATATTAGAATCTTCTACTATCTTCTAGACCTATGATGTCACTTCGTCATGTACATATATCACATGATCCTCCATCACTAAATAAAAGAAAACTAAAAAGAAACTAAAACTAAAAGAAAAGAAAATCAAAAGAAATAAACTCTGTAAGATAAAACCATATTCAAAGAAATGCTGTCCAGGGCTGTATCATAACAAGCATGTATTAAACATATTCATAACCTCTTTGCTAGAGAATTGCTTTCATTCTCTTGTGGGTTTGGAATCAAATTCATTTAGTATGCCAACATCCATTCCTTAGCTATTAGTAGAATTGTATAATCTACAGAGAGCATCTTACAAATCATTTAGATCATGGCAAGATCTTCCTTTATACAATAAGATTCGGATGCTAAAAGTTTGCATTGTTTCATTCAGGCCATTGAGTCCCACAGCCTTTAACTTGTTTCTGCAATTTTCTATTATCAAAGAAGCCATGCTTAGTAGTCTTGGTGCTGAATTCACTTCAATCCTCCCCAGTGTGGCATTGAAAGAGAGCCTTTTGTGCAGTTGCCATTCCACCATGGTTTTGACCTACCTGTGATAGTGATTTTCTCATCATGGTCTTGTCAGGCCAGCACATGTTAACAGGGGTGTATATTTATGCTTGTCAACAGAGACGACAGATGCCCAGCGGCCAATTGAGATGCAAACCTGACATTGTATCGCTATCAGCTAAGTGAGAAAGGTCAGTGTCATCTTTTCCTCGCTTCGCAGTGGCGACTTGCGCAAAGTGATTCTCGGTAATGAAGATGTTTCAGCGGTTCGACAGGGCGGTATCATGACCAGCGAATTGAACAAAGGTCCACCCATCGATAACACGAGTCAAAAATTGAAGAGGTGATCTACAGCTAGAAATGAGTGGAATCAGTGTTATTTAACGGATCTCCAGGACGAACCAATGGCTGGATATTGACGCTGGGGACCTTCTGGGAGCTATGAGGGAAGACAGGGCTGACGGGCTGGCTGAAATGAGCTGTGGCATAGTCGAATGTACCTAGGGGAAAAGGACGCAAAGAGATTACGATAGACTGCTAAGTGTAATTTCTATGTGCTGTCCAGAAACGCTGGACACCACGAGAGATAACAACGTCCACACACCTACAAAGAACCGACGATTGGGCAGATTGACGTGATTGTTGTTCCAATGCACGAAGAACAGGAACATTAGTCCAGGGAGCGTGAACGGGGAAAAATAGGCATGCGATTCTGGTTCTCGTATAGTAACAGACGTGCAAGAGTAGTCTTGAGCGTGAGTGACTAGGGAATCGAAGTTGGTTAGGGAGACCAGACACGTGGAAGGACAATGGAAAAGATGGGATTTTCCAACAATATTATGTCGCATTTCGTCCCTTCTCCCTCTATGTCTTAACAAGGAAGTGAGTTAGGAGTTTATCAGCATGATGGGGACACAAAGAAGGTAGGATGTCTGCAAAGCACTCTGGATGAACCATGAAGGAATGCTCAAATATCGCCAGTGAGCAGCCGATACAATAGGTTGCCTTTCGTCGAGACGGAACGTGTACATGACAACAAGTCATCACTGCAGGTCGACGGCAAACACCGAGTTCTATTTCGTTAGCATATAATTGCCAGCTTGCGTCACTGCCAACCGTTTACTTTGCACCTTCATCATGTCCATCGGTCAACTTTCTGCTCGCTACGAAGCAGCTAGCCAAGGACATGTTCTCAAATTCTGGTCCAAGCTCGACCCCACCGCCCAGAAAGCTCTCGCCGGCCAGCTTGAGGCTCTCGATATCGAGCGCGTCAATCGCATGTACGAAAAAGCTACAGCTGGGGAAGTCACTTTGAGTGATCCAACGGCTCAAATTGAGGTTATCGAGCCAATCCCAAAGGACGCAACCGATTCTGTCGTTGGCAATCTTGAAAAGAAACAGGAATGGTCCAGGATCGGTCTCAAATCCATCTCCAACGGCCAGGTCGGGGTTTTGCTCCTGGCAGGTGGTCAAGGAACTCGCCTGGGCAGCAGTGCCCCGAAGGGATGTTATGACATTGGCCTTCCATCTCATAAATCTCTATTCCAGTATCAGGCCGAGCGCATCGCTCGCCTTCAGCACCTCGCAGAACAAGAATATAACATGCCTGTTGGATCTGTGATCATTCCTTGGTATGTCATGACGAGTGGCCCGACTCGTCATGATACCGAAGAGTTTTTCAAACAAAAATCTTACTTTGGCTTGGCCCCAACCGATGTCATATTCTTTGAACAAGGTTTGTTGTTCCTCGGACTGAGATCTACTCCTGTTTATCATGGTTGTTGGATAGGTACCCTCCCCTGTCTGACAATGGATGGCAAGGTTCTTATGGAAACCTCTTCTCGCGTGGCTGTTGCTCCTGACGGGAATGGTGGAGTATATGCCGCCATCCGTGCTCCCTTGTCTCTGGACAATTCCAATTCCGTTCTCTCCGATCTTCAGAAACGCGGCATTCTTTATGTCCATGCATATTGTGTTGACAACTGCTTGGTTCGTGTGGCGGATCCCATTTTCCTTGGTTATGGTATCCAAAAACGAGCGGACTGTGCTGCCAAGGTCGTCCCGAAGGCATCACCTTCAGAGTCTGTCGGTGTTATTGCTCTTCGCAACAATAATTATGGAGTTGTCGAGTACTCCGAAATCTCGAGGGAGCAAGCTGAGCGACGAGACCCAGAGACCGGTGAACTCGCCTTCCGGGCTGGAAACATAGTCAACCATTTTTACACCACTGAATTTCTCAAACGCGGGGAAAGCTTCGAAGACCAACTTATACCCCACATTGCCCGCAAAAAGATTCCTCACGTTGATTTAGAGTCGGGTCAGACAGTCAAACCCGAGAAACCGAACGGCATGAAGCTCGAGATGTTCATTTTCGACGTGTTTCCTCTAACGCAACGCTTTGCCGTTCTGGAGGTGGAGAGGTGTGATGAGTTCAGCCCTCTAAAGAACGCGCCTGGTGCTGGTTCAGATGATCCTGACACCAGTCGACGTGACTTGCTCGCCCAGCACCGACGCTTCTTGGAAGATGCTGGTGCCAATGTCAAGGCTGGTGTCACTATTGAGCTCTCGCCTCTGGTAACTTATAGTGGGGAGGGCCTTAAGGACGTCAAGGGGAAGACATTCACGAAGTCAGGCCACGTGAGATCTCTAGAGGATCTGGATGCACTGATCTAGACACTTTTTATTCTTTTCGTAGCTACCCTCTGGATTACTGTTGGACAATGGACTTGAAGTGGCATTTGTGTAAATCATAGTAATGGCTGAATACCGCAATTTGATAGAATGAATCGTATGTTTTAATGCATTATAATCGTTTTCACCACTGTCGGGCTTTACAAATGCTGCTCAACCCATCCGAGGGTAACAGAATCAATGTATTTCCTGTCAATGACACCTACCCAGCCCCATCATTAATTTTAACCCTCGGTATCTTTTTTTCCAACTTCTCCAGTTCTTCTTTGAACGCTGCAAATTGCCGCTGAGCTCTGTCTGCAGTGGGCTTTTGTTTTAACTACGCCCAAGGTGGGCCAGACCCCGGTGAGATGGGCGTCTTGGTGGAAGTAAGGGAAGTAATTATACTGACTTCTTTACAGCAGGTCAAAAGCTTGTCGATAATGATGTTCTTGTCACCTTGCACATCTTCCACTTCCTTCTTGAGTTGCTGGACCTTCTTGCGGTCGAGTCAACCATAAAGCGAAGGCCGGCAGAAGAGGCAAAAGAAACAAGAGGGAGAACAGGAGAAGACAGGTTGAGCAAAGGCATACCCAAGAAGCAAGGTAACGAAAATGCGATAATCAAGGGAACATAGGAATGCCCACCTCTTCTTCTAATTTTTCTGCCCGATTCCGCTCGACTTCGAGCAGCTCCTTGGATTCTGCTGCGCGCGCTCGAGATAGAAGAACTTCGAGCTCTTTCGACCGGATAAGACATTCAAAATGCCGTTCTCGTAGTTCATACTGGCGGAGGACGTCCTTCAGCCGTTCTCGAACACTAAAAAAATCGATGAAGAAAGATAGCCAAGAATTATCGAGGGGACTCACACCCCATCGAATATATCTTCCAATGTTTTCTTCGCCCTGATGGACGTCAGCACGGAAAGAGAGGTTTATTATTGGGCCTACTCTTGTGTATCCTCATTCCAACTCTTCTTGAGTCGCTCTTGTTGAGGTTCGAGATGCTCCTCCTGTGTATCAACAACGATGATTGGGATTCGATGTTTTGTTTTGTAGGCGTATGGAATGAGGGCTTGACTTCACGCACCCATTCCTCGACATCCTCAGCATTCTCAGTGAGGTCCATTAATTCAACAGCCAGAATCTCATCCTTGTCTTCCATGTTGACATCTTCGGGCGTCTGTTCGTCATCGAGCGACCGTCCATTGTGTGTGAAAATGAACTGGAGATTGGGCTTGCTTGCAGAGTTTGCCTCCTTCGTTGCTTCGACCCTGGCAACGGAGCTGGAGCCATCGACCTTCTTGCCCGGCTCCTCCATACGTTCTGTAAACGTACTGAACAAACGAGAAAGTTTAGTCTTGCGAGAGATCTTGAAGAAAAGCTCGGCGCGATAACGACAGATAACTTTGATGACGATGTCGGGCATCTCACGGTATTTATCGTCCTGGAGTTTAGCTTTGGTGTCTTGTCTTGCCAAATTATTCCGCACTTCCAACAGCTGTACAACTAGATGAACGAAAATGAGACAAGGGGAATGGGGAGGGTGGCGTACTTCGCTCTGTGAGTCGTCATACTCCTGCTTAAGGGTCTTGTTGTCCTCCTGGATAGCATAAGCAGAAAATCGAGGAGATGATCATTTTACACACTCGCAGACGCTTATTCTCCTAAATATCGGATAAAAGTAAATTCGAGGAATGAAAACATATCAGTTGTACCTTCTGTAGTTCACGAGCCAAACCTTCAATCTTGGCTTTGCCCTGGTTCGCCTTAGTCAATTGCGATTTCGCTAGGACAGAGATGAGATAGATTGGTCATAAATGGCCAATTGCCTCGTACCTGCATCTTTGTCCTTGGTTAGTTTTTGTTTCTCTTTTGCATGATCTCGCTCGGCACGTTTGAACTCTGCAAACTGAGTTGCACCTCAATGAATATATGAGAGTTTACATAGACTAAGTTTCTGACCAACTCGAAATACTTGGCATGAATAGCGTTCTCCTCCATGCCCTTGATGGATTTCTGGGCCTCCTCGGCTGTGGGTATGTCACAGGTCAGACGACGAGGCAGAGAAAGAGGGCGAATAACACACCGAACCGTCTCTCCTCCTCCTCCTCAAGGACCTCTTCCTCTTCCAAAGCAGCTATACGGTTCTTGACGCTTTCATACATCGTGACGGGATCGACTGGAGGTTCATTCCGCCTCTTGTTCTTAGTGGTCTGGGTGCCATTGACTGGAGTAGGTGCTGGTTGTGATGTAGCTGGAGGTCGAACGAACGGCTGTGCAGTTGACGGAGGCACAGGAGGAGCAGAGGCAGGTACAGGAGGAGTAGGACCTGGGGGTGGAGATTTGGCAGGTTTGGTAGACGCGGTTGTGGGTTGACTCGCTGTTGTTCCGTTCATGAATACAGGCGAGACAAGAGGAGAGTTGAAAGCACGCTGGACGTCGTGCTTGAGGAGGGCCAGAAGCGATTTGATGAGGAAACCTATGTGGGCAAAGACAAGTTTGTAATTTGGTCACCGAATCGATATTTGTATATTGTAATGGGGAAAACACTCTACCCGTGTGTGTCTAGTGCTCAATCCATCCACTATCTATTGAAATGCCAAATACATCTATTGTCCGTACACTAGTTCCATTCCGGCACTGATCTCCCTCGGGATACATTCACATTGTCTACATAGCCATGTGTATCTCGTGTGGTACCCTGCATTCGCCAGGAGACTACCAACGGCAGTGTATGTCTTCCACGATGGAACCACGTGACGTGCGCGTGTCCGTGTCGTTCAACGCTGCTCCTCCTCATATGCGGCCATACGGTGTGTCCATGTCGATCTCCTCAACATTGTTACTTGCTAACTCTCTGAACTACAGAACAAACCCCGCCTAGCTCTCCTGTGAAAAAGAAGCTCCGCCTTTTATCATCAGATGGTATAGTTCAGTCAGACGCACTCGGCAACGCGTTTGTGGTGCAGCCAAAGCTTGGTTTTTCCAAGGCCACCACGCTTTTACCATCCGGAACTCCAACTTCTTCAGACATCGTAGATGACCCAGAAAATCCGTTTACCAATCAACTCTCAGAATCCACCGAGGCATCCTCAGTGCTGCCAGGTTTTGGCTTCGCCTTGGCCTCATCAAGCCAAATCACCACCCATCAGCCTGAAAAATGCTCTCTATCATCTGATTCACATACAGCACAGGAATTTGATGAATGGTTCAAACCTATGAACTTCCAGACTGCCACACTCGTCCCTACTTCGACTTCAACAGCTAGTTTTATGTGCCTTCGGTCAAAGGCTACCCTCGCGCCTTCCACAGCTGCGCTCGCCCAAGCCCAAGCACGCTTGAGGGAGATCTGGGATGATGATTCGGCAGATTCTGAAAACGTCGACCCTCTGGCTAAGACCAGGGACCAACCCAAGACTCAGACCCAGACTGATGCAAAACTTATATATCATCGTCCTGCTCTCCAGAACCTAGACAATGGACCTCAGACACCCAGCACTCCAACACCAACTGGATTCTCGAGACCTTCAGTTCCCGGAAAACCACAAGCCATTGACCAACTTAGAGCGAAACAGAAACCTTTTAGGTCGCCCTTGCTCAAAAACGCTCCGAGATCCACATTTGTGAGTTCGCCTCCGAACTCCGGAGCTGACTTGGCCTCTGCGGCTAACGTGTCGTCCCATCACCCAACAATGCCCTCGACACCCCTCAGGTCCAACCTTCTTGCCTCGAAACTATCGAGCTTTCAAACCCCCGTCCGTGTTCCGGCAAACACGCAACGCAAGACTCCTGGACCTTTTGTTACACCTTTTAAACCTGGGATGCGCCCCGGAGAGCCTGGATGGACGAAACTACAAGACTCAATACAAAAGGGACGCACACGCTCTGTCGCCTGCACCTCTGCAGCGTCTCTTTACGACCCTTCGCGGCGCCCGGGAACCAAGCTGTTCAAGTCCTTCTTCGACCTCAGTGTGTCTTCTTTTACGCCCCTTTTCCCGATAAATGTTGGCTAACTTATCTTAGGACCTCCAGCTAACCGGAAAACACTTGCCGCATCGGGATTTCGCCCTCAGCAATTTTACCAGGAAGATTTTGAGTACATGGATATGTGGGTAATCAGTCCTGGATAGTCTCAACGCGATTTCTGAATGCGTGCGAAGAAACATACAAGAGCTCCAGCAAATAACTCCTACACTTGCTGCTTATTATTCCTTCCACACCGCATCGACCTTGCCTCCGTCACAAACAGATCGACCCGCCCAAGTATTGGGGCCTACAGCTGCTCTTAAAGAACTACATGATTTAGGTTGTATACTGACTACTAAAGCATGGATCGATAACCATTGGAGCCTGGTTCTCTGGAAGTTGGCCGGAATGGTTGCCTTAGATCCGGATAGTGAGAGTGAGTCAAGAACCAAGCGGTGGTGTTGGACAGAAGTCAAACGACAATTGTTGTATCGGTCAGCACCTTGGCCATTGATTCCCTTGCCACTGGCTGATTGAAAATTGTAGATATGAACGAGAACTTAATCAAGCGAGAAGACCTGCATTACGATTGATTGCCGCTCAAGATGCATCCGCCGCACGACCTCTAGCTCTATGTGTGTCCAATGTATCTTGGGTTGAGGCAGAAGACCACCGAGGTATCATGTGTCCGGAACTTGAGGTTACTGATGGATGGTATCGTCTGAGAGCGAAGATTGATGCACCCATGACAAGGGCCGTGAAAAAGGGTGTTATTCGGATAGGAAGGAAGATTGGCGTCGCTGGTGCGAGGGTAGGGGTTGGTTTTGCTCAAACATTGAAATATTAATACTGAACAAAACTTTAGCTCGACTCGGAACGCAAAGAGCCGCAGGAAATTTTAGATGCTTATAATTCTGTGAAACTGATTCTCAGTGGAAACTCGTCTCATTTGCTTCCTTGGGATGCTAAACTGGGTTTCGTTAGAGAGCCTTGCATCTCCACGATGCATAGTTTGACCCCAGATGGTGGTTCAATTGCGGCCATGGACGTTGTAGTGGTCAAGGTGAGTATTTGCATATAGATCTGATCAAATGCTACTGAACCTGGTTCTTATCGAGACACATGCAATTGGGTTTATCGAATTCATTACGGATCCAGATGGACGAAAGCGGAGAGAAGGACCCAGGGATGAAGTGGAAGAGACGAGAATCAACGAGGAATGGAAGGTGAATATTTCCTGAGATCCGAGCAACACACGTACCCTTAATGTCTGACAGAAAAAACGCGATTGGGAAGCTTCCAAACTTCGCACACAATTTGAAAAGAAAGTATCCAGATATGAGTCGTATATTGGCAGGCTAGAGCGCCGAGCAGGAAATCATTTTCATCCACGCAAGGACGGTACGTAAGACCGCTTCTTATAGTTTGTACCCTTTGTCTTGTCAAGACATTAAAGCAGACTCATGGCCACTGACCAGACGAACCACCGAATCATATTGAGGGGCTGTACGATCAATTGGAGGAGCACGAGGAAGCAATGGGAATGTTAAGTCAGATCAGTGCTCAGGATGCAGGTTGGCTCGCCAGACATATTCGACAGTGTCTGAAGGCCGAATGTGAGCATGCCGGAGAGGAAATTGCTCGAGAACTTGAGGTAAAGTATGGATTATTTGCTCTCATGCCACTTTTCAAGTGACGCTATGGAAGGCGACATGTCCCCCTAGAGACATTCGCAGCTTCAGGGTTATCATAGTGGAGGATTCACGAACATATCGACGCCCTGCTCATCGACACGCTCAACTCACGGTATGGGATGCTTTGACTCTGACCCTATCTGAAGGGGCAAAACCTGGGGCGATTGATGTCGGCAATCATTTCCGGGTATATTCCCTCATTGCAGTGACTTGAATTTGTTTTGATCATGATTAAGCAGATTACCAACTTGATTCCTCAGCAACAAGGTGCATGGATGGGTAATCAGCCTAACTCACAGATTTTTCTTGCTACAACTCGCGCTTCACAATGGCGTAAGTTGAAGGTACCCTATTGACTCATTGCTTTTATTTCTCCAATTCTTGTGCACTACTTGTGGAAATATGATATTTGTACTATTACTCTCACTGCATTCATGACGGTGTGTTGTATGCCTGAGACCTGTTAGACATCACCTAGCGATCTTATCTGTTAAGAAATATCGTAAGAGAGACATACACCACTCAGGTATCTATTTGCCTGCTGCAACCCCATACTTGTTGAAGACTTCATGGAAATTACTAGTGTCCTCATGACCCATGCAGACAAGAGTAGGTTTGCTACCAGACTCGGGACCAAATATCCTCGCGGCAACACGACGAATGGCATTACTGTCAACCTGGTCGATCTTTTCTATCATCTCCGTAATGGGGACTTTGCGCCCATGAACGAGAATCTACCCATCATCAATCATTTTCAAATACTGATGAGAATGGTTCAACCTACCTGTCTACCAAGGTCTTCGACCGCAACAGCACGACTTTCTAGAGCCATCATCAAGCTTGATTTGAGCTGATTCTTGGCCCTGTTAAGTTCGACTGGGGGAATGACAGCGTAAAGTAGCAAACTCAGTTGATGCACAAGATGGGGAAGTATCTGTCCTGGTGTATTGCCATTCTTAAGACCAGAAGCAGCAGGGACAAAAGAAGCAAAGAGGCCGAAAAGCGATGAGTCGGTATAAATATGGTGGAAAGATGCGCAATGGTCAATTTGCGGATAATAGTTGAGGATGTGGGTATAAAGCCGTGAATACATTCCTTTTCCAGGTCCCCCTATAACAGTGTGAGAGTTGTACGAGTCGTATATTGTCTGAACATACCTGCAGAAAAACTACCACCGCCCCCAAGGAGTACTTGCATAGTTGCAATCGTGTAAATGTCGTCATCATGAATACCTACGCCTTCATAAGCTACGTAGAGATGATTGAACTCAGCTTGGGGGTCATGTACGAAACGGTGTCCACCTGTATATGTAGAGGTAGGGCTTTTCGGAGTCGCGGGAGACGAAACAGCATGGGGAAATAGATAAGAAGCAGCTCGTGTAAGGGACTTGGCGACAGAGGGGGTTGGAGTATTGAGAAGGTGTGTAGGGATTGAAGAATTGGCGTTAGTACGGGAGCTTGCAAATTGAGCTGGGCCAGTAGATTTCAGTGATGAAAAACACCGGTCTACAAGTTCGACGAGCTCTTCATGCTGCATGCCAGCCCCCGCTATCACCATGCGTTCCGGTCTATACCATTCCTTCATGCCTTTACAAAGGGTAAACTTATCAATCTTATTGATGCGGTCCTCGGGGCAAAGCAATGGATTTCCCAGTCCCGTCTCTCCGTAGGCGACAGAGTGAAGAATTTCAGGAAGAATCATCTCCGGTTTGCTTTGAATCTCTCTGACTTCATAGAATGCAGCATCTCTTTGAGCCTCTATTTCCTCAGGGTAGAATGAGGGATTGAGGACAGTGTCAGAGATGAGTGAAAGGGCAAGAGGTGTTGCTTGGTGGGAGTGAGATGATTGGTACATGATAGACTCTCGAGAAGAGGAGCACATAATCTGTCCTCCTATGGAATGTACTGCAGTAGACATTTCCTCATTGGTCCGAGTTCGTGTGCTCTAATACATATAGTTCAGTATGCCACAAAGCCCGCCAGAATAAAAACGAACCTTGAAAGCCATTCTATCCAAGAAATGACTGACTCCTGAAACTTCCGACCATTCATAACGTGAACCACCATCGACATAAAGACCAACTGAAGAAAAGTGGCCAGGTGTTGCCTCCGTTGCTACACGAATATTATTTGGAAGAGTTGTGATCTTTACAGTGGGCTCGATAGATTCTGTTGAGTATGAGCTTCGTAGCCTGTGTCTCACAGAATTACGGACATAGCAAAAAAAAGGATTGTAAGCTTTGTGCATCGCGTGAGAGGCAAATACCGAAGTTCGTGGTGTGAAACAAAAACCCTTGGGATGACGGACCGCCGTTAAATTTTGATCACTGATTCATGTGGTAAAAATAGTTCCAAGGGTGATTCGAACACCCGACCCCGCGATCTGCAATCGCATGCTATAACCACTTAGCTATTGGAACCTATAATCCACGCTTCTCAAAAATGTTATATATATCATATTCTAACACGAGTTTCCACTACTTCAGCACTCGAAAAGGCAATTGAAACCACCTGCTCACCCGGTCGTGGTCTATGCATCCGAATTTAAGTCCATAGGCGACACTTAATCGCTTGTTGCGGTATATATAAATGCTGATTCACACGCCACTGGACGCGATCCGTAACCGCAAGCCGTCAACGTTCATCCGACTGCATTGATCTTGACCGACGGGTCACCAGTCGATCGGAATCGTCAAGTCCATAATTTGCTGCCGATTTCACATTCCCGGGCCTGAAATATAAGCCGAGATTGAATGTCCCATGTGTTTAAGTAACAGCAGTGAATCCTCCAACTCTTCCCACTCCCATAAACATGCCCGGTTTCTCTACGGTCGCACCATGGCTCAGTAAGACTGGTATTTATGGCCCGGTCACTGCTACCCTTGATTGGTGCGAGGTGCGCAGTTCTCGATTATTTTTTCTCTAAGTCTTCTTGTTTACTTCGCGGCAGGCGAATCACCAGTTCTCGCCTTACATCGCAGAGATGGCCAACTCAGTATCCAACTTGTATACCATATCTGTATCCATGATAGGTTATCTGAGTGTCATAAAACAATCGTTACCAAGACGATATGCTCTGGGGTATCTGGTGAGTAGCTGAAGCACCTCCAGCTCGATCAATCACTGACCTTGAGGATTTAGGGTGTTACGTTCGTCGGTATTGGAAGCTTTTTATTCCATGCTACCCTTCTTTACGAAGCACAACTGGCCGATGAGCTTCCAATGATATACGCTGGCTCCATGGGTCTGTTCATTGTCTTTGATGATGAACCCGGCTACGGACTCCAATCACCGCGGAGCAAAATCCTGATAACTCTCCTTCTGCTATTTGACATTCTTTTCACCTGGAGTTAGTACGTGCCTTCTTTCATGTTTCGATGTCAATTTTATTCTCATTTCTTGGCGTTAGCTACGTCTATCGGAATCCTATATACCATCAAATTGTTTTCGCGATGATTATATTCATTGCAGCCGGGCGGCTCGTGTACCTCCTCAGATGGTCAGAGACCGCTAAGCAGATACCCATTGTGACGAAGCAGACAATTACGAAGCTTTTTGTCACTGGTGCTTTGCTTTTTGGATTCGGATTCGTCATATGGAATATGGATAATATCTTCTGTGATTTCTTGATACTCAGAAAATTGTCGATTGGCTGGCCCTTTGCGTTTTTCCTCGAAGGTCAGCTCACTCCTCAACTTCTCATGCGAACTTGACATCTCTGCAGGACACTCCTGGTGGCATATCCTTACTGTACGTCATTAGATTCTCTATCCCATTTCTTTTGATTCTCACTTCTTCAGGGGGCAGGAATCTATTACCAGTTCGTCGGAGTTCAATGTGTGTCAACAATTTCCTCGTGGCATGCTGCATTACTGATTTCTTATGATTTAGATGCGTAAGGTCCCAACAATCCACCTTAACAAACGACTTAACATCTTTTTAGTACTCTCTGCATCAAGGACAATCCAACTGTTTACACGGTTGGATGGGAACATGGACTACCGTACATTGAGCGCACGCATGCACACAAAGAATAGATTACTGTAGGAAATTCCTATACAATGTATTAAATAATCTAGAGGTTAGAGTTTGGTGTTTATTTGGTGTACGCATCCTTACCCGAAGCACAAGTGCTGAAGGATGATTCTGCGGCTTTTACGCCTTAGGATTCAAGTATGTGGTAATTTGTTCCCCTACTGTCCATTTCGCAAAGTCCAACACGGTGACGCCCTCGTCTGTCGAAGATGGTGAAATCAACCCCTTCTGTTGCGACCACGCAACAAGGGCATCACATACAGGAGTCTCTGATAAATCGCTGCCCTGCATCGTGAAAGGCTGGTTGTAAAGTGCCTTCTCCCCTTCACCCTTGACACTAAGCGTTTCAAATCCCACCACCTGTCGTGCGATTCCACGCTCCAGTCGACCTAAGTCTTCTCGAAAAGTCTCGGAAATGATGAGCTCAGAGAGTTTGGGAGACTTCAAAGCGGCTAATATAAGAGAACCAATACGACCCTGGGAAGAGTCATTGATAGATCCGTGAACATGAGAGAAGAGTCGAAGTCCGTGGTTGGCCTGTGGTGGCGCAAGTCCAACAATACTGACGGCTCGGCGTAATGTAACGTTCTCTCCGAGCTTAGTTATTGCATCTCTTATAGCGGTTCCAATGGTTCTAGACGGCACTGCACCGGGATTGGCTTTGGAAAGTAGAGGTGCGTCCTGGAGGAACTCAAGGGAGCATGGCTGGAATGTGGCTTCAAAGCCGGCCGAATCGGCATTGAATGCTGCGGTGTGCGCAATGTCTGCTGCCAGACGCCCAAAAAGCTCATTACGTCCTACAAAATCGGTTTCACAGTTGAGCTCAACCATTGCAGCCCGGATCCCTCCATAACCCGACCCAGTCTTTACACCAGCTCCACTTGAGAGCACAGAGACACTGACAAGGCCCTGTGTGGTGCTTCTACCCTGAACTTTCGCGGCCTTTATGGCACCAGTGGTGACAAGGTCTTTTTCTAGCCACTTGAGCGCGGCATCGAGGTCATTGTTAGTTGCAGAGAGGGCTTCACGTGCTTTTGACAAGGAAACCTCAACACGCTTCCTCAACTCTGCAATAGACTTTATAGAAGGTCTTACGGGCAGTTGTGTCGAATAGCAGCGCGGTAGAAGCCTAAAAGACCGAAGCATGTTTGTGAAAATGCGACGATGTGGTTTCGTGAAGCACCTCTATTTTCTTATTGATCCGGTGATCCGGCAATCAAACAGCGCAAATTATCCTCACTTCTTTACGCGATGGCCATCTTCAAAGCACCTCAGCAACTACCGCAAGATCTCCTTCTTATTTGCGAGTTCGTGGACAATAAGGATTCTCAAAATGAAACATCAACATTGACTCAAAATGACAATGATGATATTGCAAGTTCTGGTGGTGAGAGTGAGGAAGAAATTGAGAAGGATTTGACTGTTTTGCAAGACGAGGAGGCTGCGAAACTCATGTATGTCGAAATTCCAATTGCGTTCTTATTTGACACGTCTCTCTCTCTCTTGTAAAGCCTCTCTGCCGAGCCAAGCTCGGATTCTGAGCCTGACTCCTCTGACTCTGACTCTGAACCAGAGGTGGAATCACAAATTACAGCGTCTCAGGATACAATGCCCACTCATGATGATGATGAAGATGGAGAAACTACTTCCGGAGCCACAACGTACTTTCAGACGAAAAATGAAGTAGTTGATGTACCTATAACCATCCCTGACCTGGAAGAAATTGGAATGGACGAAGTGCTCGAGAAAGTCGGGGAGGTTTTATCTGTCATTGGGGACATTGCAATTGTCAAAGGTTTGCCGTCAGATTTTGCAAACCGGGGCTCTGAAAGAGCACTTGACTCTGAGACATTGCTTGTTTTCGGGGATCGAAAAGTTATGGGTTATGTGCGTTTCTCAGTCCCTCGTTCCATTCTAGTCGTTGATGCATTATTAGCCAGATATACGAAACTTTTGGGCCTACTTCTCAGCCATTGTACCAAATCAAATTCAACCAGCAATACCCGCTTGACCCAGAAAAAATCCAGGTTGGGCGCGATGTATTCCACCTACCGAGACAGAGCCATTTCATCTTTGTTCACCTGCTTAAACGGTCCAAAGGTAGTGATGCCAGTAATGTGCACGATGAAGAACCTGGAGAGGATGAAATAGAATTTTCTGATGACGAAGCAGAGACTGCGCATCGTAGTCGCCTCAAGCATAGGTATGCCTGCGTTTCTTACTAACCCCCATTTATTGATCAAAACAGGCGAGGAAGAGAACGATCTAACTCCGTATTCTCTTCAAGGCATTCGACACCTACACCGTCGCAGATGCACGACCAGGATATGATGACAGAATCCGTGTTGAATAAGAGTGCTTTCGACGAACATGGTCCCTATGACCTTGATTATGGTGCTGGTCCGTCTCGGCCGACACCCAAGCCTTATGACGACCTGCATTCTGACCCTTACAGTCTTTCGCCAACAGATTACAGTGCACGAACTGGTGAAAGTTCTGGACGACGCAATGTAGTAAAAGGACAGAACTTGTACCATCCAAGTGAGGGCCGCGGTCGTGGAAGAAGCCGAAGGAGAGGAAATCATCTTCATAATCACTCCCGAGCATCCTTTAGAGAACGTCGCCAACACTATCTGGCTAGTGCTCCTAATTCAAATTCCGAAGCCTATAACCCCCGGTTACCCCAGGAATCTCTCCCAGCCTCCTTTATGCCGGCACAGAGCGGTTGCGAGTTTCACCTTTCTCCAACCATGAATCCTTCCTGGGGCCTGGATGATCCCTCATTAGGACATCTACACGATCGTCAATTTTACATGTTTCCCAACCAACAGATGTCATCTGTAACCCCTCCCACGTTCGTGCAACCTCACATCAACCCCCGCTTTGCCTCCACATTTGGGTTTCAGCTGCCTTCCGGTGCACATTTGCAGACGGCAGTATCGATCCCTCAAGGTCTAATGGAACAGTGGCCAACTCCTACCTTAGAATCTTCGGAACCCGAGTTTAAGGCTGAACCCTGAATACGAGGCAATCATCCTTCTTTAAAAGTATTGACAAGTCGTTTCATAACTTGTAAAATTGCGACTTCATTGGTGTCCGTGCTGATTTCCCTCAGGTTGATGTTGGGTTGCTCTCTGCGCGTTCCGAGTAGAATTGTCTCACATCGTCTTAAATGTACTCGAAGGACCTCCTTTGTGAAGAAAAGAATTGAGTATGTCGGTGGCTCATAATGAAACTTGTCATCCCAAGTTGTTACATAATTCAACGTTCAGTTCAAGAGCCCCCAAAGTGCAGCTTTGCCTATAATGCCTACCTCGTTGTTGGAATATGCATTGCTTTAGACTGTATGCATCTAAATCTAACAGCAGTAATGCAGGTATGATCGCAAGCAGAGTTAGTCTCCTGTATGGATCCGGCGTACTTCGGTCCTAGAGATCAAGAGGACTTACGCAGAAATGATGTTGCTTCGGTAGCTAGATCACTACCGTCCCGACTGTGTCTTCAATAAGTCCTCCAATAAGTCTCCGAGGCTTTTCGTGTTCTTTTCGTGTTCATGCACACTGAAATAATACGAGCGTGGCCATCTAAATTGAATTTCCGGTGTCCGTCTTCATCTCATTCTCTGCTGGTAAATTCAAGAATCATGAATCGCAAAGACTATACAGCCTCTCAGTCCTACGTTCACCAGGTTGCTTCGGGAAGTAAATCTTTTTAGCTATGGCTAAACAATGTCGTCTGTGTGATTGGTCAGACAGATATAGAAATATCAGAGACCATCTGCATCTGATCAATTCAGCGTGTCGGCAAGAATTTTGTACTTTTCAGGAATCATCTACTTCCCATATCGTGCAACATGTGAATTTAACATACGTTCTCTAGAAACGAGAGAAGACCCCACGTGTAAACGGATCCATCGTGGTTCTGGCAAACAACTAGATGTACAGGTGCTTGTGAAGTGGACTGAACCAGTGGACACGGATGAGGACCTGATGTCGGCATCCCAGAAAGAACCGCTACTTGGGGTAGTTGTGCGCATTGCATCATCTTTGGCAGCGTGATTCTCGATTATGCTCTATTCCTGTGGATGCTACATCTGGAGCGGCAGATCGCGCTGCACTTCTCATTATATTTAACCGGCTTGTGCTCATTCCCCCAACGTGAGCTGAAGGATACCACAATATGCTGGCTGTTTGCATCGTCGTACTGAGCACTTGGTTTTCTCTCACCGCAGCGTCAGCTCTACAGTCACCCACTGAATACACAGGTTTTTTCAAGAGGGGCACGAGCATTTCCTCAGGGTGTTCGACGAGTGGAGCAACGTCCTGCCATACCTCTGGTTCTATCAATACCTGCTGTACTGAGAGTCCAGGAGTACGTGCTCAAGATATATTTTTTTTGTTTTTGTTTAAGAGGCTGATGCCGCACAATAGGGGCTCTTGCTGCAAACGCAGGTCTGTAATCTGAGTAAGCCTCTCGAGTGGTAGTCTGAGGAAGTGTGCATGCAGTTTTGGGACACAAATCCATCAACCGGACCTTCTGATAGCTGGACGATCCACGGTGAGTACCAACTCGATAGCAATGTTTCTGTTTTTAATCTGAACAACATAGGGCTCTGGCCGGACAAGTGAGCCAGAGCATAAGACTGTGATTGTGCGATCTCACGACAATTTGATTTCCAGTTGCGATGGAACATTCCAGGAGAATTGTGATACCTCGCGTGCATACACTAACATTGCCTCTGTGAGTACTACTGAACAGCCAGATGTCATATAATGACTAATTCGGTGGTCTATACCAGTTGCTAACCGCACAGGGAGCGGGCTCCACTCTGTCATTCATGCAAACTGTGAGTCATGGTGGCTTGAAGATGTACAGCAGGAATACTAACCTTCTATAGCACTGGGTTGACATCAATGACCAGAATGAACAGTTCTGGGAGGTCGGTGTCTATCAATCGATAGGCTGAAGCCAGTGTTAATTACAAGCAAAGCACGAGTGGTCGACGCACGGGACATGCATGAGCACATTGGAACCTAGTTGCCTACCAAGTGGAAGCCCAAGGGGCGCTGAGGTACGAGTGCGCCTGGTTCTGGCAATTCAATTACCGAAACCTTGCAGGCCGTAGCGTTTTTCGAAACTGTTGTCAAGCTATTTCAGGTCAGCATATTTTCCTTATAGATGGATGAGGTTACTCACAGAATTCCCAGACGCTACCAACTTATGTTTGGTTGGCCAATGCAGGCATCATTCCGAGCACATCAAAGACATTCACCCTCTCGACGCTCACTTCTGCCTTGAGAAGTGCCTCCGGTGTCACCCCTGCTTTGGATTGCAACGGAAGCACGCTCAACGCTATATCATGGTACTTTAACTTGAAGGGATCAATTGTTGATGGTGTATTCGTGCCCATCAGTAAGTTTAAGTGGCTCTCAATCGATACTGACACTGAAAACCTCTACAGATGCCCCGGAGTCTGGTTCGTGCCCGTCGTCAGGGATCAGATACCCACCTAAGTCTGGTTCTAGTACGCCGACAGTAAGTTTAGGATGTCTATCAAGGAAATATTATATCTCACTCATTTATCTGAATCCATTAGACAACCTCAGTGAGTTCACATAAGAAAACTACTCGCCATTCATAGTAACAAGAAAGAAACCAGCCCTCTCCTACAGGTGTCAGTTTGATTTGTATAATTGGAATCCGGAAAATGAGTCCTGATCGTGGCCCTTCAGACTTCAGGATCGTTACCAGCAAGAGCAACAATCAATGCAATCCGCTCGGGGACTAAACTAGGCGGTCTTTTGTCTCTTGGCACATGGTCTACACAGACCCTGGCAACATTTACGTTGTCAGGATCGGCTTCTAGCTTCACGATGACGTCGTCGAAAGGTGACTGTGGCGTAAGTGGAGGGAAATTCAGTTGTGGTAGTGGCGTATCGTTGACCCGATTTTCTGCGGTACGTATCTTAGAAAATCCTGAGCAGAATTCGCTGACAATAGCACTTGCCAGATTTCTTCTGACGGTTCTTTGTTCTTGGCTTCTGGAGGTTCCACAAGCTTCACAAGCGATGGAATCCCGAGTGGCGCGACCGTATTCGAGGTCTTTACAGGGAGTTTACATAGCCAGGATTACACTCTGCAAATTATCGGGGTCTGAGCTCTTCCAGGAAAGAGATAGGCGTTCGATAGAAGTATGTACGGCTGCCAAAATGAAAAAATTTTGATGCACACGAATGAAGCAAGCAAGAGTCCAAGCCTAAAGGATATCATCCAGCGTTGCGTTTCACTTGCAGGGACTAGAGGAAATGGCACTGGTATATACAACGAGATTGCCAACAGGAAAAGTTAATATTTCTTTGACGAGAACGGTAGTGGCAGATATATATAACGAGCAGCGTACACGAAGATACGAGGGCTAATGGAGGTCCACGAAGTAGAGCCCCAAAGCGTTTGTTTGAGTTGATCTGATCTAGCGCTGATCCTGAAAACTACAGGGACTAGATGCTGGTTGTCGAGATTGTAGCCGTAGCACGCTTATAATCTATATTCTGCAATCTGATTGGCCTGCTGACTTACCTGTGAAGCGTCTGCTTGCATTCACAAAGATAAACTTCCTCTGTTCCTCGTCTCCTTTCACTGCGTCTTCTAGCTCACACAAACCACTTCCTAGTTGCGCCGGTTCCTGTTTTCGCGGTTGTTTCACCTTCACGGACCGCGTTATAAATCCATCAATTATTTTGTTACCTTCCAAGTGCAGCTACTTGAATGGACCCATCAAGCTCGAACGCGTCGGCTTCAAATGACCGACAGAAACGTGTACTTCCCTCTCGTTTGCGACGCGGCGGCCCTGGCGTTGGCAGTTGTGAGATTGACCTCCTTATTCTTGAACATCAGAAGAAGCGCAGGTGTACGCTCCTTACCCTATTCTTTTTATCGTCACTCACTCTTGATTCTAGTCGAAATGGAGACTATGCTTCCCTCGACTACGCCTTTCCTGCTTACCACTGACTCAAAGCACTTTTCCGCATCAAACACTGATCTGAGGGTTTCCATCACCTCAAATGAGCGGTATTTCGACCGACCGGACGTACTCGAAGGATTCAGAAGAAGGCTCATCATCCAAACACCATCGTACAAAGAGGGGGTGCCAGATGTCGGGAGGTTTAGACCCCGCGACGCAGAAGATGTAAATGTCTGACATACTGACGATTTCTCGAGGCTCATAACGCGTCTGATGCAGATACAAGTCGATACTTCAGATGCTGCCTACGAACGTCGCCATAGAAAATATGAGACGTTCGAAAAGCGACAACGATTCCGGGAAAAAGAAAAACTCAAGCATGAACAATACAAACTTAAGGAGCGGGTAGAACAACTACGCATCATGGATTCCTCTGCCTTCCTTGCCTTGCCAGCATCTGACTTTTCCCCTGCTCCTAGTGTTCAAGAGGATGATGTTGATGCTGGTATCGCAGACGTGAATGGAGCTACTGCACATAACGAGGGTGAGCGGCGGCGGAAGGAGATGTTGGATATTGCATTCGCCCTCGAGGCCCGTTTTCGGGTGTTGCTACCACCTGATAGAGTACGTAAATCTCAGTCACGGCCCGCGATGCGTGAAGACAATACCATTACGCCTACTACACCCATTTTCCGGCACTCTTCTTCCGAAGCAGAGATGTCGGGGAAGGAGGAAGAAGTCATTTATGCTGACAGTCGTAATCTACGTCGAGACTTGATCAAAGCCAAATCAGCTGAAAAGGATTCGAAAGCCGAGTCTCCTGCCTCGGCATCGGTCTCGCGCGCTTCGGAACGCTCTGGTGTGACCAGCTTATCCCTAATGCAGAAGCCAGAGCGACGGCAGTCATGTATAGCACTCTCGTGCTCTCCACCACCTGTTATATCTCCCCATCTCACAAAGGAACCTGTGATCCCCCCTGAGGCTTCTACCGATCCAAGCCCTGAGCGAACTGCGTTGCCCTATATTGGCATAGAAGGGCTTCCTGAGCAAGAGGAACAACTAGGACCTGAATCAGAAGAAGAAGTCAACTTACCATTTCTCAGTCATGAGCAGCTCATCTCCGCCCCAGATAAAACCATGGCTCAAATTCAGTCATCAGCACCTCCACAGAAGCACTCACCTTTGCTTGATGTGCAGCCATTAATCGCGCCTGAACTCAATCCCATCCCAGTCGAACAAGAGGCTTTCGAGGACTCTTCTGAGCCATCTCAACCGGTCCCGCTACCAGGAGTTGATGAGCACGAGAGTTCATTCATGTATGTTGACGTAGAACACTTGCCTGAGCCTCCAACCCCGCCTCACCTCCCCTTGCCTCCACCAATTGCCACTTTGTCCGATGCCTTTCCTCTTCAATCCGAAAAAACTGCATCCCGACGACGTCGAGGTCGCCCTCCAAAACGCCCTGAACAAAAGTCGGGGCTGCTAGAACTCGCAGAGGTAGCGCAAAGTATTTCCATGGGCCCTTCTACCAAACGTGCAAAGACAAGCTACTATAACCATCCTTCCGAAAAATTACCAGTACTTTCATACCCGTCATTGCAAACAGCAAGGCCTAATCAGGAGTCAATGGCCGTCATTCCATCCGCATCTAGTGAACGTCAATTACACTCGCCACTGCCTGAACAATTATCGGAAACGCGGGATGGAATTGCTTTGTTTCCTCCGTCTTACTCGTTCATCGCAGCTTCAGGATCTCGGCGAAGTTCCGCAAGACGAGGTATTACAATTGCAGAGTACCAATCAGATACAGGCGAGCTACGGTGGACGACCACTCCCTTACTCGTTGCTGCTATCAGAGGGGGTCAGAGACAGACTCAGAGACATCAAATAGCATTTGGGGTGAAGGTACCAGACCAGATTGCTGACCCATACGATTTTTGGTTGCCGGATGAGTACTTGCCTCAGGAGGAGCTGCAGAGACAACAATTGAACTGATATATAATGTTTTCGGAATACAATGAGGGTATCGGAGCCAGCCTGCAAGTGACCAATGTCTAGGGATTTCCTAGAGCAACGGATATTAGAAGTTGTTTTCGGTACAGAGTTCATTTTTGCAACCAGGTCCTTGTACACGCCGGGCTTTGGGGCAACAAGGTCGATTGGCTAACCTGGCTTTATCTGAACCTGTGTATTGCTAAATAGATACACTCCAGATTGTCCTTTTGTCTTTCTGTTTCCTAGAGAGTCTTCTATATTTATATTCAATAGTGCTGCGTTCGCTACGACGCCACTCGTATATGCCACCACTAACGAGCGCAGAGCAAATGGGTGACATCCTATATCTAATAAATGCACGCTCGAAACTACAGATTTGAAATCACAGAGACCCCATATCGAATGAGGAGTCGCCTCAGATCTCCTTGGTCGCTCTCTTGATGGTTGTAATGAGTACCTTCTGAGATTCCGAGGAGACTGTGGGGTTGTGATTGAGAATGATTTCAGCATAGGTAGACCGGGGACCTCGAGCCCCTTTCAAGTAGCTCTGGGGGTCCAGCTGCCACTGCGAGTAATCACCTTCATAGACGGGTTCGAGCGAAGCGGCTGGGGTGAGACCAGGAACGCTGTTGAGAACAGTCTTGATATTGGTGCAACAGGGCTCTGGAGTAGTAACGTTTGGAAGTGCTGGTATATCAAGTGTTATATCTTCTTCTGGAGATGTTGGTGCTATAGACTGCTCTTGATGTTTGGAAGAATTGCGTCGACTGAAGGCCATAATAGCTTCTGCAGCTCTTGGCTGGGAGGCTGTCTGTCGCGAGCGCTGCGTTTGGCTCGCGCTGCGAGATGTCCTAATCTGGTTTCTTTGCCGAGGTTGTCCATTGTCTAGCTTTGAAGAACTAGAGACAAGATCATCGGCTGTTCTCTGGGTCTGTAATATGGCCTCTTCTTGAGCCCGTCTGGCTTCTTTAGCTAAACGTGCGGCGCGACGGATTTCGAGGCCAGAGTCATGCCAGGCTGTATATGCATCAGTGGGTTGAAAGTTCAAAGGTGCGGATGGAGGTACCATTTTTTTGGGCCACTGAAGATGAAGAGCGGACTGTGGAGGCCGCTGTCCGTGCCAGACGCGCTACTAGAGAATGCATAGGCAGGCTCAACATAGGCAAAGTGGCCGCCGATTGCCTTTTTGGGGGCCATGCAGCTTTCTTTCCACCATGGGACGTATCGCCGGTCTTCTTTTCGTCAATTTTGTCCTCTGCCTCATCTGTTTCATTGCGTACTCGTCCCAAATATTTGTCATCTGGCCTTGGTATGGTCGTGAAGTGTCTGTTGAGCTCCTGGCTCTCCTTGTTCCTTTCAAGTGAGGAGTATATCTGTTTCTTTGCATTGCTTCCTCATCTCCGATGGTCCAAAGTTCCTTTGTAGGGATCTTACTCTGGAACTACTGCTTATGTGTAAATACAGACCCTGGCACTGTACCAGATACCTGGGTGCATACTGCGCCTTCTTGCGGCAAATCTACTCCTGACATCGTTCGCAGAGGCCAGACACGCATTTAGATGGATATGAAGTTAAGAAACTTACAGGAACTCCCCGTTACTGCCGCATGTGCCAGAAGTATAAGCCCCCTCGTTCGCATCACTGCAGACAGTGCAATAGGTAGGTATATGTACACTTTACAAACGCATCTATCCTGATATCCTCTGCGGGTGCATCCTCCGTATGGGTAATATTGATATATTCCACCCTGAATTGAATGCCGGTACTAACACCGTGACCAAGACCATCATTGCCCTTGGATTAATAACTGCGTTGGGCATTTCAACCATGGCTATTTCATACGCTTTCTGTTCTTCGTGGATATATCCTGTTTCTACCACATTGCAATGATTACTAGAAGGGTAATGGAGGCCATCAATGGACCGTACTGGGTCAGTGAACATGATATGAGTCAAAACAGGTGACTTAATATTTCAATCTAGGTTGTGCCATCAAACACGGAGTTTATCTTGATCATACTCAACTATGTTGCCTGCCTACCTGTCCTTCTTGCTGTCGGTGGATTTAGGTTTGCGTTTATTTATCAGGATATATGTGCCGAACGTTCAAGGATGTGTAGCATCTACCATTTCAACGCGCTGTTAGGGAATACCACGACGATAGAGAGGTGGGAGAAAGACAAAGCGGCTACAATGGTCAGGAAGGGGAAAATAAGTGAGGTTTGTCGATGAGACTTGCCCTCAAACCGTTTTTCATTGACTCGGCCTTCAGGTCAAATTTCCCTATGTGGGTGCCTCCACCATTGGTCGGTCTGCAAGTCTTGTTCTCATTCTCATCTAGGATCTTGGTCGACGGCGTAATATAGAATCTGTTCTTGGCAACAACACTCTCTTGTGGTGCTGTCCAATACGTCCGATAGGTTCAGGACTCAAATACGAACTATCTAGTCGAGACGGTGAGTGGAACGAACTTTCCACCATAGACCAGGCGCGAGATAAGCCGTCAAAACTTGTCTGAGGATATGATATCTTCCTTCCACTTCTCGATCCTATTCCACACTTGTCTTTCCTTCCTGCCTTCAGGGTACGGTACAATTATATTGACATTCTCCGTTCTCGGTCCGGGTGAAGATGCTGCCCTTCCCATACCCTGGCCTCCACGCGATCCCGAACAATACGAACCAAATAATTATGACCACCTCCAATCTTCTTCCCCCTGGACCTACGGATACAATGCCCTTAACCCTGCACTCGAGCCAACTACCAGCTCACGCCGTCGGTTCATCTCGAAAAGCCGTGACTCATGTACACCACATGATAAGGTGCCTCCTTACCACCCAGACTATTCCAGAGGTGAAAAGTATCAGCCAGGAGACAATGATGATAATAGTAGTCTGTCGAGCTCTGATATGGAAGATGATGTACCGTTGGGGACTATTCAGGGTGGGAGAATAAGGAGGGGTTCAGAGGGATACGAGATACAAGCAGTTTCAAGAGAGCAGATGCTTAGGCAATATCTGGAGAGTGTTGGTGAAGATTATGATAAGTATATCCGATATATTCCTGAAGTAGAGTCAGAGTATAAGGTCAACACTCAATCATCTGTTACTTCAGCAGTCCCAGGCTGACCATGGGCACAAATATATCATACAAGCAGTGTACTAAGGTAAATGATCTAACATCACCATGTGTAGAAAACCATTATGGATGAAGCTGTGAAGTAAGCCCATTTATCTTCAGAGTCATCTGAATAAGATTGTGGGTCTTGATCACTATCTGTTCTGTGAGCTTGTTGAACTGACTAGTGAGATGATGACTACTGGTATCAATACCAGCCACAATTGCATCCAATGCAGGTTTTATCTCTTGCATGACATATGCAGTAACAAGTGCATCTGAATATGGCAAAAGATCATCTACCTTGCAAGGAGAGATAAAAGAGTCATTTTGGGATTGTGAATAAGAACCCTGTTGACACAGAGTTCCAATTCTCTTGGAAAGCTGCTCCAGTTGAACCTTATCATCTTGCTTCCACATCTCCATCTTTTTTAATCTTGTACTAGCCTAAGTTATTATGAGCATATTTTTGTTTTCTTGACATTAGATTCTGAAAGTACCTCTTGACAGAATGTTGCAATTTCCACCTCATTTTGCTTCAAGTTGGCAATGTCTATCTCTAATGCTTCAAGATTTGTTGCAAGTCCTTCAACCCTCGAAAATTGGTCAACCATTTTCTGATCTGCCATTCTGATCCGCTGTTTGGCAGTTGTAACTGCATCCGCACCAACTCCCAACCCCGAGAAAAGTTTATCCATATCTGCTATATGCTCTGACCCCTCCTCCTCTAGTAATTTATCCATGATTTGGAATGCTTCTTGAAATCTCTCAGGCTGGGTGTCTTGCATATGAACCAAATCATCAGAGAGATCAGTTACAGCAAGCTCTAATTCATGAACAACATTTCTCAACACGGTGACTGGTCAAAATATAAATGACTGAACGAGTACAAGAGGTCAGCACTGACCTTTCTCCTTCTTTTGCCTTTCGATAGCCTCTCTTCTCCTCTTCGCAGCGTCTATCTTGCTTGTCGCAGAAGATAACCTTTTTGGCAATTCCAAATTTGCAACCCAGTCCCGAAGTTCATTTGTGTACGTCATGATCTTCCTCACATCAAGCCCCATATCAAGACCTCTCTCTAGCGACCCTTGACACTCATTCAAAGCACTGGTGTACTTAACAACCATCCTCAGTGATAAGGACAACTGCTTGTGGAGCTTCGCAAGCTCTTCACTATATTTATGATTGATTGATTCTAATATCTTCTGTGCGGCCGGAGTTGAATGGTAGTAGCATGAAGACTGACGCGCCATACGCCACTTGTCCTTCTTTTCTTCGGCATTGATGAGGTCATAACGGATTAATACGGCATGCGTTATTTCCCTGTTCTTGCAAGCCAAGTAAGCCAAGTGGGCGAGTTATACAATTTGACTGGAACACGTACGTGATGGCTTTGGAGTGAAGTTCATGTGTAGTCATGAGGCTCGAGACATCACTTGCTGCATTATCACGATCTGTAGTTGACATTTTACACCAATCCTGAAATACAACGGGAGAGGGCAATGGAAATTTCTGATCAGTAGGTGGACCCTGCTTCAATCTCGTTGGTAAAGGAAGCCGCGGCCGCTTGACAGATAGTTCTGGGGTGGAAGATGACTTCGTGATCGGTTCAATAAATGCTTTGGGTGGTAGCGAGGGGCGGTCAAGTGTTTCCTGCTGGTTGGATATCGGTATACATGACATATTTCCAGGCAGAAGAGAGTTGGGTGTCGATTGATTAGTTGGGAGTGTTATATCCAGTCCATCCGCTCCGACAACCTTGTTTCGTCGTGCTTCATAGGAGAAAGGTTCAATAAGGATAGCACGCTCTACACCTGTAGTTTCATTATTGTCTCCCCAAACATGATCTCCCCATCCAATGTCTCCTCGATCCCCGCCAGTTGTGGATGTTTCTCCCCAGGGATTTGGTCCCAAGATCCCTTCTGTCCCCCAACCATCTTCAGAATTCCAAGTCGAATAACTCTCTAGAGTGGGAGTGTTAGGTTCCATAGGTTTACCTACTATTGGCGTTGAACTCTTGGTCGAGTCTCCAGCCAAAGTCAACCCTGAAATACCTGAGCTAAGCTCTCTAGTGTGTTCCGCATCTCTCCCGCCACGCGAAAATTGCCCTTTTTCATGGTCGTGCTTCAAGTCACGCGAAGCTCGGCTAGAATGCGCAAGGCCGTCCCGCCGACCTGTCCTACCGTCTTTGAAGTGCCCTTGAGTGTTGCGGCCCTTTAGTAATAATAAATGAGTTGAGCCATGACAAGAAAAAATATGCTCACTCTGTGAGGTGCTATGGTCTTCCAGATATAGTCAGACGGGTGGATGTAGCGGCAGCTCCTTCCGAAGCGGCAACCATTATCAATGGGATTCCCATCGTCATCGAAGAACTGGACAAGTCTGATTGAGCTGTGGACTGGTGAATAGCAGGTGAATGATACCTTGCATCGAACGGGGTGGGTGTCATCCATGTTTTTTGATCGGAGAGTGAAAGGAGGGCACCACCCCTGATCAATCGTGCGCCTTTGACCCTTCAAACCTCCATGACTACTGACTACAAGTTACGATTACTGTCTCTGAATTGCTGGTAACTATGACTGCTCCTTATAAGTAATCTGACCCTTGGTAAATCGCAGGGGCCTGAAATTCGTCTCAAAAAACCTCAATGAGCGCATGCACGGGATTACTGACTTCATGGCTCGTTCTGACCATGACATTGTAGCCCTACAAGAATTATGGGTGTATTCAGACTATGAAATGGTCCGTGATGCAGTTCAATCTAGGCTTCCACATGCAAGGTTTTTCTACAGGTGAACCACCCACTTTCTGGCCCGTATCTGCATTGTTCAGTTCAATTTCGTCTCCTTACACCAGTGGTGCTCTTGGTGCTGGACTTGCTATTTTCTCGCGATTTCCATTTATAGAAACATCTGTCCATCCGTATTCATTGAACGGAGAGCCCATAGACGTTGGTGGCGGCGACTGGTTTGTCGGAAAGGCTGCTGCCAGCGTCGTGATTCTTCACCCTGTTATTGGAAGAGTCCAGATTTTCAACACTCACGTATGTCTTTATTCGACTCAACTTCAGGAGAATGTTCATCAAGAATCAAGCTCTATGCCAAGGGAGGCGAAGATGGACCGGACTACAGAAGGGCGCATCGACTTGTCGGTGCTTGGGAATATGCTAAACTCGCTCGGCAGGCAGCCGAACTGGGACGCTATGTCATCGGCGTAGGTTTCTTGTTCACGTGGAGATACATGCAAAACTGAACATGAAACACAGCTGGGTGACTTTAACAGTATACCCACTACCTTACCCATGACAATTATCCGTGAACATGCCGCTTTGCATGACTCCTGGGCAGTTGTCCACCCCAACAGTGATAGTCTCGTTGTCCTGAACCCGAAAGACGCAATCATCAAACATGGGATTACGGCAGATTCACCGGTGAATACCTGGTCTGCAGGCAAATCGTACCTGGACTCAACATTCTTCGGCAAACGTCTCGACTATATTCTCTATCGCCAACCTCGAGGGAAGCAATACCCTCAGCTTCGTGCAACAGAATGCAAAGTCGTTCTGACTGACAAAGTTCCGGGATCTACTTTCTCATACTCAGACCACTTCGGATTAGAAGCTACCATAGAAATCCAGTTAGAACCGAGACAAGGCCAAGCTGAAAGTTCCAGCACATACCGCAACGGATCTAACAACGGATCTAACAACGCCCAGACAGAGTTGACAAGCTCTGTCATTGTGGCGACCGTCAACGCCCTAACAGAATGCTACCGTTTCTCTCGTGAACGTTCAAGAAGAGAATTGCTTGTTTTTGTCCTTTGCCTTGTACTTCTCGTCGGCGTAGCCATTGGTATAGCATGGTTCCCACATTCATGGATCAACTCTATCTTCATCGTATTCACGGTGGTGGTTGCTTGGGTTGGCACAACTATGCTCTATGAAGGTTATATATTCGGCAACTGGGAGCGTAGCGCCCTCCAAAATGTCATCGAGGAATTAGAAATATATCAAAGAGGTTTGGAAATACAAGCCGACACAGGGGCTGCCTAGATTCGCAAATTCTGCAAATATACCTTATGTCTTGACTGACACTCGTAACCTTTCACTCGGAAATGTTTGGCTGAGCGGTTGGTGTTGAAATATAACTTTTTCTACGATGGAATGCCGAGCCAGATGATACTGTATCAGCATCGACGCAAGTCTGGGATTTTCTTGCTGGTAGAAATACTTGTACTGAATTGTGTGTTAGAGATCACTTCTAACACACTCAGTCTCATAATAGTTACTGTGGACTTAATTTTGGAATTGTGTTTCACTTAGTACAACTCCCTGTGGACATGTCTTTGACTCTTAGTCATTTACAGTTGTCCATGTTCACTATGTGACTCCTGGGTTATTTGATCACTTTCTAAGGCTACTAGGACTGCTTACTTGTCACCTGTGCTCTATTTTATTATTGCATATCAGAGCTGGAGCTATCCAAGGTCTGAGGCTGATTATGCAGGTATCACTACTAACTGTGACTGTTGGGGTGACTGAATGAAGTCCATGAAGTTATGTGAGGTTTGTGCTTCAAGAGAAGCCTAAGAGGACAGAATAAGGTCTTCTAAAGGTGACAACTATCATAAATACTCTACAGTCTATTCCAATCTAGCAGAACAATGCTGAGGTAATCAAAGAATGATAGCAACCAAATGGCTAGAAACTCTGATAAAAACATTTAGAAGAAGGGTGGGAAGTATGGAATGATAAGAGTGATAGTAGCTAATAGGTGTTAGACACAGTTCACACCTCATTATCTGGGATCTAGAAAGGGGCATCTTGGAAATCCAGAACTAAGTAATTTGTATTATCTGAGAATGTGGAAAACAAAGCAGAACAACCTTGAGCTTCAGTTTATGTGCTGCATCTCTATAAGTCATATGAATTACATATTTTCAATTAGGGACTGAGGACTTAGAGAGTGGAAAACCACTGGAAAGACAGTAAGGTGTGTTGTTGCTAACTGTCATATGCAAGTCCACCTGTCCAGAAATTACATCACTGTGGTGATATTATCTCCCAATTATACAAGTCTGCCTTCCATGGTGGCCACCTTTCTCACAACATGCCTTATAACAGTGTTGCAACCATCTGGGTATTCTGTCTTCCATGGCAGAAATACTTCTATTCAACTTAGTCTTTCATGATGGAGTTACTCCTGTCAGTGTCTCAACACTGAAACCTCTACTTGGAGTAATAGGGGCTATTCCACTGAAACTCCAAGCATTTCCTATAGTAGGAACTCATATATAAGACTAGTAGTTGCACTGTAATTCGCTAGTCTGATAATTGGTGAAGATAAACTCTTATTAAACTTGATTCTGTTACGAT
>Ga0157368_1000176_pt1 | contig 30744 bp, 29 predicted proteins | sample AttbisABBM3_FD_113146 | JGI IMG/M metagenome (GOLD analysis project Ga0157368, IMG submission 113146) | Fungus gardens microbial communities from leaf cutter ant in Botucatu, State of São Paulo, Brazil - Atta bisphaerica ABBM3 | ecosystem: Host-associated > Fungi > Mycelium > Unclassified ... | reverse complement strand
CTCTTTACAAAATAGTCTACCTTATATATGCCTACAGATGGTCTGTGGTAACTACTGTGCACCCTACCCTAAATGACCATGTGTAAAGCATAAGGCCAACATGTGGTGTCCATGTTGTATGACATCATTTTGTTCCAGAATCTTCTACTCTCTTTTCTTAAGTCCCATGATCAATGTTATGACCACACCATTAGATGTAACTAGTGTGACAGTGTGACCAATTACTTCTAACCCTAACCCCAGAGTTCTAAAAATAGAAAAATGAAAAATAACTTGAAAGGAAAATAAAATGAGAAAGAAAATGAAGAAAAAACTAAGTCTACATTCTTCGATCTTGACACTATATAGCTATTGTTTTTCTTTAATAAAGTATCACTGCTATAAAAACACCCAATCACCATCTTCGTAAACAACAATGGGTTAATTAATATGATAAAAACTACTAGAGACACAAGAGAACAAAGCATATCAATGTCTGTCATCACTTTATTAAGAAGAAAGTAAAAGCAAGAAAGTTCAAGCTAGTGTACATACTGAGTGAGAACAATGTGGCTGATCTTCTTATAAAAACTCTCCCATGCAATGCTACACAGTCCTTTGCATCAGACTTAGGTCTGTAGAGAAGAGAAGGTAACTAAAAAGCAAAATGAATTTTCAGTGGTTGTCATATTTAGAAAAGTATTGGAGAGGTACAACTACTAGAAGGACATTGTCAGTGAGTTTTGTTTTCATTTTTATTTTCTCATTTATCATTTTCTTTTTGTATTTTTCCCTTCTGAGTATATGCCCATAAAAGCATACTTGCATTGTATTTACTAGCTGAATTTTATGCTGTGCTGATATCTAGTATGATAGAGAACTATATAGTATTGAACCCTATATTCTCAGGTATAAAAGGACTCTTTTGATCAGTGGCTACACCTCAGTCATTAAGCTATCTCTGTGAGACTGAGATGAGCCTGTATTCTAGTGAATCATCTTCATAGATTATTGACTATATACACTAGTTTGTATGTTTAATAGGTACAAATAAGATAGTTGTTTATGCTATTTCTGTGAAATACATCCAATAAACATGAATATACTTTACCTTTCACTCAAACTTCACTACTCAAATTTCTCTTCTTCTCCTATCCTAAATTACAACTATGCAATAGATAGTTAAACACAACATATGAAAACTGAAGCCAAGATTGTTGTCTGCTTTACACCCTTCAATCCAAATCAAGTTGATCCACCTTCAGATAAGTTTTCTACTTGATTTGACTCTTCTATGTGATATTTACAGACTTTACCCATCAAATGTAATCTACCTCTAACATGTTAACCTCATAGTAAACACATGAATATTAGAATAGATTAGATTAATGTATACACAGACTATTTACGTGTACATGGTGTAGTAATATAGCAAGGACTTCTTGTTGAATTCCTCTTGTGATTTCCACAAAAGAGATACTTTGAAGTCACTGCTTAGAGTCTCAGCCTTGAGTTATTCTGACTTGTGGTTGCTATAATACTCTGAGTCTTTCCACTTTGTTTTATCACTTAACAACTAATATCTTAAGTGAGGAGAAGTGTTAAATAAGCATCCCACTTGTTCATACTTATGACTGTAATTAGCACAGCATGACTCATTCTTAGTGATAATGCTGTGCACTCACAATGAGTTGCTCAAGTGTCATCTATTGATATAATTGTATATGCCCAACCCATGTACTGCTTACACATATATTTGACAAGTGCTTGTCAGTTGTCTACACTAAAAAGTAGTAAACATCCTAGAGGGTTCCAGAATGTGGAATGTGACTGAGGTGGGCATGTTATATACTACTCATCTGGAATAGCAATAAGGAAATAAAATTTAAGTGAGGTGGTCTATGCATTGGTACAAGTGGTCATGTAGTGTTGTGATGATCCCTGTTCAAACACACTATGCTTGCTGTTCTATGCTTGCTGTTCTCTGTTTTCTTCCAACATCATTCATGCAAACTATTATTGGGATTACATAATCAAAACACTTGCGAAACTACCGATTCGCTTAGTCAGCTCAGCTCTCCAAATGGCTACCACCAGCTTCACTATCTATTCTCGTTACAACTCCGAAAAGGACAAGGAGAGATTGCAACTTGAGACCGGTCAAATACATGTTGACGGTGGGGGAAATAAGTCTGGTGGTGAGTGGCTATGGAGGGAGGCTGCCTCTGCCCAGTTCCTACGAGCTCAGCGACCCCCACCAAAGTTCGTACCTGCAACTCTATATTATGAAATTGGTAGTAGTGAACTAGGTTTCTCAAAACCACATACACCCCCTCGAGAAAGACGACTGGGTTCCTCGCTTTCGTCATGGTATCGCTCATTGACCAAGGCTAGTTCCACTGAAGCCAAGTCACATCAACCTTGTCCTGATTCCATCCCAGTACCAGCCCTATCTTCCAGTACTGTGCGTGCGGGGGAATCATCTAAGAACCAGACTCAGGACAAAAATAACTGGTTTATCCAAAAAGTCCTTCAATCTGAATCTCCTCTAAATGCTCCCTCCACTTTACCGCCTACTCCTACTCTTCCTGATATTCTCGCACGAGAACCTCCACCTTTACCTTCTGGACCTAGATATGTTCCTCCTGTATGGACAGAAATCGGACCCTCTAATAAAGGTTTTGTAATGCTTCAGAGGGGCGGATGGAATGAGGGAGAAGCACTTGGTTTTAATGCCAGACGAAATTTTTCCACTGGTTTCGATAGCTCATCAAACTCTGATCAAGAACTACGAGAGACTGAGTCAATGGAAAGAACCATTGACCGAGTTCAACGGATACCAAGAAGGGAATTCTGCGATAGCTTTGGTAATATCAAGAAAGAAAGACAGGAGATCATTGATCTCACACTTTCATCAGACTCTGAAGAATCACTTGAAAGTGACCAAGAAGAAGAGGAGGAAGATGGAGATGTCAAAGTGGAGAACTTCTTGAAACATTCTGAAGGATTTGAATGTCCACTTAAATCAAGGGAGGGTGATTCTGAAGATATCAATATATTGGCACATGGACGCAAAGCACTTCTAACACCGATAGGCACTGTGCTTAAATTGGATCGTTTGGGCATTGGGCTCAAGGTCAAAACCGAAGGTCCATACAAGGCATCTGTCAAGCGTGTTACCCACAATGCTATATCCCTTGCTGCTCATGTGCGGATGGCAGAGAAGGCTCGGAGAAGAAGAGAAGTTTTTGGGCGAGGTATCAAAGGATACGAGAGGCAAAGGCGAAAAGAAGAAGAAAAACGAAGGCATTTGTTGGCTTACATGAACTCCTGAAGGAGTTCTATACAATAACATTGATAACCCATCACCATGTGGATTAGTGTGTACATTTGACACAAATGGCAGCTATGATATAGTATTTTTCCTTCCATCATAAGATTATCGAGTAAATAGTCAGACGTAAAGTCGAAAGCAACAACAGAATCTAACAGTGTCCACATCGCAGAAAACTTGAAACTTTGTAACCGTCGTAGAAGAAAAGGAGGGAGAAGATGGAAATTGGATGGTATCATTCGGTTTTTCAGGACAAGATATTCTCGCCCCATACTCCCTTAGCGGTATCACTTCGAACTTCGGCTACGTACATCTTCAACCATTGAATCATTTCCCAGCTGATCTGAGTACAACGGGTAACATCGATGGAGCGTAATCTTTGAGGAGGTAGAACACCGGAATGACTTGTGTAATGAGCTTTGGCGCGAGCTTGGGCTGCGGCGGCAGCAGAAGCAGAAGTGGTCATTGTAGTAGTAGAAGTGTAGTATCGTGTAAAACCATTCGGATTGGGAGGTAAACGAGCTTCAACAAATGTCCGGAGAGCATCCCACTCGAGACACATACAACCACCGACGTTCAAATCCTCGAGTCGTGGACATATCCATGGTTGACAAGTTGATAGGTTCTAATGTATCTTGCCATCAGCAGGCACACCCATTGGCCACAGAATGAAATCACACCTTGAGAAAATAGGAAGAAAGATCTTCTATGTCGACCACTTCCAATGTCGTCAATGAGGATAACCGTTTTAATAGATGGACAAAGGACATCTCAGTGAATAGACATGATTCTATGCGGAGATACTTGAGTGAAAGCTTGGTTAGGGCTTGCGAATGGAGACGATTGAGGATGGGGTTGACGTTTTGCAAGTAGCAAAGCTCCAAGTGCTCCAGCTTGGGAAAAGCGATTTGAGACATAATTTGAAGTGCTAATGTGTTACCAATGCAGTAAAACGATGCCTTGGTGAGGCGTGCCAATTGGATGACGCCACTTGATGCGGAAACCTCCGACCCAGGAGGAGGCCCACACGAATATGAATCTACATCGGAGATGTTGCGAAGGGCAAGCTCCTCCAAATCGGGACATTGGCGCAGGACAGTGACAAGGACTGAGGGAGAAGGTGTTGAGCCGTTGAAGTAGCCTCCAAGCTTCAGAACACGAAGTCGCGCCAACAATCGCAAGTCCCAGCCAAAATTGAAGGATGTAAAGGAGCACGAGCGTAGACGCGGGGTGCTCCCTATGAAGAATGGAGCAGTGGGAGCTGCAGCATGGTCTTCTTGTATGGAGTGGTATATATGGACGGATAAAGATTCGAGGAGCGGTGCGTCGTCCTTCCACTGAAGGAGAGCAGCGTGTACTTGTGAACGGTTGGGGACGCTCAGGGAGAATGTTCTCGTGCGCCACAGTGCTGGGCGGAATAGATCCATAGCCAGCATCACTTGCTCACTGACACTGAAATGATAATCTACTCGTGGCGCAAAATTAACCGTAATATCAAGAGGACACGATTTAGATCGCCGTAGTCGCCGCTGCGCCTTCTCGAGTGGATCATGGGGACTAACGGTAATCTTCGCCCACAGTACAGGAGTGTTCAATGCCACCTTCGCCCAGTACCGGCTTATGGCCAGTCAGTTCCAGATGTAACTGTCACATTAGGATGTCAGCGCACCATACAAGCATCAGGGTTGGAACGATGATAGGATCCCCATCCCCCATGCCTAGGACGCCGATAATAAAGATGGACGACAGCAGTTCGCTGGGAAGACGGATCACCGGGGACTGCAAACGAACTTGCTGCTCTAGCTGAGCCTCGAGAGCCTGACGCTGGGACATCAGATCAGCCATCTGGGTGTCCAGACTGTTGATGGCCTCCCGGAGAGAGGATATTTCTTCCTGCGGCATTGGTCGGGACGAATATGTATCAGAGTCTGTTTTTGTGCCGCTGTGGAAATTCGGGACAGAATCGTGGGATTTCGGGCCAGAAACTTTGTCGCCAGCCGTCGAGAAACAGCCCAGGGACATGGGAACAAGAGGAGAGCCAGAGCACGTACAATCAGCACAATGAGCGAGGCCGGAATGACCGACATGGGTCCTGATAAAGGAAATTTACCGTTGTGTTCCGTGGCAGCCAGCACGAGGCACAAAGCATGCAGATGTTTTGTTTTGATTGTAAGATAATCCTGGACACGAGGCACGCAACGAGGCATTTCCTGCCACGGTTTCCCTTCTTTCGGGTTTCCAGAAATATCGTGGCTTCTGATATTCGTTCTAGGATACACATTGCTATATCTACTCTATTTCCCGACACCCAGGTCTTCTGTCTTGCGCGCGGTAATACACAAACTGGCACAGCACCTAAGATCGGCTGAGTCTTCTGTGTCTGCCGGACTTGGGCTACTTACAAACATGTCTAGCAACACAGTCAATCCACTCCCTGTTCATACCATTAGTGCCATTCAGGCCTTCCATGCTCGTGTCCGCACCTGCCAGCCAGCTCGCGTTCGTGATGAGATAGAGTTGGTCCATACTTTCAGCGAGAATCGATAACGAGTACGTGATATTGCCGCACATCGCGAAGAAGAACAGGGCAGGTGATAACCCCTCGCACCTGGTCTTCAAGTTTTTCACTAGGATCATTAGTCATGAGTTCCCAAAATAGAAGAAAAGCTCACTGATCTGCGGAACACGGGCACCGATCTATTACAATAAAGATGAAATCAGCTTCACTACACTGTGAAAACCACACACAAAAAGGAAAGCGCTGGCCCAGCCAAGAATTTGGCTCTTCCACCAGTCTTGTTTTGGCATGGATTCCGGGTCCTGTCCATGGTTGTCTCCCGCAATACACCATGCCGTCATCCCAGCCGCGCAGATAAAAACGAACGCGGCTGCGTAGCGAATAATCAGAGTCCTTGTGCTGAGGTGCTTTTTCCTTCCTTCTGTCCCAAACAATAGTGGCTCTCTTTCACTATCTTCGATAAACTGTGATTTGAACAATGGCTGGTGGTGTTTCCAGCGGTAATAGAGGATCTGACAAATGAGCATGCTATCACACACGCTATACTTCAAGTCCATAGATAAATGCTGTGGTGTTATCGAGCTTGAGCGTGATGAACTTACATAGCAAGCCAGAATGATAACAGTAGGAATTAAGCCAGCGAGGACTGCACCGAGGAGATTGCACAAGTCACCAGCGAGCCAGATTAGGATGAACATCACACTGAGGCCTTCGCCCGACCGGAGGGCATAGTTTTCATATATTTGAGGCGAGTAAACCACAGTCCTGAGACTAGTTCAGCGCCTCTGATCAACGAGTTCGTAGTACTCTGAAGCATACCAACACGAAATAGATATCCATCCGAGCTGGAGATAAAAATTAACGGGGTCTGCCCGGAGATACGGTTGTTTCTACTTACTATGCTACTCAATGCCCCAGATGCAATCATGGTAGCGGCGGATTGAACCCCCAGATAAAAATGACCGTGACATTGGAACTCGTGACCCAGGATATGAAATAACAGAGTGAGTCCACATACATGTAAAATTTGCCTGTATGATGATTATTGACAAATTTGTCTGTACTAATGTGACCTTGGTGTGACACCGTTTGTCGCGAGACTCACAATGGACGGTCAAGAGGCTTTCAGAAGATTGGCAAATCAAGTACGCAAAGTCGGGGGAAGTTCTTCTGGTGGACCTCCAAAGGGTCTCTTCACAGGAGGCGGTCTTCTCGTTGTCCTCGTCGCCGGTGGTTTTGCATTGAATGCAAGTCTGTTCAACGGTATGCATCCGTTTGGGTTGTTGTACCCCAGCGTTGACTTTTTGTAGTCGATGGTGGTTATCGTGCAATCAAATACAGTCGGTGAGTCTCCTCAACCCCCTTTCGCCTTCTGTCTAAATCATTGCCTAGTATCCATGGAGTGAAGGCGGACATCTACAACGAAGGCACACACCTTGTGGTATGAACATTTCCTCCGCCAGCTGTTTCACTGTAGATCCATCTTTTCTAGCTCCCTTGGCTCGAAAAGCCCATTCTTTTCGATATTCGTGCCAAGCCACGAAGTATTGCCAGTCTTACTGGGACAAAGGGTAGAGTTCAGAATCTGGTTTTCTTATTGTCTGCTGACTGACTGATGGCCACAGACCTGCAAATGGTAAACATTACTTGTCGTGTACTATCGAGGCCCTCTATAAACAACCTTCCCATCATTTACCGTGAACTCGGTCAAGATTTTGATGAAAGAGTCCTTCCCTCTATTGTCAACGAGGTCTTAAAGAGTGTCGTTGCTCAGTTCAACGCTAGCCAGCTGATTACGCAGCGTGAGCATGTGCGTCAAATTTTCCCGTCGTCCGCTTCCGCCAACATTGGTCATAGGTATCCCGTCTGGTCCGTGAAAACCTGACACAACGAGCCCTTCGTTTCAACCTCGTGCTTGATGATGTTTCAATTACCCATGTCGCCTTTTCACCTGAATTTACCCACGCCGTCGAGGCTAAACAGGTTGGCATTGCGTTTCGTCTCAGAATAACCGTACCCTACATCGCATCCATTCCTAGGTTGCACAGCAAACCGCACTTCGTGCCGCTTTCTTGGTCGATCAAGCTATTCAAGAAAAGCAGGTATGCTGGTCAACACAAAACTCCGTTTGCAGTGCATGTCTTCACATTTTTTCTAGTCTATCATCGTTCGCGCACAAGGTGAGGCTCAATCGGCAGAACTTGTTGGAGAATCTTTGCGCAAGAACAAGGGTTTTCTTGAACTTCGACGACTCGAGGCAGCTCGGGATATTGCAGCTCAATTAGCAGCATCAGGAAACAAGGTTATGCTCGACTCGCAAAGTCTACTGCTCAATGGCAAGTTTTCTCTATCTGCTAGCGTTTGCGAAGATACTAACTCAGTTTTCCAGTTACTGGAAGTGATGCGAAAGAAATCCTTAAAAGTAATAAATAGATCCCCATCTGTTTACCGCCCTGCTGTTGGATGGTATAATAATCAATTTTTCACCCCCGAGCTACGATGTCACATGATCGCGCAGCGAGTTGCGTCTGAAGGAGTTGTCCATTTACTACATGCCGTCCAAGAGACGTCTCAGCAAGACCATTCCAGAGACGAGCGATGCGAACTGTGGCTCAGAGGACGAAACCCCTGACACGAAGAAAGTTAGATGGAATTCAGCGGCGACGACCAGTGGGGAAGTCGACTCTGAAACTGAGGAACGCGAATCTGACAGAATCAAGGTTATCTCCGAGTATATTGTGCACTTGTGTTACTCACCAACAAGCTCAGACGCCAATGGCCATATTTTGTACTCAGTATGTTTCGTCCCATCCCCTTAATTCCATTGGTTCACTGCGACTAGCGGGCGAATGGGTGCCGCATACTTTCACCCGGTGGACAATATCTTGTATCTGTTTGAAGACACGCAAGAGTCACATCATCATGATCTCAGCGTCATGCGTTCGTTTTCGTTCCATTGATGTCCATATATGCGCTCATTTTACTTCAGTTCTTGAACAAGTTTCACCTGATATTGTACTGACAAGCTCAAAATCAGACGATAATTTCATTGATACAGTCCGTGATCACTGTATGCACTTGAAACCACTTATACGTGCATCCTTTCCACTGACGTCGGAATGCTAAGTGGACGTAACCAGTGCCACATTCCAGATCAGGCCGTACAAGGAATTTAATTGTATGAAGGGGAGAGGTCGCTTATTATGCCTCAATCGTCTTGCGGATCTCCCTCTAGACGATCACATATCACTGCATGAGTCTTCCACAACTGCAGGTGATAGTGGTCTATCACGTAATGCGTATGACTTCATGCGTCGGAGACGGGACGAGATAGGCGATCCTGCCGTGAAGCGCTGGAATGCGTCCATCCGATTGTCTAATTTCGCTAACATTGATAATTCCTCACTTTGTGTGCGTCAACAGAACCCTGAAATTATAGTACTCATCAATACAGCGCCTTTGCAGATGGCTTCAGCAGGAGCTCTGATTGATTACCTTGTGAGAGAACAAGCAATGAGTGATTTTGACGACGAGGGAATTCAAGGGCTGAAAGTTAGAAACATTGAAATTCTTACTTTGTGAGCCTCAACTCAATCTTCACAATCCGTTACAGCCTGAATCAGATGCTCAACAATTCACAGAAATGAGGTCATGCATATTAATACTGATGCTCTAATGTGAGGCGCGTCTTGATCTGATGATGGTTAAACCTGATTGCATTAAGATCTCTACAAATTTTTGAGAATGAAAACCACGCTTCAGTCCATTCAGAGAAGTTCAAAGAAGGACTGTCTCTCTATGGTTGGTAATGTCTCTGCCTGACGGTAATATGTGGATAACACGCCTCTCAAGGAACACTCAATTATACCAAAACCGCATTGGGACGCTCGCTTCTGTATTCTTGGCTTCTTCGACCTTCGTTTTCCATGCCTGTCATCAAATCTCGCCATGGAGCTGTGGCATGCTTCTCAAAATTCGAGAATCTGATTTCGGCCAATGCTATGCACAATCACCTTAAGGGGATCAAGAATATACCTCGCATCCTAGCAAATATGAATGCTGGAAAAACAAAACTGTCAGATTGGCAGGCTCTTGCAAAAGTAAGCGATGTGTTGAGCTGACGTTCATCAGGTTATATTTATAATTTTAGTTTTCTTTTCACATCATCATGCTTTGTGATGCAACAACGGAGCTCCACAGTGGACAGGGAGTTGACGTCGTGAAAAGGGTGAGACCTGATGTTTTACAAGGATTCTCCTCAAGGATTGATAAGCATCCGTTCTAGCTCCTCGCAGAGGTTGACATCTTAGCTGTGAAAGAAATGGGAACGCGAGTCAACGACATTGTCGGATAAAATTCATCATTCCCTTTGCATCGATCTGCTTACTGGTTTCATAGATTGACTGGGAGGAATCTAGGCTTGCCGAGCGTGTTTGTGTTAGGCTTGGGATTGACGAAGAACTGGATAACAGAAAGCATACTTATCACGGCATAGATTCTATTTTGGTATGTGTGTTTATGTTCACGATTTTTCAGGCCCCTAACGAAGAACTTTCTAGTCGAATGTTGCCTACCAAATTTCTCAAACCGTTCCACCAAGCTTTACGGCGACACTCAATGTGGTCTATTTTCCTCAGCTGGGTTAGAAGTTTCCCGCTTTGTAGAATTACGCTAATGCGGAAATATCAAGGTTATCTGGTTTGTATTCCCATCTCAGAGGATCTGGAAGCAGGTCCGCCTCCAATACCAGATAATTGGACAGTGCAGGTAAGGGTGATTATCTCAAGTGGCTCTACGTTTTTTGATTTTTACAAGTTTTCTTCCGAGTGAGCCGCAAGCAGTTGTGTACCGGTGTCATGCTCATCAATTGCAGTGCCCATGTCTATTTCAAGTCCCCTGAGATGCAAGGTGCCTCGGTACTCGTATCATGTTGCACCTCGAATGTTTAAAGTGCTTTATCACAGATATGGACGTCCACATTGGCGACCTTCACTCTGCAATTGTCGACAGAGAAATTGAAATTGTACAGGGTCTCCTCCAGGACGTCCTTGTATACGACCAAATGATTGGCAACGTATGCGATATATGCGCTGAATTGGATTGTCTGCTGTCTTTTGCAGAAGCGTCAAATAATCACAATTACCGGCAACCGGATATGACCGATGACAATGTCATTGAAATTATAGCCGGAAGGTTTATCTCCCTAACGATTAGATTGCGATGACGATCTCTTGATGCGGACCATCATAGGCATCCTTTACAAGAGCAGGTGGTCGACGTATTTGTATCTAACGACACGCGCATAGCTGGTGGTGCAGGCATCCACTCCCCATACCAAGATCACGACGGCAAAGTGCTCAATAGTATTTTGCTTTGCACAGGAGCAAATGCTTGTGGAAAGGTATTTAATCCCTGTGTCGTTGAGGAGGTGGCACTGAAATGCTTCAGAGTGTATACTTGAAACAGGCATGTATTAACCCCCCTCTTAATGCTTGTTCTTACTGTATCTTAGGTCGCCCTCATCCAGATTATGGCTCAGGTAAGTGTCCATCTACTTCTTTGGTAAAGGTGACATCTAATACTCGTTCAGATAGGATGGTAAATGCGAGATCACTCCTTTTGATCTCAACCTCATTCAATCAGTTTTGTTCCTGCAGAATATGCCAGATTGGGACTGGTTGATAAAAGTACGTCCCTGTATTGTGATTGCTTGACTGATGACATACTCGCTTAGTCTTTACTAGAGTTTCAACTCGCGAATCCGTTTCCAAGGTCTCAGGGACAAACAAAAGATTGAAACTCTTGACTCACCCTTATTGCTCCAGGTCCAGTCTGCGTTCATGATAGATCTGAACCAAGTTTCTTTGTCTCTTCGAAATTGTACGAATCGGACATTGATTCTCCTCGATGAGTTCGGGAAAGGGACTTTGTCAACAGGTGAGAGCAAAGGGTAGAAACAAGACAACGCTTACCTATTTGAATCGAATTTCGATTTCCAGATGGTGCTGGCTTGTTTTGTGGCGTCCTCAAACATCTGCTTGACAGGGGCCCTCAATGTCCCAAAGTTCTTGCTGCAACACATTTTCATGAAGTCTTCACAGAGCGATTACTAAATCCCCAAAACATTCCCGTTACGTTTTGCCATATGCAGGTCATATTTTGTACAAGGGAGGGCAATAGTTTTGAGGGTGACTCAAGTGAATCCATAATATCTTCTCAGAAAAATGGCATCAAGACGGATTCTGGGGAGAAGATTACCTACTTGTTCAAAGTGGCGGAAGGATTATCACTCAATTCTCATGCAGGAAAATGTGCTATATTGTGTGGGCTTCCTGATCGGATCGTTGAAAGGGCAGAATATGTCAGGTGAGAGAACATTAATGTTGTAGGGGTGTTTGGTGATGTAATGAACAACGTCCCCTACACACAGCGAACTGATTTCTCAACACGAAATAAATCGTTTACTTGATGAGGGGATGAATGAGAAAGAACGGGAGGAACTCAGAGCGGCAGAAGAAATATGTCGAAGATTCCTGGCATGGCAATTGGATGAAAAGGATGGAAAATGTGTCAAGGATAAATTAGGCGAGATTTTAGGTAGGAAGGACGAATGTGATTAAAATAAGCTGTCTTTACAGTATTCTTACCTCCCAAAATTATGGAACCGATGCTCGTCGATACTACCCAAGTAAACTCACTATATTCGGAGGCTTCATCAGGATGTACACTCGGGCGAGGCATAGAGATCAAATAACTCCACAGCTACAGGAGGTGTGAATTCTTGCTTGCCCAAATATAAGCTCACTTGTAAAAGAACCCCTTGGATATACGAATTTAGCTTTGCCCTCGGGTGTCACACGGATGGGCTGGATACCTTTCTAGAATATGTCGGGTTTCAAAGACCAAAGATTGAGTTCTGAATGCAAGACGTACATGTATTTGGGTTCGACAGCTACAAGTAGATAACAATAATGACCTGGCACAAAGCAAAGCAAAAGTCACAATGGAATGGGTACAAACGCATAGTGGCCGCATGATTCAGCTTGAATGTAGGACAAGGATTAGCCTCGGAGTTGAATACCGAGATAGTACTTTAAGATAATCACATCGTTCTCAATGGCTCAGCCACGAAAATAGCGTCATGTTTAGAAAGAAAGAATAAAGCTGGGAAGATTTGATGAGTATGATCTGTTGCTTGTAGAGGTGTGGATAATAAAACTGTCGAAGATAAATTGCCTCCTGGAACACTTAATTACTCGCATCGACATATGAGGGATTGAACTGAGAAATTTCTGGTTGCATAATGAAATCATGAGTTGATAATGTGATCAACTTGCTTGACTTGGGCTTCCACGGAAAAGCTTCAAAAATCCTGCGATTCCGGATATGCACTCACAATAATATGAAGGTGTAATAATGTGAAGATGAATTGAGACTCTTAGCCTAACTCGCCACATCGTTCCCATCCCAATTGTGTACCCCAGCACCTCCACATTCTGTGAACAATCTCCAATTTTGCATCTCGTCCTAAATCTGGATTCTCCAAGTCACTCAAGTCTTCGAGGAATCCGTCGCGTAGCCGTGTATTGAGTGGAAGCTTGTTGACAGCATAAATGCGCAGCCGAGCGAGGGAAAGTAACAGAAGACCAGAAGTTAGAGCTGTAACTTGCTGGTGATCAGCAGGCTGGGTAATGAGCAACCGCTCAATACGTCTTGTGGCCCAAGTCAACAACACAATATGAGTCTGACAGGTTGTTTGGGAAAGAAATACCTCATGCCATCCCAAACGCCCCTCCGTTTTTGCAAGTGTCCATACCGAAATCTTCCTTTCCCTCCCATCCAAACACCGCTAATGGCACCCCCGGCAAGGTATACAATAACCAATGCTGGAGCTACACCGACAAAAGCAAATGTAAGTTCTTGTGACTTGAGCAATCGATCGATTCCAGTGAGCGCTTGATCAATGTCAACCTACAAACGTGAGGCAAGGACAATTTTTAAAAGGTCAGATACTAATAGCACCTTTGTTTTCTGAACTTGAATGAATACATTCCGAAGAAGAGTCCCTGCAATTGCGCTCTTCAGAGGCGTACGAATATCTTCCTCGTAAACCTGCATAACCGGTGTCATATCTCCCAAACGAATTTGTTGTGAGAGGGCAGCAAGTTGCTCGTGATCAAAGTGAAGTTCGTCTTTTGCAAGGGAAAGCGTCATGCGTTCCAAACTCTGGTGGATTAAATTAATAACTTTTTTTTACAACTGATTCATTCAATCACAAATGGAGCTCACTTCTAAATCAGCAAGGACACCTTCCTTGTGAACCAACATGCCAGTCCCATCATCAGATCCACTGCGTATGGTCATCAAAACATCTCGCAAGGGTTCTAACAACCATCCTCTGACAAAACCTTTCAAGGTTTCGAGCGCCTCTCTAGCAATATCCTCCAGACTGGCACGGGATGCATACAAAGACCTGCACGCATACAAAACCAGCGGCGGGAAAAGCACAATCTTAGGCCAAATCAGAATCCACCTCCTGGGCCTCAACAGCCTATTGGCTTTCAACATCCGTCGGTGAGACCTGTCCAACTCGGGAAGAGTGTCGTTGGATACGTGGACTAGAGCTTCTACGAGCGATGGATACGCCGAAACAACCTCCACAGCTGCCTTTTGATTCAAAATCTCGACGAAACGCTGGACTTTGGGGAAGAACTGTGTTATGCCGGGATGTTCGCATTCGGGATTGGTAAAGATCGAAGATAGATTATTCCGCATTTGCGAAAGTTGCCCAAGGATTCCTGCACGTTGGTTGCGAATGTTTTCGAGCTCACGTCGATTGGAACGGCATTCATGGAGAGTCAGGGAGAGAGGGTAGGTAATGTAGCTGACGATTAAATTCAAGTAGTAGGAGAGCGTGTACGTGACTTTTTCTGATAACCGAGTCCCAGATGTAGAGGCCACAGGTAGTGAATACAGTGAGGCTGTGACCGACAAAGGGGACACCGACAGGCGAGGAAAGCATGCAGTGGTCAAGGCATTAGGCTGGAAAGGTGAAGTCAGGAAAAGCCTTGCCAGTGAGGAGGGCGTAAAACTGGATAGACTCATGCGTCGATTTCGAGTACCAGCGGCGGCGACGACAGCGTCAAGTGCTCGGCAAAGACGAGCTGGTATTGCTAAAATCCGTGCTGGTATGACCTTGTATTCTGGAGAGAGAGAGAAAGAGAGACAACGCACTCTGCAGCAAATACCAGGCAACATTCAACTTGGAATGTTCTATTTCCCTCCACCACTCGGCCTCGGCCTCGGCCTCAGTTGCTTGGTCCAAGTAAATCTTCAGTGCTTTAGTATATAGTCCCACCATGACTTTGGCTACTACAATGTGTTTCAATGCCTCCTCTTCCGAGTCAGAATCCACTGAAAAATGTAGTCTAGAAAGAACAGAAACTGCATTGCATATTTGTTGCGCGTTGAGAGGCTGAGATGAAGGGAACGACACGAGAAGGGCATGAAGGGCGTGTTTCGTTGCTGAAGCTTGTATATTATCTCTAGGTTGTGGTTCCTCAGAGTCAAAATCCAGCCTGGCAGAGGACGGAGACGGAGACGACGCGTTTAATGCACGGGTGAAACTGTCAATGAATTCGGAAGACATTCTTGCCTTTATGGAGATGTAATAGATCTGTCAGGCTATTCTCCATTACGATTCTGTCATAAAAAGGATGCTCACAAACAAGGTCACAGCACAAAGTCAAAGCGTATCGTGAAGGTGTGACTTGAATATAAGTACATTGTTATATCTCATACCCGACAATTATCAAGATTAAAAACAAGGATGTCCTCCGCTCCCGCTTTCTCCAAATCGTCCATGACAATAGCAATCCTTTTCTTGTCCACCATGACGCTGACACCAAACCAGTCTGTATCCTCCAGTTTGCTGATGGTAGGTGCACGCCTGCCGGGAGATATCTTTTCTGCAGCGGCAAGATTGTCTCTGTGGACATTGTATTGGCATACAACGTACCGCTCCGCTGCAATGACACCAGCGATACGCTTCGCGATAACCTTAATGAGAGCGTCGTGCTCGGATGAAAGAGGCTTGTTCGTCCTTATCAAGACGGCTTCCGTTTCAATGACCGTAGCTATCGCATGCAAACCAGCTGCACGCATTGTCTCTCCGGATTCTGGAAGAACATTTCTCACATCCGAACTGATTATACACTAGTGCCGCACTCACCTACAAGATCAACTATAGAATAAGGCAGGCTAGGGATTAGACCTTGACGACACCAAACTTCTTTCAAACTCACCAATACCATCGGCCAGACCAAGAGAGCACGCGGCTTCCACACTTCCCCCGACATACTCGATCTTGGTCCTTTGTCCCTCGACCAGTCCCAGACGGTGATCGACCTCCTCGAAATACTGTTCCGCGAGGACATCGAAGCTAGTAACAACACGTTTGCCGGCGAGATCTTCTACCGTCTTGATTGGCCCGCCCTCAGGAACCTGGACCTGTAGTGAACAGTTGCCAAATCCAAGCCTTAGTTCTTCATTCACTAATTTCTCCATCTGAGATTCAAGAATAACATCATATCCGGTTATACCGATGTGAACATCCCCTTTGCCAACGAAAGAGGGTATATCAGCAGCAGGTAGAAAGACACTGCCCAGCACTCAGACCAGAAGTTATACATTGAGGTGCTGTGCTTACAGGGCAACATTCATGTTTTGAGCTACACAAACATCGAGACGACTGGGTCTTCGGAATTTGATGTCGGCACCTAGATAGGAGCCAGTGAGCTGAAAGCCTGTTCTCATGTTGCCGTCGGGAACGATTTACCAGCAAGCAGACTAGCGCACTTCTCGTGCAGCCTACCTGATGTTTCATTGGAATGAACTCATGAATTGATTAAACAGAGGGCTAAAGAATGCACCCTTCTTTGGGACGGCAAACAGTAAACGCCCATCCAGTGAATCTGTGTCTATAAGGAAGCTGCTTCAGCTGAATCGCACCATTATGAACTTTCTACTCACGCATCTGGGATGTGTTCAGATAAAGGGATAGTCGAGGATCTATTCAACTTCATAAAAGTTGCGCGATCCAGATAAGATGGCCCGTGTTGGTGGCTGTGCGAATTCGTGCGAAGTTTGTATCCTCCTCCAAACTTCATTTATCACTACCTCTTAAACTGACCCAGCGTCAATATACCCAAGAAATGTAGTGCACGTCCAGTCCGAGGAAATTAATAAGATTTCCCAGACTTCGATCCATCTATCTAAAAAAAGGTGAAGGGTTTCCCAGATCATGATATCGGAATATTTCTGGCTGAGGAAATCAGATTTTCTCAGACTACTGTGGGAAGCCATTCCATTGTTGAGAACGGACGCACCTTACTGTGGATAAATCGGCAACCGTATCTTGTTACTGCGGATGTCCACGGAACGTTGACGCAAGCGACAGAATTCCTCGTAATTGAGTTAATCAACGGCAAGAAGTCCCACTCCGCACCCTTCTAGCAATTGCCAGAAGACGTCATGGGTTGCGCCACGTATAATACTGCGTGCAACTCGACTCTTCAGACCCTACCCAATCATCTATGTCCAGCTCTGGGTATTCGTCAAACTGGCAAAGGCAATCCCTACCTCCATACCGAAGTCGAAACCCACCAAATTTTGATAGACGTGTTGTGCCACATGATACATATCCTGCTCCAGACCGCCGACTCCATGAAGGTCTTGCCGAGGAGTGCCTCAAAACACTCAAGGTTCCATTGCTCGACGAACTTATTGATGAAGAACTTATTGATGAAGATCCTAAGATCGAGAATTGTCAACTCATTGGCTCTTATAATTGGACAAAGAGGTCGAATGCCACGATCATTGTCCCAGGTAAGTGATAGAGATACTCGACTTTTCATTGTTGATCAACGCCAATCGTGACATGTCTAGGCTCCCCTCCTGAATGGACTAACAGAGCCCTTCCCTACAACGTCCAACCTGACATGGGTGTTCATTTTATCGACCAGAATAGCCATAAAATACCTTCTGCCAACCTGTTACCCCTGATTGTGGCTGTCAACCAGAAGCAGAAGGACGAAGGGACACCACCTTTTCCTTGGAGTTCTGTTGATTTTGTGACCGACCGCAATGGTCTTCGGAAGCTAATGCGATGGATCATCGGCGGTGAGGTCAAAGAATTCAGGATTGACGTAGAGCTTGCTGGAAAGAAGACTATTCTATTCAACAGATGGGAGAAGCGTACACAGGAGCGATTCAATGGACGGACCTATGGCTTCCAATTCGAAAAAGCATCAACCAAAAATGCCTTGGGATGCGAGGAAGGTTCTGGGCATCATCGAATTAATTCCTATGTAAGGTTGTTTTATTTTGAGTTGTACATGCTGAGACAGGCTATTCAGGATTTCAATGGCCTCAAAATGGTGGTCAGATACGAGGTCGACGCCTGCATGCCACAGTCTCGTAGACGCCTTTCCACGAAAAATGAGGCGACAACTCTGGATAGTCTTGCGGATGCAATGTCAAACATCAAACTCACAAGCACGACTGCACCCTTCAGTTCTAGTACCATGCCTACTTTGAATATCATCAATGCTGGCACGTATGTGCCGCAAGCATCTATCATTGAATTAACCACAGTGGCAGAATTCCGTAGGGATAATTATAGTTGGCAAGAGGCTTACCCACAGTTATTCTTCTCCCAAACTGCTCACCATTTCTTGGCGGTTCACTACCGTGGTCGATTTACCTCTATAGAGAAACGGAAGTTGTCGTCTCAAACCGATTTCCAGACGGTTCAAGAACAGATGAAACCTGCCTTCAAGAAGCTACGGAAAACTCTGGAGGTCATCCAGCGCCTCGTCATCGAACACGGCAGCAAAAAGAAGCTTACCTTGGTCTGCTCCGAAGGGCGATTGGCTGTTTATGAACGTAGGAGTCCGGCCAGTTGTCTCCCTGATGAAGCCATGTCTTGCTTTGATCAGCCAAAGCGTCAATAAAGCCTGTATGCGCTCTAAATACTGAGATGTACTGTGACTTGGAATCTTTACCTCGATGGTGTTTGACTGTTATAGTATAACTCTGGATTTCACCACCAAGTCCTTTATTCTCTCGAATTCAGACTTCGAATACGCACATGATGACATATCCTATTCTACACTCACATAGAATCTTCTGTCAACTTACACCATCTTCACTCTTTTCTAGAACGCTGTTTACCACACTCAATTTGCCGCGCCTTAGCTTGTTACTTAACCGTAGATATCTCCCTTCAGATGTACTTCCTAAAACCGTCGATTGACTAATTTGTCCGAACCGATTCGCCACCATGTCTTACTACTAAAGATGATAGGTTGAATTAACGCCAAACTAGCACCCCCTTTCAATTTTGATATCCTCTCAAGTGCCCGTGTCTGTACGGAATGATAAACTCTGGCTCAGTCCGCGTCCAAATCAGAAGATATCCTATTGTCTTTTGTCTGCGAAGAGTCAAGGATCCGGTTGGCTGTGAAGAACGAGCTCTACCATATTTGTAGTGAAGGAGCTCAAAAACACATCATTATCAAATTATAAAGTTCTTCTGTGGTGGTAACGACTGGGGCGGAGTAATCATCTATGGCATGCTTAAATATGCACGAAGAATTAGAGAATAAAAATGGAACCCACAGTGTTATCGGGACAATCTAGAGAACAAGGAAAGCAAGACATGGCACAATCAAGGGGTGGCTGGAGCTGTTGGGAATGGGAATGGCTGAGCGACTTGCTGCACATGCTGTAATATCACTTTAATGTAAAGTCAAAGGAGCCCCTTTACACGTTTTGAGCAATGGAGCTGATCGCGGGTTGTTATCCAGACTCTGATAAGCTCATAGCTTCTTCTGCTGCTATCTGAAGAAGGAGAACCAAACAGGGATACGAGTAAACCTGTAAGCCATAAAACATTACTAAGAAAACTCAGGGTAGAGGGAGTTCTTCGGGTAATGTGACCCGACACAGAGGAAACAAATAGAAAAGGCTATGGTTATCCCTGTCAAATAGAGGAATCGCCATCTGTCCTATTATTAGTCTCGTCGTTTCCGTCTTCCCGGAACTGCCGTGGTACTTGCCAATCTGTATAACTGTAGATACAACCATAATACACGTGTAGTGACTTGTCCCCTTTAGGTATTAATATTAGTCGTTTCCATCTTCCTGAGCGACTCGGCTCCTTTAACCCCAAAATGCAGGGCCAGTGTTTATATACAGAAGATCATGTCAGCGTCTGACACCCACCTGAGATAAACGCCTAATTTCAGGGGAGGTCTTCCGTGAGTATCCTGTCGGTTCACAAGGTGACGGAAACCCTAGGCACACGAGGTCATCATTCTATTTGTAGCTACTTAGATTGCCGAGGGTCAGGTCTACTCACACAAGTAGAAGTTCAGTGTGGTTCATTGAAAAGAAAAAGGGCATCGTTTGATACTCAGTCAGACTGGGAACCCAATGATAAAACATTTGATCACCAAAATCGGAATTCGGCCCATGATTACAATCACTATATTATCGGGCCTAACGGTATTGTATTCCGCAGTTGAGATGGAATCGTCCCTTATAGTCATTAACTCGACGATGCCATTTGGAGCAAGATGTGAACTGGGCATCACCGGATGATACAGACTCATGCGCGCGCTAGATTATGGAATATTCAACCAGCTGATCAAAAATCGAAGAGAGCAAAAAATTCCTTGAAAGGCCGATGATTGATGGTGAGGTCCATGAGGTAATCGCAAGGCAGACAAACATCAAATTCTGAAGCAGTGTGGCATCATCAGAGCTCAATGTGAGTGAGGGAGAGGGTGTAGACATAAGTTAGCTTGTCGATTATATTCTAATGGTTTGATAGAAACAGATCGACGATCCCGTTTATTTAGACAGTCGCGACCGCTACAGGATGAAGGGCTTGTTTGTAAAAAGTGTTGATGTTAATCAAAACGCGCTAAGTGGAAAATTAATCGTGAGAGAAACGACATGTTTCAGGATGGCACGCACACGCTACAGACGTGAGAACAGGCCAACAAGGTGGGAGAGGAAGGACTGGAATGAGACCAAACAGTTATATAGGAGAGAAGAAATGATTCAGGAGAGTTGTAGTTCGCGAGTGGTCAGTTAGGCACTGTGCTAGGAGCATGCAAAAACATGACTGGGCCGGTGCATCGCAATTTAATTCATCCGGGCCAAGCGGGGAATTTGCATACAGATATTTATTCTGGGGGATGGAATCTTTCTTAGTGAATAGTAAGTTGGTTCACGGCAGGATTTCAGCAGCTGTCTAAAATAGTATCAGAGATCTACAGATCGGAGAATCTTTGTAAGGGGGCTGGATATAAAGGTCTCTGGAGGGAGGAGTTTGGAGGTAAGGCTAGTGTGAAAAATGTAGGCACAAGAACGAAAAAGAAGTAGAGGAGGACGGAAAGTAAAGCTGGCAGAAAGTAAAGCTGGCAGACACCTGGCGAAAATTCGGAGTAATTCAGGATTCACGATCATATCGAGGTTTCTGCAATCAAAGTTCCCACGCAGAGGATGCGCCATCGAATTAAATTACGCGGCCTCTCCCCTAGATTATATCCTAAGCGCTTTTATACTTTCCCATCCCAATTTCCCCTCTTTCATTCCTTATGACTGACATGCATACGGTAGCTCAGGCTCAACCTTATGAGCAGGCCTTCAACCCATACACAGAGAATGGGGGCACAATTCTCGCTATCGCAGGTGCAGACTTTAGCGTCATTGCCGGCGATACTAGACAAAGCGAGGGTTACAATATCCAAACGCGTTATGCACCAAAGGTCTTTCGATTGTAAGTACCTCTATCGTCATCCATATTGCGTCGATGTTGATTACATCCCATCTCAGGACTGACAAAGCTGTGCTTGCTGTGAACGGCTTTGCTGCAGATGGGAACATGTTCGTGAAAAAAGTGAGACAGCGTTTGGAGGTACGTCCTCTGTGAACCTGTTTCTTCTCTCGTATTCAGAGCGCATTCGCAGTGGTATCGTCATGCGCATGCTAAAGATATGCCCATCCGCGCAATTGCCCGTCTAATCCAAACAATGCTATACTCAAGGCGATTCTTCCCTTACTATGTTTACAACATCCTTGGCGGAATTGAGGAAGATGGTATGTTTTTTCTCCTGGTTACGTTCCAACAGTCTCTATCTCACTGATAATTTAGGAACGGGTGCTGTCTACTCCTTTGATCCCGTTGGATCGTACGAGCGCGAAGCATGTCGTGCCGCAGGTGCCGCACAATCGCTTGTCCAGCCTTTCTTGGACAATCAGGTCAGTTGGCCCCTCAAGCCCAGCTTAAGGGAGGAAACACTTTCGTGATTGATGCAAGCGCTCCACGCCTCCGAGGTCTCGTGTTCGCGCAATCCGATCCTTCACCGATTAATTCCCGCGCCCATTTCCTTTTATCCATGTCCATTCATCCTGACTGACACATACTATTGTGTCGTAGATCTACTTCAAGAATCAAACCCCTGCTAGTGGCACATCGTTCCCTAGGCATCTTCCTCTGCCTACAGTGCTCTCCCTTGTGGTCGATTCGTTTACAAGTGCCACGGAACGGCATATTGAGGTGAGGCAATTTAGAGTTCTGGATATTCATAGCGTTTTGTCACGAACTCAACTAACTTCTTTCGTCACCAGGTTGGCGACGGACTCGAAATTTACATTGCGCTTTCCAAGGATAGTTCTTCCATACAAGATCTTCGAGACATTCGAGGGGTATCAGAACTTACTGGAACAGAAAATGGAGAGCGAGTATTTGTCGTCAGGCGCGAACTCAAGAAGGATTGAATTTTCTATCACCACGCACACTTTGTATTATTCATCATCTCCATTACTCTTCTTGACGATGCAGACCTATTGCGTGAACAGGAATATATGTCCCAGTTAATTGTTGTTCGCCTCGTTGGACTTCAATGTGATGTTGAATGCTTTTTGACTTGTTAGGGAAGAGGAAGAGGGCCGGCTGTGCATGAATAACAAATACTGTTCCTCACTAGTGTTCGTGAACAGTATATGAGTAACGACACTGGACACAGGGACACAAAATTTTTAAGTCCTCCTGGTGAAGACAAATGTATCTCGCCTCTTTTTCTTTATCGGGTGCTGAGGATAGTTAGCCATGAGGACACAAGAAACAAACAGCCACAAACAAACACTGCGCTCGTTTTCTTGTCTCGCCTTATCATTGTCCTTCTTACCATACCAGCTGCTCTATAGCCTTGGTACACTAAGACAAACTCTACGGGATTTTGCTCGCCATGTTTTGTTCCCCTGTTGTCGGTCTCCTGCTGGTCTCATTTGCTCCGGCAGTTCTCTCACAAGAGCCCCTCGAGACGGCGACACAAACTCTGATTGGCACCTGGAGCTCAGGCAGCAAAAATGTCATCACTGGTTCGGTGTGTTTTCATGAATAACTTCCACTGAGCCCCTAGTCTGACCTGCCCCTTTCTGTTTACAAGGGATTTGCCAACCCCACTAATATGACCTTTACCTACCCCGCAACAACGGGGATCTCTTATTCTTTGTGTGCTATTTAACTTGTCTGGAAGAGAGCCTGTCTGACCATTCTTTGCACAGCGACGGAACAAACTATGAAATCGCGCGTTACCGCTTCAATAGTAATGGTGTGATACTTCTTTGTCCACGTCCTGATGCACTCATTTAGCATGTCTCGTAAATCAGGTTCAGAGCCGACCTGTATTACTGGTGTCATTGGCTGGTCCCATGGCTCATATCAGCTTAATACCAACGGCTCCATGTCAATGATCCCCTTACCTGACGGCTTCCAACAAGTCCAGGATCCTTGCGCCGCTGTTTCCAACTTTATTGAAGACTACAGAGTTACTCTAGAAATGTACCAGCAGTGGCTGATTTTTGACGATCCACAACAAGGACCCAAGCTGCATTTGTTCCAATTCGATGGTGCACCTCTAGCTCCCATGTTCAAAGTGTCCGTTCAACCCATCATGCTGCCGACACAACTTTTACGAAACGTGTCGAGTGTTAATGCAAGTAATGAGTCGGAAGCTGGAGGGTCCAATGTGCAACGGAGGTCTGGATCGGAGGCAGCTGGAAAACAATTGCCTGCGATGATTGTAACGACAGCAGGGATGACCATTGTCGCTGTCGTTTCGCTATTACTATAGAGATGGGGAGGACACCATGTTTTGCGATGAGTTATTGTTATCATTTTTGCTGCACCTCGCCTTAACATACAGGCTGTCGATCCACCTGCAAATGTGCCTTTACTAGTTATCTACATATACGAACGAAACCGCCACTTTCTTGGGACTGCTTGGACTTCATTTTCATTTCTGACGTTTTTTCATTACCGACCTCGTCTCTGCTTCATCATTTCTTGGTACGCATTACACACAGTAACTCTGTCGCGTAGGACAAGACATTAGATGATGCTTTTGGACGGATTGCTTTCGCTCGCTTGATCTTCTGGATATTTTGATTTGAACTCTTTATATCTTACACAACCATAGTAATCCTAGAATGACGAAATTGATGCCACAACTTGTGGTGCAACTTGTGGTGACATGTTACGAAAATAGGTTATCTTCAAGCAAGATCTTGTGTTGGTCCAACTATGAGAGCTCATCTTTCTGAAATACATTCTTTCCTTGAAGCGAATGATCCATGAGTGATCCATCCATCGGAACAACTTCAAACGAACTCTTTTCTGAAATGTACTTTCTGTGTTTCTGCAAGTGGCCATTTGTGAGATCTAACTCAAATTATCCAAATCCCGAAACGGGGTTAGTTCCATCGTAACGACAGGTAGATGGTCTTGACAATTCGTTTACGCCCTGTCCGCCAGACTCTCCAAGAGACAGGACTTGCGCATCCTCGAGATTATCTGCAACAATACGTCCCTGATTTAGTGATACCAAACCCTATGAATTGCTGAGCACTGCACGTTTGGGTGGTTATCGAAAGGCTCGGTATGTTGACGATGGCTACATGGTAGTAATGGAATGGTCGAGCTCGAGCTCTCAACACCAACATCCTTCGTGCGTGGAAATATATTCAAGTTGCTGAATGTTACGGAAGCCCCGCGGACCAGTGTTTGGGAGAACGAGGTTTATAAGCGACCAGACTAACACTAACAGACTAACACTAACTAAGGACTTCTAAATACAGTTCCACGTGATCCGTGTCCCCACTTGTACTTCGCGCTGGGTTCATACCTCGAATCGTAACACTGAAGCTCACCACACCCACTCGTTACCACTCGCCGTTTCCTGCTACTTCATCTCTAGGACTCTGCTCACTGATCTTTCAGTTTGGAAAGTCTTTGGCTACGTCCATGAATTTTCAGTTGACATATTAATAGATTGATACATCACAGGTTAGTGGCTCATACCTCATCATGATTGACCCTGTTCGGTTTTTACATCAGCGAGATATCAGCGGGTCTATTGACATATTTCACGACAGAATATATACCTCCAGCATCGATGATTAGTGTTCCATTTTAGTGTCCACTGTCGAATCTGATCAGACTGGATATTTCCACCGTTGGCTTCCAAATCTCTTTATGACGTAAACTCAATTCACAGAGTGGTATGTGCTAGGCGACAATGGAAGAGAGCCCTTGGTGAATACTATGTGCATCTCACGCATTTGATAGACCTGGCGAACCCTGGATTTCCTGAACGATGTTTAGGTTATGCTGCAATTCTGGAAAACGGCAACTACACTTCCCAAATGACAGCTTGAATCCGAGCAGATGGAGATACGCAGCGTCTATATCACTCTCGGAATTTTAGAACGACTGCTGACTAGCCTGCTGGATCGACATATGAAATCTGGATGACGTTTTCACATAAATCAATATTGTGTTCCAATTGCCATGGATTCTTTGGGTTCCTTACGGCGAAAGGATGATCCTTTAATTAGGAGTATAACCTAATTTCTTGCTTACCCCGATTATCGGATGAACCACCGACAATCTTCAGATTGAACCGGGAAGTAGAAGATGTCTGCATGTACCCCGTCTGAGGGTGCCTTTAATGTGATAATTTCTTCTGAGCCATTGTTCTGGTCCGCTCTTCTCGTCTGGGGCGAATCTCTTGGTTATTAACACATGTCTACGGTCTAGATCCTGACGAAAGCTGGACTTGACCGGATCTAACTAGACAAGTAGCTCTCCTATAAGATCTCTCTTCTTCTACCGATAAAATTCCGTTTTTCCGGTTCGTATGGGATGTTTGGAGTTGTCGCGGCCGGAAATGTCATTCCTGCATCTTGAGCCGTTGAGAGAGCTGCCGAGCCCGAAGCAGACAAGGTCCAGCGCGACTGTCGGACTCCGTGTGGCTGAGTTTATCACAGATGAATAGGTTGCAACTCGGAATGGAAGGTTCATTGTCTTGTATGCTTGAAGTGCAATCAGGCTGCCTGAAACCTCATGGCGCAAAAGCTATTGACTATGCCCTGGGACATGCTCCATATGGGCTATTTGGACTGTGTTGCTTCTGCAGTGCGACATGGCCTAATTTCCCTGAATGCCTAGCCAAAGCGGATTCCATGTACCGCGGACATTTACCAATTATTACTGGCGCATGAAACGCTGGCCACAAGGCCTCCACGTAAGCTAAGCCTAGCTCAGTTAAGCCAAGAAAATTAAGCAAAGTATATCAACATACCTTTAGAGGAACTTGTGTTTCCTACACTTTTCTAATTATATGTCCCATATGACCTGAGCTTGACATCTAAGAGTTTTTTTCTTAGACTTTTGTATTACTAGCTATTGGTCCAAATACTTACAGAAGTAACAGTTTCGACTAATATTGTTGTTACAGTTGTTCTTTCAAAATTTCCTTTTTGTCTGTAATCTTGTTTTCTAATAGGTGAGTTAGCTTTGCTAATTGTATAAATCTTTTATATTTTTCTTTCTGGTGGCTGCTTGTATTCTTTTTGCCAGCATATTTTCCTAAGCTTTTGATTTAAGTGAAAGGACAGCTTGTTATTTCTTGGATAATTTACCAAAACCTTTCTATTTGATGAGGTACTGGAAGAGATTCCAGTACCAGTAGCTGTCCAAGACCCTCTTACTACTTTCTACTCTTCTTTACCATCAATGATGATTGGATCTAGAGAGGAAATCATCTGTTGGCTGTTATGGGATACTTTAATTTATTTAATTATTTATTTACTTAGGTACCCATGGGAGTGGTCACATGACTATTGTCACATAATATGTAACATTTGATGTAACATCACTAAGACACATGACAAGACACATGACCATGGTTATATGATACAGAAGGTAGTAGAACAATTATTATATCATAGACTGTAGAATTAGAAGTACTATACACAGATCAAGTGTAAAGTGTGTATAAGTAGTAGTCCAATCTAATAGAACTTCTTATTGAGTTCTTGTTAGAATATAGTTTATATCTAGAAGAGGAAATGATCTGTAGAAAAAATATAAAAAACATTGGATGAAGTATGAGAATATATGTAAAATATAGATTTGAGACAACATTAGCTTCAGCTTGTCTACTGTGCTCTTTCATATTGATTGCAATTTGAGAAAGTAAACTAGAAAAAAGTAAAATATGAGAGAGACTAGATGTTATGACTTAAGTTCTAGTATAAGAACAAAAGAGCAATCTTGTATTGGTCAATACAAGAGAACTTAGTAGAGTTCCTAGTATAGATGAGTCTACTCTATATACCTCTAGTGCATGGTCTGTGTATACTTTACATCTAGTCTACTCTAAATGTTATGAGTATAAGTTATGTATTTAAGAGTTATCTTATAATAAAATATATAACACTTTTCTTGTGCCACATGCTGTGACATGTGACATGTGATGTTACATCATCTCCTTTTTACTAAGTCCAAAATAAGAAGAAGAAGAAAAAGGAAGAGAAAGAAATCAAAAAGAGAAAGTTGGGCATATTACTATTGATATTGGAGAGAAATGCCAATACTAGTCAATTTTCATGCTATAGAATACAAAGTATCTATATGACTTAAATACTATTATATTCAAGAAATAAAGAATATAGATAATTACTATGATTATACTATAGTTCTTAAATATTATTTAAAGTTTTATAAAGATCACCAGAGTGTTATATAATCAGCTATAGAATGATTGGCTATAATATAGAACTTAATTAATCTTTTTTTAAATCAACAATCTATTACATAAAGTATAGTGGCAGTCTATACCTACTGAATAGTACAAGAACCAAACCCACAATCTTAACAGTAGAAAAGAGTAAGGTGTAACCAATATAGCAGGAGAATTTACTACTATACCATTATCTCTCCAAACTTAATTAATCTATATTAAAAGAAGTTATGTGTTACAAACTTAAAACCTTAGAGTGGGTCAAAAGAAAGAATCTTGTATAGGGAGTATATAAGAGAACTTGATGGAGTTCCAAGTACAAAGTGTCTATCTTATATACACTAGACTACTAGTTCATGCTACACTAATCTTAACCTATCCTAAAGACTATACATATTATATGCTATTAATATGTAGTGTCATTGTTCTGGAATCTTCAATATTCTTCTATGACACATGATTATGTGACAATGACATTGTGACAGTCACATATAATGTTATGCTAACCTCTAACTCTAAGTTTAAAATAGAAAATAAATGAAATAGAGTCCACTGTCTTTGATTCTAATATTATATGTCAAAACTTGTAAAAGTAGATTTAGTTGTTTTTTCTTTTTTTCTGCTATTTTTCTTTTATTTATTTATTTATAGTTTAACTTTTTCTATTTTCTTTTAGAAACTTAGCTGAGAGAGCAAGATATGATATTATATATGACATTTACAAATATCATAAAGTGTGATAGAAGCATGATATATTTATTACATATCACAGTTATATAGTCATATAACCTGATAGAACATTGTAGAATTTTCTAAAAAAACTTAGTTATTACTTGAGTTGATACAAAAGTATTAGATTTAAAGATAGTAGACTTGTTCTTTTTCTATTTCTCTTTTATTTTTCTATTTTAATTCTTTTCTATTCTTTTTTATTTAGATCATATGATATAATAACTTTTATATATTACTCATAACATTTAGAATAAATGTAAAGTGTATACAGACTATGTACTAAAGATATATAAACTAAACTCATCTATACTAGGAACTCTACCAATTTCTCTTGTATTAACTAATACAAGATTCTACTTTTACTCCAACACTTGAGTTTAAATCAAAACAAAAACTTAATAAAGTTCCTAGTATAAAATAGTCTATCAACTCTCTTCTTCTAAAGTCTTTGTTACAACTCAAGCTTAAGAGTTAGAGTAGAAAAGAAACCTTGTAAAGAGTTTATACAAGAGAACTCAATAGAGTTCTTAGTACAAAGTATCTATCTTTATATATACTAGGCTAATGGTCTGTGTATGACTATATCTAACCTATCTTAAAGACTATACATAAGATCAACATATGGTAAATTTGTTTAAAATTCTTTTATACCTTTCTCTATATTATATGATGATATAACTATGACTGTGACCAAATATGTGACATATGTTATGCTTTGTAACTGTTGTAACAGTTATATGTGATATCATATTACTATAAAAACAATTATGAAAAGAAAAAGAGATAAAATAAGAAGAAGAAACAAAGTTCACTATCTTTGATTCTAACAGTTCTTTTCTTTTGTTATTTCTAACTTTTCTTATCTCCTCACCTTTGTACTTGTTCTTTTCTCAAATTTTACTACTACTTCTTTTGTATTATCTATCTCCTTTTTCCATATATCATACTCTACTATAAACTTCTTCTAATATACCAAATACTTTACTACTCTACATAATTTTCTTTTATTTAGTATTTTCACTCTTTAACTCTATCTAATTTGATTAGTTTTGTTTCTTTATCTTTTTCTTCTCTACTAGTTTTCTATATCTTACTACTTTGCTTATATTCATCACTAGATGAATTCTCATGGACTCTAGCAATTTCAATTTGATTGTATTAGCTAATATGATTTCTTAATATTACCTTGTCTCCTTTTATTCATACTTCTGCTTTCTTTCTATCATATTCCAATATAACCATATCTATTCCAAACTATGGATAATACTCCCTTCCTTATTTATACTCCTAGATATCATATGTTAAGTCCATCTATTCTGAAGATAAATTCCTGTAGCAGTGTTGTCATTATAATATCTCTGAAACAAGCCCATCTTTCATAATGGCTATTCTTCTTGCAACATGTCTTTATGGCAGTGATGCAACAATCTGGATATCCAGTCTTCCATAATAGAAATACTCCTATCAAACTTGGTCTTCTATAGCAGAGTTTTTCTATCTAACTCCTGTTAGTATTTCACTACTGAAACCTCTACTTGATGCAATACACTGAAACCCCAAGTATCTTCTATATCTCCAACTTGTATATAAGACTAGTAGTTATACTATAATTTGCTAGTCTGATAATCAATAAAAATAACTCTTATTGAACTCAATCTCTGGTGTTTAATAGCAACACACCAAATCAGCACTCACTTTCATCTTAGACTTCATCCACTTATTTGAAATTATGACTATATAACAGACATGTTGTGGCAATCACTAGACCAATGTCCAATAGCAGCACAAGTGGTAAATCTCAAGGTAGGATATCTAGTAGGGAACACGAGTTGTGTAATTCATAAGAGAACTCGACAGAGAACCACAACAGTATTCTACCGACTATTTATATAAGTGTTCTTGGTCCATACTATAACTTCTCTATGCCTACCCTAATGTCCATGCCCTGTCCTCATATCCTATTACTCATCCACTATGTGTCTACCTCAAGGCCAGTATGCTATATACATGTGTCCTGACAT
>Ga0157368_1000175_pt1 | contig 30747 bp, 32 predicted proteins | sample AttbisABBM3_FD_113146 | JGI IMG/M metagenome (GOLD analysis project Ga0157368, IMG submission 113146) | Fungus gardens microbial communities from leaf cutter ant in Botucatu, State of São Paulo, Brazil - Atta bisphaerica ABBM3 | ecosystem: Host-associated > Fungi > Mycelium > Unclassified ... | reverse complement strand
GGGCATGGACATTAGGGTAGGATGATGCACAGTCATAGCATGGACCATGAGACTTTATATAAATAGTAGGTAGAATACTGTTGTGGTTCTCTGTCAAGTTCTCTTGTGAACTACCCACAATATATCCACTTTGAGATTTACTTGCTTGTGCTATCATTTTTTATTGTGATAAGTGGTTGCCATAACAAGTATGGATAAAGAGATAGGTATTATACATAAATTGGGATAAATGTGACTGAATCAGGATGCAACAGCTACTTACTAATAGATAAGACTTGTTATATGGAAAGCTTAAATATAAGACAAGTAAAGAAACTTGAACTAGTTAATAATAGTGTATTTACTGAGGTTTATATATCTATAGGATATATATATAGTCATATAAATAAATAATACTTGAGTGACTCATTACAAGTACTATACATCATGCTGTGTTGATTACAGTATAAGTATGAATAAGTGGAATGTTTATTCAACATCTGCTAGAAGGTCTTAGTCATAGCTTTAGAGTACATTAGTATAAATGTGTATAGACTAACATTTTAGAGTATATAAAGACTATCAAGTTTTTCTTAATATACAAGTTACATTTTTATCCTAGTTCTTGGACTTAAGTTATAACACTAAGACTGTTAAGAGGTTTATTTATAAGTGGAAGAAAAATACATATACTGTAGAAGATAATCTGCCACATAGTAAAGTACTTGCAATACAGGCTACTAAATAGTCTAGATATAATAACTGACAAAGAATAGTTAGATAAACACTATTATCTAAGTATTATCTTAGAATGAACTCTAAAAGTGTCTAGAGTTTTCCTTACATAGTAGCTAAAAAGATCCAATTAACTCTAGATATTTAGTAGTAAAGAGTGGAGGTTAAGGTATTCTTAATTGCAACAAATGAAGTATAGTATATTGTGGAAATCAGAAAGTAAATTTATAGGCGCTATAGCCAAGTGGTTACGGCGACAGATTAGAAATCTGTTCCTCTTTGAGGGCGTAGGTTCGAATCCTGCTGGCGTCGTAAATATCTAATATTCATTTTTTGAATTGGATCACCCGAAAACATTGTCTACGTCTACAATAGCCACTAGCACAAGAGGGGTGGTGTCGTGGTCAACAAAATAAAACCCGAATGAATTACACGGAGGATATATAGATTATCTGTTTAGTGAATAGTGTATTCTCCATAATTCTTTTCGGGGTCAAAAACCTGGAAGCAGTGTTTTGAACATGACATCGAAAGGGAAGAGATCGATATTCATACCTCCCAACGTGACGCAGGAAATATATGTTTATTACGCTGATACCAACCTCTTTCCACCACTTTACCGGCATGCGACTCGTCTTTCTCCTTCGTAGCATCAGCAAGAAGCCGGACATCATCATGTACATCAAAGTTGAATAGAGGGCCTGACTTTCCCCTAGCCTTGTTGACTATGAAGTCATAAAAGGTATAATGCTGGGAGGAAAACAAACCTTGGTCAACGTCATCTATAAGGGAATGAAGGCGTACGTGTGGTATAATAAGATCCTCCTGCGGCAGATGTTACGACGGTCGTATCATAAAGCGGATGCAAACACACCTTGATGTACATCAAGTTATCGACACTGATGCCTCGCAATTCTGGAAACTGTTGGCGGCATTTTTCAAGGAAATTTGCAATGTCGTCCCCTTTCTTGCACTGGATAGGAGAGCAGTGGCAACAGGAAGAGTGGGCGAGTACAGGTGACTTACCATAACACTTTTTCTATGTCCACTGCCATCCCAGTAGGAATAGGTAATTTCGATATCTTCCTTCTTCATAGTGTCCTGTCTCGCAAGCCATTCAAGTCTGAGCCGCTCGCGTTCACGACGTTCCGCTTCTTCACGTTCCCGATCCGGTAGAAAAGAGGTATCCACGTCAGGATTCTTGTGAGAGCGACTACGTTTGGTTAGGGGAGTATCTTCATTCTCGTCCCTTTCCTTGAAGGATTCTTCTCGGGAGAGTTCGTCAACGTCCACTTCTTCGTCGTCTAAGGCAAAAGATAATGTTGCCTTTGTCTTCTTTTTACGCTTCTTACTTTTTCTCGTGCTATCCCTAAACATATCCTCCATACACTATTAGTGACATACACTGGCGCAAGAAGAGGAGAGGACATGAAAGGAAAATGGTGACATACTTGAGCTCATTGCTACGTGCAGCCTCTCTGACTTTCTGCTCCTCAAGCTCTTTGCGTCTTTGCTGGAAGTCTTCTAGTTTGACCAGTCCAACAGTGCTATTCTTGAGTGACTCTTCCATGGAGTCATTCTGCCCAACAAACCTATTGGCAGAGGGGCGAGCCTTTTCGGTTTCATTGATGAGATTTTGCTTTTGGCGTTCATATTCTTCTCTAGCTTGGAGACGCTGTTTGACGAGTGCATCCTCTCTGCGGCCTTCCATTTTGTTGGAAGCCATTGAGGTTTGAGTGCGAATGTGACACGAGTCACACCGTGACAAGGCCTTTTTACGGCGCACGCACGATGCATGTCCTTGGTGTACAGCTTAGAGACCAGTGTCTTGCAAGAGTACGTCCTACTCCTCCATAAAATGGCAAGATATTTATTTCATCTGCTCAGGTTGCTCTCATTCAATTCTATGGCGTCGGCCTCAAAACGGCCCATCGCCTTTGTGCGCGTTTCCAAATTCACGATCGTGCAAGGATCAAGGACTTGACTCCCCTGCAAGTCACTGCACTAGCCTCCTTCCTTTCCTCACCTGCAACGGCGCCACCACTCCCCAAGTATCCCCTTGCCCACCCAAACTATGTTGCACCACCTCCGTCCACGCCCATCCAGGAGATTCAGGCCAATTTCTCCCAAAAGTGGGAAGAAATGGAAAGGCGGAGGAAGACTTCGCCTCTACCGCGCAATCCGCAAAAGAAACCCTATGTTGAACCAATGAAGAACCTCAAGGTCGAGTCCGAGCTGAGGAGAGAGATACGGGAGAACATTGCCCACCAGAGGATGATCGGAAGCTATGTTGGCAAACGACACGCCATGCATCTCCCGGTCAGAGGGCAAAACACCCAGAACAATGCCAAGACGGCTAAGAAACTCAATCAGTTGGACCGTTATTGATTTTCGGTCTCATGCTGTGCACTCCGCAATCCCTTCTTTGCTGACATCTCTTTTGCTATGACATTACATAGAATGTTTATGTATTTTGAGTTACAACACGACTAATTTATCGCGCGTGTGACAACCCTTCCTCGCTCTGTCCATGGCGACCAAGAACTACAAAATTATCGGCGAGGAGCTCTGGAAAAACCGGACAGAGAAGATTGTACAGACTTTCTTGGCCCTTGGTCTTCTTTCATCTAACTCACGTAGAATGCAGAGCTGTTTGCCCTCACATATGGGGCCTTAGTTGTCCAACTCATTCAGGACTACGAGGACTATAATGAAGTAAACAAAGAATTGGAAAAGATGGGCTACAATATCGGCACTCGCCTGATCGAAGACTTCCTTGCCAAGTCGAATCTAGGGAGATGTACTGATTTTAGAGAAACAGGCGAAGTGATCGCCAAGGTGAAATCTCACAGTCCTAATAAGCTGTGCACCAAGTTTACAAGTGAATATGTGTCTAGGTTGGTTTTAAAGCGTTCTTGAATATAACCCCAATCATCTCCCATGGTGTCTCTTTGCAACCAACGACATCCAGGCCAGATTCGACCAGCAGCCAACCAGCAGGGTCATGTTTCACTCTGATATTAGATGAGAATCCATTGGCAGAATTCGTAGAGCTTCCGGACGAGGCATTGGATGGAGGGTTATGGTTCAGCAATGTCTTGTGCGGTGTCATCCGGGGCGCGCTGGAGATGGTAGGTTCTTCCCTCAACCTCACGAAATTAAACATATCAGTCGTTACTTCCAGATACAAATGCAAGTGCAAGCAGAATTCATATCCGATGTCCTTCGCGGTGACGAAAGCACCGAAATTCGTGTACGACTAGTCAAGTACTTAGAGGAAGAGGTTCCTGTCGGAGATGATTAATTCATGATTTTTTAAAGAATGTAGGCGATCTTTAAACAATGAACACTACTTGATAAGGATCATGCAAATGACTGCACAAGTCGGCAGGTCAGACTGAAATGTTGAAAGGAGGAGGAGTAGTGATCGAGCAGTGATCTTGGAGCTTTGGCTCCCGGACTTTTTCTGATTACCGTAAATTGACGATAAAATAATTTTCGATTCTCATTCCATTAATCGAAATGTCAAGACCAGAGCTTGTGTCCCCACCAGAAATCGTAGGAGCTCAAATTACACTTCCGAATACTCTAATACCTAGAACATAGTACTATGGCGACTCGGAGGCCAAAAAGTACACTCAAAAGTACGTTCTTTAACAATAGCGGCCTTTCCAACATGATCCTAATCCCAGCGAAGCTCCCGAAACCAACAAATTCAAGCAGACATGACATACAGAGCTCTTGAACTACTGAACCTACCACCAGAAAAGTCCGCATTCTTGCTCGATGTCGGCTGTGGCTCTGGATTGTCAGGTGAAATCTTGGATGAGGAGGGGTACAACTGGGTAGGCGTGGATATCGCTCCAAGCATGTTGGGTTAGTCTCTCTCTCTTTCGTCTTCGTATTGAGGATGATCTAAGGAAATATACACAGAGGTTGCGTTAGAGAGAGAGGTTGAGGGTGACCTATTTCTGCAAGACATCGGGCAAGGCCTGGGTTTCCGACCGGGAAGTTTCGATGGTGCTATTAGGTTGGTGGATCAGAAATTGTTACATATACGAGTTACCGACTGAAAAATGGTTGGCATTTCAGTATATCAGTCCTACAGTGGCTGCTCAATGCTGAAACATCCCACCCAACTTCTTCTCCACCTCATCGACTTCACCGTTTCTTCACAACCCTTCACTCTGCGCTCCGCAATCCCTCGCGTGCTGTGTTCCAATTCTATCCCTCATCAGATGATCAAATTCAACTAATCACTTCCGTTGCGCAAAAGGCCGGTTTTGGCGGTGGTATTGTCGTAGATTATCCAAATTCCAGAAAGGCAAAGAAAGTTTTCCTGTGTCTATTTGTTGGAGGGGGAGGGGGGCAGCAGGAGATGCCAAAGGGGTTGGAAGTGGAAGAAGAGGAAGACGGTAAAGCACTGTTTGAGAAGCGGAGAGAGAGAGAAAGATTGAGAACAAAAAATGGGAAGCGGAAGAGCATTAAGGATAAAGATTGGATTCTGAAGAAGAAAGAGGTGAGTCCTCACATGGCAGCCACAGGCAACTCTCACAAAACGTGCACATTAGCTCTACAGAAAGAGAGGGAAGGAAGATGTTCCCCGAGACTCCAAGTACACGGGACGGAAGCGCAAGCCAGTTTTCTGAAGTCCTACAGTTGCAACTAGTAATGTTCCCTTGATCTTAAAGTCTCTAATTACTGGACAATATATCATATGAACTCAGATTATCAACGAGTGAACAAGTCACGGCATTTATCTAGGGCATCTTTTGCTTCGTGGCGAATAAAGTGACCTTGTAAAGCGGCCATGCTTACTCTCCTACCAGTTTTTAATTCCTCCGAGACCATATCATGGAGCTTAATACCCATTGCTTGTATTATATCGTCCGATAGTCCGGTAACCTTAAGAGAGCCACCGTAAAAGCGATTAAAAAGCAACTGCGCCTGTGCTGGACTTGCGTCGTCGATGAGGTGTGCTGAGTCCACTCTTCCAGGGCGAATGAGTGCAGGATCGAGCCTCTCAATATGATTGGTAGTCATAAAGATGATGCGTTCTTCACCAGATGCTACACCATCGAGAGCATTCAGGAAACCTGAGAATGTGATAGAAGATTGATAACTGCCCTTCAGTATTAATAAGGAATCAGTGATGATGTCTCCGTGGCTTACCCGTCTTCGGACGTTTGTACACGTTTATTGAATGCGGCATCAATATCTTCAATCAGCACAAAGCTTCGTTCCGGGGCATTGGACAGTAGATGAAAAAGTTTGTCATCAGTAAGCCCTCGTTCCGATAAGTTGAGCAGGCATATGTCGTATGAGAGAGAGCCAGCCAATGCTTGAATGAAGGAAGTTTTACCGGAGCCAGGCGGGCCATGAAGTAAATAGCCTCGGCGGTAAGGGATACCTGAAAGTCAGATGTATATGAATACAAACAAGTGGTTCAATGGAATGTGCTTACTTGCCTCTGTCCGCATACCATTGGCGCCGATCGAGAAATGCCTTAATGTCGGTTTCTATCCTGTCTGAAACGCCAGGCTCGAGTACAACACTCCGAAGCGGCCGCTTCCGTCTTGGCTGCCCAAATGGCTTCCATTCGATACCCCATGCGGTATGAATCACAAGCTTCCCTTCATTACCACGCACAGCAAGATCTCTCGCTTCCGTGAGCAGGTGGGGAAAAAGAGAGCGATCGCGAGTCAGTGCCGTTAGTGTGACTGTCTCCCAAGGTACTCCTGACATGAGTTGCATTGACCGCGTTTCGCGCTCACGTTTCATCTGTCAGCTGGACGTAAGTTGTGTAGATCAGATACATGGTTCTGGAAAGATCTCACTTGCATCCAAGCACCGCGATATTTAAAATAGTGGGTACCAGGTCCTGCAACTAGATTAAAAAGAGCAGAAGAACTACCATTTTCCCGTTGCTCTACTATAGTCTCGACACTGAGTTGGTGGCTTCGAACCCATGGCACACGAGCATTGTATTGTGCAAGCTGATTTTGATGTGACATCCAAGCTAGAAACCATTCATAAGAGCGATCTTTGTTGCTTATCTCAAGAGAGACGAGCATGCGCCGCCGAAGAGCTGTTGTGCCCAAGACGAATCCCTGACGAAGCACAGTGAGGCCCACGCCTAGTCCCTAGATATCACATCAGTTTCACTAGAAGCCCAGAATACAGTAGCATATCCACCATGAGGCCAAAGCCCGCTTGGAAGTATGGGCTGCACTTGTTTGTATGAAGTTGTAAATAACTGAAAACGGAGTAAGTAAGTGAACCCACTTCTCCCCAAACACGCCGCTCAGAAAGAAACCTGGTTGAGAAGTATGTTCAACTGGATTATCTAGTGGTATTGCATGAGGTGTAGCAAACTCTTGAATCGAGCTCATGGATAGGCAAAGAATGGGAAGACAAATTTGGAAAGCATACGTCGGGGTCGGTTTTCGTCACTTTTCTCACACTTAAATCAATGCAGATGTACGCTCATTGACAAAGAGCTGAAAATCACACACAAGCAGGTTCTTTTGAAGGGCTCAAACTGCCTATTCTTCAAAATTAACACGGACTTCGCACTCAGCAGACAAGAATCCGAATGGTAGCGCATCGGAGAGCTTGAGGAAGCCCAGGTCTGCCTCCAAACTACGTAGTTTACTCTTACAGACATTCAGATTTTGGCTGCTTTAAAGATGACTATGATCCTCACTCGGAGAGTATGCTGCCAAGTCCCCTGGAATTTTTGTCGGTAATTCTGTAGAAAGTTCATTGATCAGTGTTCGGTGGATTACTGTGAATCACCGCTGTGACCGTCCAAGTGCGCTCGTTCTACATCCATCTTTATTCATCCTTGCGGCAAGACTTGATATTTAGTTATTGATTAGATCAGACAGGGTTCTGTGTCAATGATTAAATAGTAAGAGAGCGAGACAGAGTCAATATGGATCACTTTATTTTACTTACACTATAACTGATAGTCGGGCAGGAAATTAAGTCGAGCGAAAGAAAGAAAAGAATGCAGGAACAATCCGTTCTCAGTGTCAGTGTGCTCGAAAACTTCGTTCGGCAGTTTTCGCTGCAATAATTACCGCTGACTCGCAGCTTCTATATTACTTTCCATGTATATATGATTCATCCACATACTGCATATCAGCCACAGGAGCACATTTAATCATGGGAAGAACAGTGTCTGGGTAAATAGCGTTGATAGTGAAGTAAAGCATGAAGAATTCGCCATAAAGATACTCTAAAAACTCTTTACGTCCATCTGGAGCCGTTAAAAAGAACTATCTTTCCTGCCCTCTCCCCGACCTTAGGTCAGGAATTTATCCTATATTTTCAGATCTTCTCTTTCCGGTACAAAGCCTGAGCTAGTGTAAACAATGCGCTCTTGACCTTCCAGGACACTAATTCGTGGGGGGACATTGGTTAGCTGTGAATAAGAACGGAATAAGTGATTCAGTCACGAGAAGATTTCTTCTATTTGGGAACTGGATTCATGGAAATTTTCAGGGAGATCACCACAATGTTTGTGGAACCCGACAATAAAATAAATGACTATGATTGATCTTCCACGGTAGAGGGCATAGGAGAGCCGGGGACGTTCTCAATGGTACATGGTTATGACACAACCCATATAGTACATCTGATCATTTAGAATTTCATGCATCATGATTAGTAAGCATCATTTTTCTCAAACAGGAATAAACACTGGCAATCTTGTGTTGACTTCTAGTCCCGAATCATTTCCTTCCTGAAAAACAATGGGACGGCTAGCTGAGATGCAGAGGAAGCTCTTGGAGGTAGATAATTTAAAATCTTGATTTTCCGTGAAACTTGGAAAAGCTAACGGGTGTCTTGTCTGGGTTGTTGGCTCGTGGCATGTCTGGTGTTATAGCAAATGATGGGACCAGAGGCAATGGGACTCGCAAATGCCAATATTCAATGGTCGGATGACAAGGTTTGCAAGAATTTCTTATGTGGCACCTGCCCACATACACTCTTCACAAACACGGTAGGTCTCATTCTTATCCCTCTCGCCTTTAAGCTCCGGCGGAATTTTTGAAAATCGTCTGGGTATGAAGATCCAGAGGTTAGAGATCAACGGTTCACAGGCAGCTAGCTATATTAGCGGTCGAGAGGGATTACTCATACAGGAGCGCGCTAACACTCGTTTCGGTATTCCTTTCAAATATCAATTATAGAAAATGGATCTTGGCGCATGTCCAAAGTCTCATACAGAACGCCTCAAGACCGAATTCCTCGCAGCTAGAGAAGCCGATCCGAATAATAACATTTTCCACAAGTTCCAACTCGAATATGAGCAAAATATCACTTCGTTTGTAACTGAATGTGATCGACGAATTAGTGCTGCGCATCGTCGATTGGAGAAAACGCCGGAAGAAAACGCCAAAACAACCAATTTGGTGTGAAAACGTTTTCACGCTTCACGACTCAAGACATGTGCTGATAACCATTGCCTCGTGCTGCAGATGCGTGAGATTGCAGAAATTGAACTCGCTATTCAGGGAGGTACCGAGAAGATTGAAGCACTCGGTTAGTGGCTGTTGCGTTTTTACGTCAATGTTGCTAAATAGTTATACTCTGAAACAGGCGATCAAGGCAAGGTAGAGGAGTCAATGCGCGAAATGGCAGCCATCGAAGCGTTGAAGAGTGAAAAGGCAGACAAGGAGGTGAGCCTGAGCCTTTTGTGGTTATCGAGACTCAAATTCTCAATAATTACTCCGTGCTGTTCATAGCGAGAGTTGCAGCAACTGACGGACACCTCGGGAGCCTCGGGACATCAAAAGCTGCGTGTGTGTGATGTCTGCGGTGCATATCTTTCGGTATTGGATTCAGATCGTCGCCTCGCTGATCACTTTGGTGGCAAGGTTTGTGGGATCAGCCTCTACACCATTCGATGGTATTAAACATCGTAGATGCACCTTGGCTATCACGAACTCCGGAACATGTTGAAAACGTTTAGGGAAGAGCGTGAAAAGAATAAACAGTCTAGGATGGCATCCGTCTCGGGTCCTGGTGGTCCGGCTTTGGGGCCATCTCGCGACCATCGTTCGTCCCGTGGTGATGACTACCGCGACCGTGACCGAAGCGATCGTGACCGAGGCCATGACCGACATTCTTCTTTGCGATATGAGTGAGTACCATCAGTTTGGCTCGTTTCGAGACACTGATCAGTCATCTGAATGCACTATAGTGATAGGCGGAGGGACAGGGAGCGCTCAAGAAGCCCAGGCAGGCGGAGGTATTGATCACGCTTTCTCGACGCAATTTCACGTCAATTTTTAGCTGTACATAAGAGTGAGCAACGATTTTGTGATTGGTGCATTGGTGAGTTGTTATGATAATAAAGTTTTCATACGACAGCGCTGTCGGCAGGAGTTGAAATGGAGCGGGTAGGATGATTGATTGAATTCAGGAGTGATCGTCTATCTTGCGTGTTTTTAGATTACAGCTAATGCAGGGTCCATGAACGATCGCGGCAATTAAAAGCATGTATGATGAGGAAAAGGTTCGTAACGAGTGATACAGGTAGGCTGGATGAACGACGGTGACTAGTGACTAGTGTCGTGTGTACGTGGACAGCAACGTGGACAAGACTAACTGAATTGAATTACGCAGGGGCTGTGAGATCGAGCTGAGTACGCAGGTGACAGAGTTGCATCGACGCGTGACACAGTGTGACAGTTTGAATACCCAAGCAGCGAAACGGAGCTTGAGTCCCAAGCATTGTCTTGTCTTGTAAGTAAGGCCGTCGCCTCCTCCTCCTTCTGATCCTTCTTGCTTTTTGAATACAAACATCTTGAAGGCACAGGTCCTGCGCAGGCTCTGAGATCCTTATTTAAACTCTCCAAGTCTTCTGGTGACTGCCACGAACCAATGTCCACACTAGCTATTGCTCCATTTGTGCAGGATAGTCAGGATGATGCTGTGAATGCCATGGACACCTCTCCAATTTCTCAGGTCGTCGATCCTGCCTTTCTTCCAATACCACCACCACCACCCCTTCCAGAAACCCTTTCTCCTCAACTCCTTCAGTCCCCGCTATATCTCGACAAGTCAGACCATATAGATGCTGCCGTTCGATCAATGCATGTTTCTATGCCTGAGCTTGTTACTTCCACATTTGTCACTCCTCTGGACACCCTTGATGCTCACACAGTATCATTTCCCCCTAATTTCACACCCCAGCCTATCTCCTTTACCTTGATCCCTGCTTCAGAAAACCCCATGGCTCTTGAACTTTCGCCATCTGACCACACCTTGTCTCCATCACCACCCCAATCGCACATTGGCCTGTCAGTGGGACATAGTTCAAATTCTGCATTCGCAATGGGCATGTCATCATCTTTAGAATCTGCACTAGACCCGACAGGTATTTCGACAAATCACAATCGAATCAACACCTCGGTTTCTCCTCCCACCAACCCTCAACCATTCCCCCAAATTATGCATCACACTCTTTCTGGTGCCTACCCCCACGCAGAACCTGTTCCATCAGTGCCAGTCACCTCCCCTTCTGCTCTGGGACCCCAACTCTCCCTTGTCCCCCTGCTCAAGCAGTGAGTCATGTGAATCTTATCTGCTCTCATCTCATTGACAGGCTCGTGTTCCATTTTTAAGAATTGCGCAGACAGCTGAGTCTGCAGGATATGCTATCTGCAACCATGATGATGAATCAGCTTCATCGAAAGTTGATGAGCTCAAGGCCAATATCTCAAAGGTCGCTGAGATGTTAGAAAAATTGTCAATGTCTAGATTAGAGCAATCGCGCAAACGATCCGCAGCCGAGCTAGATGAAGAGCGCGCTGTGAAGTCTCTCAAAAGAGAACCTCAAGAAGACATCCTTTTGTCTCTGCCCCAAATTGATTCTTCTGTCTCAATTACGGCTGAACAATCACCGACGTATCCCACACCACTATCAGCACATCCTCAGAGTAGCGTCACACGGCCGGTGGCACCTCTGCCGCATTCGAATTCTAATCCGTCATCTCGCGCCTCTAGTCCTCTCAGGGGTGCTGTTCCACCTCGTGCCTCCTTCACCCCACCTCAGCCTAGTGTGTGTCCAGATTTCTCGGCTTTTATGCCATCCTCTTCTGCTATCGAGTTTCCACCAAAAATTGGCTCATCAATTGGCTCCCCTCCAACTTTTGGTCCTGGTGCCTCATCTGCTTCTCAATGGACAGAATCAATCATTTTAGCGTCACGTCACCATCACTCCTTGTCTACGGGCGCTATCACCTCGCCCATACAGGCAATGGGAATTGCACCTGTCAATACGACCATAGCTCGACTTCCTGACACGTATACACCCAAAGCCCTCGTCATACCTCCCTCTATGATGACGGCTTCACCTCCTGTGATCAGCCAGCCTATTGGACGAATGACACGCTCAGGTTCTGGAGTTGCTTACAGTAATTCATTCTCTTTCAGCTATCCACCAAAAGAATCGCCTAGTTGGTTGACGACTTCACAGCAAACTCAAGATATGCCTCCAACGCCTTACGCTTCAAGATCTCAGTCACAATCAAACTGGTATTTTGGTCCTTCGGAGCATTCTGGCCCGTCGGCCTCTCCCTCAACAGCCTCCGAGGTTTCAAGCACTATGGCAGGTACTGCACCAACTACCTCTCGAAGCACTCCGTCAGACCCCGAGGAAAATGACGACGACCATGATTCTGATGCCAGTGAATCACGCTCGAGATCAGCCGCCAACAAGAAGGTGGATTTGACCACTGCCTTTATTGATATCAAAACCTGACAATGAATCACAGACTTCAAGTGATAATCACGATCCAGGGGCGTCATCCTCGATACCGTCTGATGTTCCCGTTGAGTATCGATCAGAAGTGGACCGAATCTTTTTTGAGTACCTGAACAAGATCTGTTCAAATCGTACGCACTTAGATATCGGTCAATGCCTTACTGCGTTGACTTTTCTATGATGTAGTCGATGCCACTGATTCTAAAGGGGAGCCAATTCATCAGACGCTCATGGCCAAGAAGATGCAACGTTTGGATGAATCTCCTGATTTTCGACCGTTCAAATTCCGTATTCAAGCATTTACGATGGCTTTCTTGGAAGAGGTGAATCATTGTTGTTGCATATCAAGAAGTGGACAAAGTTCAGCGTACTCATTTGAATAGCTTTCGCGCCAAGGATATCCTGAAGAAAAGATTCCTATGAAGAAGGTAAATAACGTCTATTCAGCGTTTAATAAACCGTGCTGAGTGATATCCGCCAGATTCGTAACTATCTTTGGCATCAACCTTATATCCTGCGATTCAACGAGGATGGGAAAAAAGCAAAATCAAAAGGCAATCACATCTGGAATATAGAAGCCAGGAAGGCCGGGGATGGAAAATGGGAGTTTAGACCCTTCCAGCGAAAGCTTGCGGGAACTCCTCCGAGTGTGGCATATTGTGGTTTGCGCTGGTCGTGGACTCCGCGTATCTGGGATCCTCAAGCTTCTTGGCAGAACGTGCCAGTTACCTATAGCTCTCCCAGCTTGCCGGCATGGCTTTCTTGGAATGAGGACCTTCTATCTGGAATACCACCATCTGATGCTGAGAATTGCACTATAACCGCGGATGCGAATGTAAACCTGTTTCTTTCTTTCGCTGAGCTATTACTCATATCCACTTTTCTAGTTTGTGATTGATGGGCAGGAAGGACACTTATCGCACACGTTTACAATTACCATAGCCCCTGTGTCGTCTATTGACGCCACTTCTTTCTCTCGTTCTCGTCGACCTTCCTTGGCAAGTGAACCACCAAAACGGAGCACAAGCGATTCTGCTCTCTTCCAAGCTCCACAACGGTCCGCCAGTTCAATCCTCTGCTATTCTTATAGATGTTCATATCATTTTCATACAGGGCTAGGGCACGTGTTATACCCGTCCCTGTTGAATCTGCTGATACCCGCGTTATTCGAGTTTTGCAGACTGCAGCTCAACGTGTCACACAAGAAGCAGAATCACAGCTGGTATCAGCTTCTCCTAAAAACAGTCTGCAAGCCCTCGTAAAGCAGAAGCACGTTCTGGACCAGACCGTGGATGCTTATGATAGGGCCTTATCGGGTCACTGCCAGGATGAAGCGAGTGTTTTGGCAGCTGCCGCCCAAGATGTCGTGGTTCAAGCCGCACAGAAAGTGTATGTTGATCGCGGTGGCAGTGTGCCGCTTCAGGGCGAGGCCGCTATCCAGAGCGTAACTGTTGGTGAACTGACCGAAGTTACTCAAGATGCCATTGCTAGAGCAGTTCAAAGAAATGGGACTGCTTCTACAGAGGTCGACATTGTCAGGACGGCTGCCGGTATCATTAAGCTGGAATCGGACGCTGTACAAGCAATTCCATTGCAGATACGCTCTGTAACCACGGGAGCCTTGCAGACCAGGATCAATCCACCTCTAATTAACAGTTATCTCTCACCTCTTCCTGAGTATTCTTGATCGTCTCCCACCAATATTTGGTCCTCTATTGGCGCTTGTAAACATTCAGATCTCCTCATCCTTTCTTGGTTTTATGTGATTTTTTTTCATTTTTGGGCGTACCGGGATCCTGAATTGTATGCTCCTCTCACCCTATTGGTTATCCATGGGACAATTGCTCTGTGATATGTTATCTTGTGCATCTTTCTCTGATCTTAGAACTTCCATTTCAACTTTTTTTTCTCTTTTGGGATTTTGTAGTTTTATTCTTCATACAAAGGGTGTATCACATACTTGACACACAATAGCATCGTACGCGTTCAACAGTGTGCAGACTGTACAGACTTTCTCAGATGGCACTTGTAAGAAATCATGTATATCTTCGCACGAATCCGAGCCGTGGCATCGTTCGTCAGTGCCGACTGAAAGCAATGTTCCGCCGAATCCTCGTTCTGTTTCTCTCTTCCGCTTTTTGACAGGCTGTTTGTCCACATCACTATCGAGTTCGTGCACTTCATTTGCCTCTCGCAAATCTAAGATCTCATTCGCAAACATTCGAAGTTCTTCCACTGTCACTTCGTTCTCTTGGAGTTCCTGTCCTCGAAAAAAAAGTCGTTGACAAATTGTAGGCATCTTGAAACTCTCCTGAATCTATCATCCATGATGCAAGAATCAGTTTGCATGTTTATTCAAAGATCATGTTGGCATATCCTACTTTCACTTTGATGTCCCTGACCGTAGTCTTCTTTGTTACCGCAAATCTCCTTTTCCCGTTCTCACGTATTTGACGAAGTCTCTTGGAATGGCGTATCCCGTTCTTATTCGAATATGTTGCCGTAGGTTGATGACTTGACAATGTCCCTACATTCTCTCCACGAAGTAGTTGTACAAAGATATCTGTGGATACCCACTCCATTTTTCTGAGCAGATCTCTTCTGTTCGGATTTGCAAATACCATATGACGAAAAAATCCGTACCTTTTGAGGCGACAACCTTCACAGACAGGAATATCAGACTCGTAGCGGAGCTTGCTATCATTGTGCGGTTCTGCCCTCCTTAATCCTATATGAGGACCACTGTCATACCTGGAAAGGAAAAGGAGAGGAGGATTATTTGCTATGCCGATTGAGAGGGATATTTGACAATTTACAGATTACGCAAGATATCCCAGTCGCTTTGACGAATGACGGTTATTGTCATCTCAGTGTCTAACGGACAATTGGGGTCAAAGATGAGATGGTCATGTTCACACAAGAAGGATGAATTATCCAATTTATCGAACCGAGTGTGATCCACCGGGCTATTCAGCCACAGAAGCCAGCCCCTGAGAAAGTCGGTGGGTATGATCGCGAGGCTGCTGTCCTCTTGAGTGAAAGGTATGCCCTCGTATATAGTCTTGAGAAGAGCCTGAAAGAGACTTATTCAGCAAAAAGCTTCGATATTCACGATGTACAGTACTTTTTCTTCTTCGGCACGTCGTTTCAACTGTCGTTTATCTTCCCTCGAGATATGGAGGGAGGTATTACAGATTGCACAAAGCTCAACATCGGCATGCGGGGGTTCCCAGGAGGGAAATATCCTCCTAAGCACTGCAACTCCCTAAGGTATTCGAAGTCGCGCTAAATAAATCAAATGCCCAAGGCGGACACCTTACCTCACTAGATATCCTCCGACGATTCAGATGATTCAATGCCAACGATCCGTGTTCACACCAAACATCGTTTCGATATTCTAATGAATCTGGAGCCGGGTCTTCTTGGGATGCCTTATGCATTCTAGGCTTCAGTAATCGCCAGTCTGGGAATAAATTGACAAAAGCTCCTTTTACAACTCAAAATCATCCCTTACCCTTTACCCACTTTTTTGACACCCAATACCCTTCTGTGCTCGCATTGGTCTCCGAAACCTCGTCAAACTCTTGTACGAGTTTGGGATGTTCGATCGTATAAAGGTATTCTATACATCATCATGGTCAATGCAAAGTAATGAGAGATATCTACTTACCTCGGAATTCTACCAATACGCAATCACGACAAACGTCTTGAGGTGATAGTAAAGGCTTGTTGCTACATCCCGTCAATTCCATCATCTTCTGATAAACAACCTACTGAAGTTAATCTTCGATGTATAACAGAAGCCCGAGACACTCACTCGTTTGATGCGCTTCATATGTCTCGCTTTGGCCGGATCGAGTTTTCGGTGTATGCAGATGATACCGTCGCCTAGGTTGGGTGGTGTTGGATCATCATTGCCCTGATCCACTAGCTTGTTTGCGCATTCAGTTCTTGCGTTCATCTGTGGAGGTGCGGCCATGTTCATGCACTCCCGAGTAAACCAGTCTTGTAGCCACTCTGAGCTCAAAACAACAGAATCCTAGATCGGATGAGAATGTACTCTTGATTTGGAACTAGGAGCTTACGTCGTCGACAGATCTTACGTCCCATGTTCTGTACACATCCATCACTTGCTGGCGAACCGATCTAAATCGCTTTTTGCTAGACTCTTGTCTGGCCAGACAAGTGAGTGTTCGGATAATGGGTCAAACGACAATACATAGGCTTACTGTTCTTCAAAGATTCTGCATTTTTCTTCATGCTCCCAATTTAAGGAATCGACATATTCCGACGCTTGTCTCGGGGTTTGAGGCGCCTCAACATCCCCGACATTGTTGCTCCGGCGGATGTAGACGAGCATATATGCGTCTTTGGAAGAGATCATCCTGAGTCAAATGCTGAGTTAAATTCGCCTCACGATGTTGTATGGTGACGTACTTCGGCAGTGTAGAGGAATGCAGTGGGCTAAAAATATTATGTTATCGAAATTGTCTATTCAAGTTTCAATTCTCTACACCTGTGCCTGTGCTCTGCCTCATCCCCACTAATTACTCTGCATCTTTTCTTTGCGGGACGTCTAATCTGGCTTTCATTGCAGGAAGTCAGTCCAAGAGACTCGCAAGACTCAGATGAAGATCACCTTGGTTGTTCGTTATTTTCAATAATGGGCACATCCTTGGGGCCTTTTTTCTTGTCACCAAGCATCTTAATCTTCGTCACAACTTCATCATTGAACTGGTACCAGGAACGCTGTCTATAGTGAAAGTATTTTTTCATCAATTTTTCACCACAATGACTTTGTTGGACAGACTCTGTATCATAAACTTGGGCTTCATAATGGCCATGATAAGCACTCGCTCCCTTGTGCAATAGGATGCCAGCTAGTTCATAGACATTGTCCTCTTTTTCTTGATCGCCTTCTTTGGTTCCGTAGTTTAAGAATTTGTTCATATCCAGCCAAAGGGGAAAAGAGAGTGCACACTTCGACTTTCGTCTCTCCATGGTGGAGAAGTCGTAGACAAAGCGAAGAAGAGAAAAGTTTAAAACGGGGGGAAGCTGGCTTATTTGCGTGTATCTGGTCGCATCTCGGAAGTCATCGCATCTCGGACAACGGTACCTTCAAAGTATGTCAGACGAATAACATTTACGAAGGCACTACACCTACTGGTTATCACCAACGAGTTTTTCTTCCTGCAGCATGGTTTCGATGCAATCTTCGAGCGTAGAGTCACCCTTGATTTAATCAATAGATGAGGTCAGAAGAGTTGCCGATTTTCTTTACCTCAAATCTAACTTCTATTTCTAGAAAGTCGGTCGTCCTCTCTGAGCGGTACTGGCAGACATCACAGGCTGTACCATAAACTTGGATACCTTGAAACTGGGATGGTCATAAGGGGAAGAGGCCGAAACAACATGGTCGCATACCTGGTCCGAAACGAAGGAATGTAGCTCTGGTACTGCTTGCTTCCTGAACTCAGCGCCTAAAAGAGACATAAAGAGCTTGGAGAACCTAGATGAAATTCAATCAGTGAGAGGAAACCAAGTCGAAAAGTCGAGACTTGCTCCTGAGCATCCTGTTGCTCGGCCGCCCGAAGTTGGAGACTTTCAACGAGTGGCGTTGGGTCAAATACCCTACATTGACTGTTCTGTAATGCAGCAAAGGTAGCCTGTAGCTGAAATAAGGGAGAGTCCTAATCATAGTGAGAAGAAAAACACAGAAAACGACGATATTCATCCAGACCTTCAGAGCCGTTTTAGCCATTCGGGGCTCGCACTGATACACTGCTCTCCGAAATGCCAAATTGCGGAACCAAACCTACAAATCCAAAGTAATAGACGCCTGCCTCGGAGAACAAACACAAATTTGTACTTGGAGTGATGCATTTGCATAACATGTGGCTCCTAGATTCTAAGCGACAGTGATTAGGAGGCGGCAGCAGCGATGAATCTTCTTTTGCGCACCCGCAACCCCACTGGGTGTTCCCTGACTCGACGATCTACGTTTGGACTGGATCCAGCTTTTTCTAAAAATTCTCGCATTGCTTTTCCTGTGCAAATTGGTTGATGAGTGAAGATAGCGGAGGCGCATGTGAGTACATACCCTCGTCTTCCCACTTATCCTGCCCAAGATAGTTGAGACAATTGGGATTTCCTTTGCAGCCCTTCTTGCTGCATTTGATGCCGTCGTCAGATACAATTATGATTTCTTCGACTTCTTCGTCCAGTGCGATTTCTTCCTTGGCAGCTGTGTTAGGAATCTGAGATGCTGCATATTTGTTTGCGCAGAACGGATAGACATTCCTTGCTGACATCCCACAAGTCATGAGACAGTGTTCAGTAGAGACATCCGACTCCTGGGTAACCTCAGAACCAACCCAGGCCCAGAGAGCAGGTTGTGTATTGTGAGTCGGGACAAGATAACGATTGAGAGATTCTCCGGGTGCAAGACCCCTCCTCGGAGGTGAACTACATTTGCGGCGCCTGAGAGGCATACTGGCGGTTGGGAGTAAGGTAGACTCAGGCAACGCTCTGAAGCGCGGAACAAATGTAGTAAGCGCCAGAATAAAATTAACATCTCACTCGTACGCCATCCTTCGTGGCATGGAAAATAGACCTCCCGTCTCGTTCCTTAGAAGAATCGTCCATAAACTTGGGAAAATATTTGCACAAAATGGGAATCCTTCTGTAACACGATTGAAGCGACGTCGTGCATTCGTATCTCTATTTACTTGTCACCTCTCGCGCTTAATGTAAGTAGCTATTCTAATGACTCGCCTCAACACACTCACAGTCAGGCAGAATCGCTCTTATACTAGCCGGACACTTCTGGCTACTAGTGTTGCCCTCCCCATTCCTGGATCGTTGGGTTTACATTGATGAAAATGCTTTACAACCTGGCCAAGTACGTTTCCCAAGAAACCTATGGCTCAGCAAATGGAATTGAAGTCCGTCCAGGTCTCTACATACTGGAACTGGGGAGACGTCCATGCTGCGGACAAATATCTTGAAGAACTAGAACGTTTGAGAGATTCAAACGCGACTAGCGACCAGTGTGTATTCTGTCGGTTCTAGAATTCTGATATGCAATGACCTCATGACCACAGGAGGGCACATTTCCTGAAGAACGAATTCTCAAAGCTTGGTCTGTCGTCTGCAACACAACAATATGTCTTTCGTTCGAACAAAGGGGTACGCTTATCTAATGCCGTATCTCATTATACGGCTAAAGTGTAGCAAAGAATATACTGGGCACAAATGCATATGCTGTCTTGGCTTCGTCCCGCGGTCCACGCAATGAAGCAATCGTAATTGGTGCTTCATGGCTAAGCAAGGTTGGTGAAGGGAACGGGACTTTGAACCTTCGAGGGGTATCTACCGTCCTAGCCCTGGCCCGATTTCTGAGAAGTAAGAACATGCTGCTTGTTTCACGATTTTGACCAGAAACTCTCTAGACTACTCCTTGTGGGCAAAGGATTTGATCTTCGTCATCAGCGATGGTTACCTTGACGGAATGCATGCATGGCTGAACATGTATCATGGAGCACAACTCCCAAGTGAGCAAGGGACTAACAGCAAATATTGAGTGCTTATCCCAATGCCTCCTCAGACCTTGATGCAGAACCTCTTGAATTAGCTTCAGGCGTTATTTGGACTGCCCTTAATCTTGACTATCCGGGCCATTCGTTCTCTCATCTTGGACTTTTCTTTGGTAAGCTCAAACGAAGACTGAAGTAAAATCACCAGTTGATAGATTTTCTCAGAAGGTCTCAATGGTAGGCTTCCAAACCAAGATTTGATGAACTGTGTCCAGCACATAGCCCGTGGCACCGGTGGTGTGCCCGTCACAGTCTATGATCATCTTGAATGGCGAGATTCCGCTGCTTCACCTTCGAAATTCCCATTCCTGCCATCACCTTTGCACCACAACCCTGGAGTTAGAAACTTCGTTCATCGAGCCAAAATCATAGCTCGACATATCGGGTATCAAGCAAAGGGACAAACGAGTGGTGTCCATGGCCTCTATCATCAGTACATCTTTTTTGTTTCCTCCAATTGCCTTACCTCTTAGAATTAGATTCCGTATAGATGCCATCACAGTTTTTGCTGTACCATCGACAGGACCTCATGGTTTCCATGCTCTTGGACGGTGAGAACCTCCAATTCCCTGATCATTTCACCAACATTATTAATGATGATCGATAGCATCGTAGAATCGAGTCTTCGTACAATGAACAATCTCCTCGAACGTCTACATGCATCCTTCTTCTTCTTCATTCTTACAGCACCTGATCGTTTCATGAAGATCGGAAGCTATATTCCGAGTGTTATTTTGGTCAGTGTTGCAATGATGTTTCAAGGACTTCGATGCTGGGTGAATGCAAGACGGTGCCCTGCTCGCCCTTTCAAGGAGAAAGCTGATCATTCACACAAAAATGTATCTTCTACCCGGATCCGACCTGTATTACCTGCTCTGGTAATCATGCTTTTGACACATCTACTGGGGGTGATTGTGTTTTTTGCCATACGGAGTTCATGGTTCTTAAATGATCAAAAGGTTAAGACTCACAATGAACATTTTGACTATATCTGACTCAACTTGTAGTTATATGCGCCTGCTTTCATGCTTGCAATTTCGGTGGTTTCATTTACACTATCTCAGATTCCTTACCCTCTCGATCAAGGTGCTGCCCCCTTATGGCTAGTCCTGAAGGCGCTGAATTTGTGCTTCGCGTCAACAGTGATCTCCACCATCACTGTACTCAACTTCTCTCTCGCTGCCTTGCTTGCAGTTACACTTGGACTTTCCCTAACCTTTTCGAGCTCCAGCACTTCGAAACTTCTTTCTCGACTGAAGGGTCTTCTTTATATATCCCTTGCATCAGGGTGGCTTTTCCTCCACCAGGAAACTCAGGGAGCGATCTGGAATTGGGAGATCCTTTCTGTATGGTTTGCTCCTTTTGTGTGTCTTATCTATATGCCTCTTGTTATGCAGGCCGGTATCGTGTGTGCGCTACCACGTTTGTGACACTCATGTAATATGTACATCTTCAAATGGCACGCAGGAGAATACTTCATCCCATCTCCATCGTAGAGGGGTCGTCGGACCCAAACAGATCATCATTTCTTGCCCTTACATCTTGGTCACCCGCCGTTTCTGGATCCGTATCCTCGCCTCCGTTCATAACAATCCCTTCCTTCTTCAAGCGCTGTTTCTCGTTGAGCTCTTCTCGTTGAGCCTCTTTCATTTCGAGATCCGCGGCGAGTTTCTTCAATGCATCCTCGAAGCGTTTCTGTGGAGGTCACCGGTGAGCAATTTGAATATGATCATAGCGCTCACTTACTCTGATGAGTGGGTTTGCTGAGCTTGCGATCTCATTATTTTTCTTCAAGACGGCAGCCTCTAGGTCCCGAATTTCCTCGTTGAGTAATTTCCTGGCCTGCGCATCCTCGTCGTCATCATCCTCTGAATCCTCTTCTTCACTTTCATCGTCCTCATCGTCCTCATCCTCATCTCCAGCATCCTCTTCGTCTCCGAGGGCAAGGTCGAGCTCAGCAGCTAGTTCTTCATCAATGTCACCTTCGACTTCTTCCCCCTCTTCTTCATCTTCTTCGCCTTCTCCCAAGTCCTCCCTCGGTGTTGCTGCGTCGGAGATAGCGGGGGTTGGCGCGTCCAACGGCTCTTCCCGCTCTATGAACTCCGAGTCCGATAGATCAGGATTAACATTTTCAAGTACCTCTAAAGAGGCAAGGTGTTACTTCACTAAGGGGCATAGAAGCAGGCCTCAAACAAACCATATTTAACCTCTGTAGCAAGAGCGTCCTCATCAAGTAATCTTTCCACCTGTTCTTCTACGCTCTCAATAGTCTGAGTGATGGCTCAGTAAGCTGATGTAGAATGGGGCGATCAGGCATACTCGTCTATTGACACGTTTTCTGAACCTGCGTTTCCGGACATGGTGAAGCGGGGGTGTGATTCCATGAGGCCAGATGAATTCGTCAATGTTAAAATTCTTCTGAGCCCCCATCTGTTCATCATTCTCAAATTTATTCTCAACCAAGAGCATCTGTTAAAGTCAGCATCATAACCACAGTGGCGAGAACAGACATAACCTGACATATGTCAGCGACTTTGAACATTTGTTTGTTGTCCAGTGTCTTCTGAGACTCAATGATGCACGGCAAATCGACAAGCTTGGCGGAGTATGCATTTTTTCCAATGTGGAATATCGCTCTGCGAGAGTCTATTGTTTTTGTCAGTGGGGGAGATAGTAACGAGAAAAACTAGCAAAGTCCACCCTTGAACTTGAACCACACATCGTTTGGCACCTCCCTTGACTGCATCATCTTTCTTAACTTTTCATTATCTTCTCCTGGTGGCATCCGTAGTATGAATTGTTCCTCAAATGCAAGTTCTTCCTCGTCCGAGTCCAGCTCCCGGTCGTAAGGCCCCAGGAACGACATGCCCGGTGCCTGAGCAGCGGCCTTTTCACTCAATTTCAGCTTGAGCTTGGGCTGTAGTTTGGGTTTCATTGCCGATGAGCGCGTCGTTCGTTCAGAGCCTTCTCCAGACATGTTGTACCCACTCCGCAATCGAGAGCTGGATGCTCGTTCAGGTAAAGTTCGCTGAGGTAAGGACTGAGATGACGGGAGACCGTTGGAGAGACTATCCGGCTGAGTTTCGACATCTATGTCATCAACGACGATCAGGTCCTCTTCCATCTGGTGTACTAGTACATCTAAAGACGAAAACAACAGGACAGAGATTGGTCACGTGCACTGTATTTGGGTTCAGAATGCTATAATACTACAAGCACTCGGGCGCGGTCAGAACCACAAGGGAACGGGGTAGACAATGGTATAGCTATGGGTAATGGTGATAGTAGATATATATGTGAAGCTTTCTAGTGGAGGTTTGTGACTGGGACGGTTTAGAAGCCATCCAGGTCGGCCGAAAGGGCGACAAGACGAGTTAAAAGAAGCTCGTATACGAGAATTTGTTCAAGGAACATCTGACATACAATGTATCTATATCATTCACTGTTGATCCAACTGGACGTCTTCACCATGCCTTCACCATCCTCATCTATCTCTCTCTATCTCCCTCGTCCTCGTCCCCCCATCCGCCTTGTCCCGGAGGACACTGCTTACAGCTATAATAGGAGAGCCCATAATTGCAAAATATGCAATTACACTACCAAGTGCAAGACCAAAAAAGACCCATGTAAGCTTCTCGTGCTCAGCATCTTCTGGAGTTCTCTCTCTGGCTGGAACTGTTTTTACAGTTCGGTAGGAAGGGACCAGATTCCAGATAGAATTTCGCGAGGAACAGACGTGAAGCTTGGGTCGATCATTTCCAAATGCGATGGTCTGTATTCGTTTCGCATGGTCGGCAAGCGTATTTTCAACAAGTTCTCTTGTGAGGGTATCTGGCAGAGGAGGAATAATAAGGAGGAGTGTATGTGCTGCAATAAGGAGGTCCAATGTTGTTGGGCTACGAGTATGTAAGCAAAACATAGTACGATGCATTTTCCGGTCTTACCGTCCATGATAAACATACTGTTTTTCCTCAAGTAAACAGGTATAAATTCCCATGACCTCTCTCGCTTTCTCTTGTATCTTGAAAATCAATGAGGAAGAAAGAAAGAAAGAAGGATCCACAGAATGAGCACCTTCTCCTTCTCCAAGGTCTGATTGTAGGCTTCTTTCACCTGCTTTCGAAGGGTACCAGCTTTTTTGTCCTTGAATGACTTCTTTTCTGGCTCTGGGTGAGGTAAGGTCCATAAACCAGCGCTTTCCAGGCGAGGTTTAAACGATGCACGAATACGTTCTGGGACATAATATCTCTGCGGCACACCATAAATTTCTACAAGCGCTGGACGAACAACCTTCTCCCAATTATTCAGACAAGAGTAAAAGGTGTGATACTGAAGCCTTTTCAGAATGCGATACACGGTAGATAGAGTGCTCCTGCTTACCACGAGATTCCCAAAGTGGGATTCTACATGGGAAGCCCAAGCAACCCTCTGAGACTTCTCAGTAGGCGACAAAGACACGTCAAGGTCATGTTGACCAAACGTCTCTAAATTCGCTATGTACTTTGTGATGGCGGGGAAGGAAGTGACTGTAACCTGGTTGTGGACCAGAAAGGGAAGTTGTCCTACAAGGGGAGGTTGAGCTGTGAGGATGAAGCTTAAAGGCAGACGAGTACCCACCTACCCGATGGTGAAATGTCAGGGTTGTTACATTCTAAGATACTAAACGCCCCAGGAAGCACTAGCTGAAAGTACAGTATCGTTGCAAGACAAGTAGGATCAAAGGAAGGTAAACCCCATTTCCCGGGCCACACATGTAGCGCGAGGACAGAAGGGATGGTCACAGCAGGTTCTGTCATGACTTGAAACAAATAGCGCCAAGTGAAGGAGTTGCTTGACAAAGCTTTGATGTCAGCTTATTGTTCGCCGAAAACAGTTGTATCGGTCATTCTTCTTCTCTTCTTCTCTTCTTCTGTGTTCCCGAAGAAAATGCGTATTTTGCTGCAAGAAGCCGATCTCATGTGCTGTCATTCGCGGCCCGCCTCATTTTTGTTGCGTCCCGCTGGCTAACTGCGTATCATGAGGACCAGCCAGTGTCCTGGACTAACTTAGTCTCTGGTGCTCCCTGATGCTCGTAGCATCGTGACTAATTTGTGCTGATGTTTGCTGTTCTGAAAATTTGGGAATATGTCTTCTGGATCAACTACTTATGCTACTTATGCTGCGGCCCGTGTCTCCCTGTGGACATGACATTTTGGATTTCTCCTCAGCTCATGTGACATAACAAAATACTTGTCTCAATGTTTCCGGAGGCAGTAACTTGCATATAACTACTGGCAAGGTTGCGAGTCTCATGAAGGTCAGACCCTGATGAAGTTGACTGCGTACTTTTTATCTCTGCTGGGATCTGCTACATTCTGCTCCGGTCTTCTGGCTTTCCCAGGCGCTGAGGGTACGCATGCCACTTTGGAAACAATACGTTTGACTTGACCTTCTGACTTGACCTCTTGTCCTACATATATATAGGTTTCGGTGCTCAGGCAACAGGGGGGCGGGGAGGTTCTGTTTACGTTGTTACTAATCTCAATGACTCCGGGACAGGTAGTTTCCGTGACGCTGTCTCCCAATCGAATAGAGTGAGCCTATCTCTGGCTTTCTCAATGTGAGTATTCATTGTCAACAGATAGTTGTTTTCGCCGTCGGAGGAATCATTAACATCAACGACCGAATCGTAGTCAGCCCTCACGTCACTATAGCTGGACAAACTGCTCCAGGCGGGGGTATTACAGTCTATGGAAACGGTGTTTCCTACTCGGGTGCAACCAATACCATAACACGATACATCCGTTACAGGATGGGAACGGGAGGTGCGTATATCCTTAAACTAAAAATGCATCGTGGGAGTGATGGACAGGGCACAGGTGACTCTGGAAAAGATGCCATCACGATAGCAAATGGAGAGAACATGATTTTTGACCATGTCAGTGTATCCTGGGGACGCGATGAAACTTTCTCCATCAACGGAGACGTTTCTAACGTCACAATTTCCGATTCAATCATAGCACAGGGACTCGAGACGCACTCTTGTGGCGGCCTCATTCAAACAAGCGGCGGCGTCAGTATCATTCGCAGTTTATACATTGACAATAAGACTAGAAATCCCAAGGTCAAGGGTGTGAACGAGTTTGTTAACAATGTGGTATGTTGAGTTCCTTAACTCCTCATTCAACTGCAGATATTATTCAGGTTTATAATTGGGGAGGGGGTGGAGGATACATCGCCGGTGACTCGGCTGGCGACTCTTTTGCAAATATCATCAATAATGTGTTTGTAAGTGGTCCTTCAACCTCAGTAACTGCCTGTAAGTGTTTGACCTACATTCAAGATAATCCTCCTGACTTATTGGTCTTGGTCATGGTGTTAGTCACACGTGGAAATGCGAACTTTCACGCGTATGTATCCAACAATTATTATGATCCAGACAAGGCATGGACCCACGAATAATTTGAATGACTTGAGCTGAAGAGCAACTAGGATGGTAGCTTGAATGGTTTCGTTCTTTCTCCAACATCCCAAAATTACTCTCCAATTGATTTTCAATCTATTCGGTACCCTTATCCAACCGTGAAAACACTGTTGGACCCCCTCGATGCCTACGCCAAAGTCAAAGCCTCTGCTGGTGCTAGCAAGTTCAGGGACAGCGTCGATAGCTACCTCGTTGATACCGAACTGTCGTCCCTAGGGAAGGTCGGTGCTTTGATTTCAGATCCTACTGCTTCCCCAATTGGTGGACCAGGTGTGATCCCAGGTGGGACGGTGAGTAGTAGCTCAGTGGTGCACCAAGGCCAAAAAGAATTAAATTTTCTAGCCATCCGTGGATAGTGATGGAGATGGTATCCCGGACGACTATGAGTCCACCCACGGAACTGATCCTCAAACTAATGACTCTGCGAACATCGCCACAAATGGATATGCAAGTATGTAGTACATGTTATCTCTGCACAGTCTTTATCTGACAATATTTGGAAACTAGACATCGAGAACTATATCAACTCTTTGGTATAAATGCATGTGATGTAGAGATGAGCTTTATCAATGCATATAACAATGATGATCAAAGCGAGCAGAACACAAGAAAACATTATCGATACCATGACAAAGCATTAGAGAGCATAACACAGCAAATTGAAAGCAGTCATATAAGGAAGGATTTCGGAGCTTGGAACATTGTGGTGCTGGCGTTCAGTTCACCGTTGCACCTTGGGTATGGTTTCAGAATAAAATTATTCCTTCACCCGGAAAATTGGTGGAATTCTTGTTCCTGTCGCCTTCTTGAACGCTCGATTCCTGAGGGCCCTGGAGAAGTGAGTAAATAAGCTAGTATCACTTGATGAAGCTCACCAAGCTGATGTAAACAGGATCCGATGAAGTTCCGTTTAGCAAAGGATCCGGGTACGGGCCGACGGTGCCAGGTAGGACAGGCATGCTTCTTGTAATGCATGGTTGAAGGTGATCGGACAATTGTATGACTGGAGGCATAAAGTTTTCGTGACGAAGATTACTAACTTGATAATTAGAGATGATTCCATGGGCACAAAGGAATTCTGGCAATTGTCAGAAGCCGCAGTACAGTCACCAGTTCATGCTCATGTATGCTGACGATACTTACCTGGTGTCCTGTAATAAAATGCAAAGGAAACATAGGTGCTCGGTACGCTCTGACCCGGATTATCATATGGTTGAATTGCCCATGTCGCAGGGAACCGTTCAAAAGACAGTTGATCTTCTCCGAAGCTGTATCCATGATCAACGTGTGGCGAGGACCACAGGAAACCAAAATACGAACCCAATGCGTATGCCCTGCCAGCTAGATCCAATATCAGGAGGTTGTTGAATAGCAATTGGAAGTGCCACCTCAACAAGCTTGACTCTTTTGATTCGAAGGACAATCATACCAACATCCTTGTCCATTGCGGTCGAACCGTCTGTACCTGACATCGAAGCGAGTGAAGACATCTGTTCAGTAACAAGAAACCAGAACTGCTTACCACTATGTTGGACTTTCTGAAAAATGAAAGGCCTTACAGATGATTGCCCAGTCCGTATGGACCCGCGCCATGCCGTACCCTCTCCGTGCAAGAAACGTCCCGGAATTATATAGCCATCCAGCGTTATGTATCCACAGGTTTTAATCCCCCCTCCATGGTCGCTCCAACACACGGTAAAGGCCTGAATATCTCAATTATCGAATTCTCCCAACCAATCCGAAATATCAACCTACCTTTCCTTCCTCGCTGGGAATCCAGCAAGATATTCTAGTCGCAGACTTGTCAATACACACACAGTATTCTGGCAATGTTCTCCCCTCAACTTGAATCCAAGCTGAGAATCCACGATGGGTAGGCATTATTTATTATATTACTTTGCAGATAAACGTAATCCGATTGCTCTTTCTGGAAATATTGATGACTCCTGATTGTGAAAGAGTGAGTTTTGGAATCAGGGTTCAAATAATCTTCACGTTGAAACGCGTGCTGAGTGCTGGCACTTTGAAAGGAATCTAAAGGTGGCTTTGTTCCACTCGTGATCAGAAATAGTCTTTTACCACATCACGTGGTGATGTGTTAATATAAGGCAGAACGCGTCTTGTGTCTGATCATGCCCCCAAAGAAAGGAGTGCTCAAGCGACAACACACGGGGACTCAAGATGGAGTTCAGGATGGAAAGGACCGCAACACGAAAAGGCCAAAAAGCAATACCTCCCAGCAGATGGAGAATCCTCAGCCCACAAATAAAGTCCTTCCTGTTCATATAAGCTTTCCGCAGCGGTCATCTGACACTCTTCGTATTGCGACCTGGAATGTCTGTGGCCTTGCAGCCAGTCAAAAAAAAGTTTTCGTCTCTCTTGATTTGGCGTGTTCCCTGGCTCAAATAACCCTTCCTCAAGGGATTCAAATACTATGTTGAGGCCGAAGACGCGGACATCCTTGTCCTCGCAGAGACGAAGGTACCAATTATACTCACATCTGCATTGATGCCTCTCTGACTTGACTCTATAGGTGAATGAGCAGCCCGCCGATCCGGTTCTCAACTCGAGATATCCCTATTCATATTGGAGTATCTCAGAAACGAAGTCTTATTGTATGTGGCCATGACGTCTCGTGCATTTATTTTCATCTCTATCAATAGCTGGAATTGCAATCCTGTCCAAATTTGAACCAATCTCTGTGACAAGAACTCTGCCGAATCATCCTGATTCTCGTTTAGTCAAAGGGCGGATTATTACATTAGAATTCAAAAATTGCTACATCATTGGAACATATGTCGTCAATGCAGGAAGGGGTCTCAAGGTAATCTTATGTTATGATTCCCTTCTATATGCTTTTGACTGAAGCTAGGCAGACTTTAGACCAGAAAAAAGAATGGAACCAACATTTTGAAGATTACATTCGAGATCTGGACAGGAAGAAGCCTGTCATTTGGACAGGTGACCTCAACGTTGCCCCGACTGAGAAAGGTCTGATTCAGTTCCTGGCTGCCGTACATTTCTGACTAGGCACCAGACCTTTCTAATGCCAAGAAGAATTGGAATAAGGAACCAGGATATACCGAAGCGGAAACGACCTCGTTCAAGAACATTCTGAACCCGCCGGAGGGTATTGATGCTGGCGAATTTGTCGACGTTTGGCGACAATTCCACCCAAATGATAAGCACTACACCTATTTTTCATATCGATTCAATTGCCGACTTAAAGGTCTGGGATGGAGACTGGACATGTGTAAGTTGATTTCTTCCCGTGCTGTCAAGCTAAGCATGACTTTTTACAGTCGTTCTGAGCAAACGCCTACTCGAACGCGCAAAAATGGTATGAGATCGCAGTTAACCTAATGATAACTTTGTCTTAACAAATCTCCTTAGTGTGAAATCAGAGATGAGATTTATGGGGCTTCAGATCATTGCCCAGTGGTTATAGAGATAGAAGGAGAACTCTAAAGGGTATAATGTTCTCAATGAATTATTGTCCCTCACTACCTCCACCCTTCACTCCATCTTCTGCTTAATAGAACATAAGATATTGTGTACAAACATGGGACTGTTGCACATCAGTCTACTACATTTTATTTTTCTAGAGAGAACAAGATATTAATATGCTTAGAACAAGATAGGTCTGAGGTCTAAAGGTCCAAGAGATTCGAAAAGTATGATACTGAGTTTGGAGAATTATATCTATGATTTAGTAATTGAGAGATTTAGAATAGAGTAAGAAGTTAGAGTAATTGATGAGAGATTTGGACAAGTTTTAGGAAACATAAACTTGTTAAGCTTGGTTCATACTTTAAATAGAAGTCTGTGGATGTTGTATAAAAGAGATGTGTAGATAAATGTGATCAGATATGGATAATAACCTTGACTTCAACTTATATGTTGTACCTACTACATGTTGTATTATGATGTGCCTGGACACTAACATTTTTCTTTTTCTTTTATCTATTTTTCTTGATTTAATATTTCTTTTCTTTTGATTTTCTTTTTCTTTTTATTTTTATTGACGATGAAGAGGCATGTGACTGTGGTCACATGACATATCACAGGATGTGAGGTCATAAGCCTAGACTGGGTGAGAGCAGACTAGAAGAATGACATCAAGGAACATTGTTATGAACTTAAGTCCTTAGTGCTGGATGAAAAAAGGAATCTTGTATAGGGTTACACAAGAG
>Ga0157368_1000174_pt1 | contig 31129 bp, 31 predicted proteins | sample AttbisABBM3_FD_113146 | JGI IMG/M metagenome (GOLD analysis project Ga0157368, IMG submission 113146) | Fungus gardens microbial communities from leaf cutter ant in Botucatu, State of São Paulo, Brazil - Atta bisphaerica ABBM3 | ecosystem: Host-associated > Fungi > Mycelium > Unclassified ... | reverse complement strand
TGGAATTTGCCATCCCAAGACTCCAGGTCCAGAGCCTGATTGTTATGGAACGCTTTAGACACTAACATTTTTCTTTTTCTTTTATCTATTTTTCTTGATTTTATATTTCTTTTATTTTTTATTTTTAGTGACAATGAAGAGGCATGTGACATTGCAGTCACATGACATGTCACATGATATAACATCATATGCATAGAATGTAGTAGAAGGATCTGGAAGATAATGTCAGAACACATATATACAACATAGTGGCCTTGAGTAAGAAATGAGATGGACATGAGGATGTAGCACAGACTATGTGTACTTTGTATATATAGGACTCTAATTTAGCAGAGACTCCTTGTCAAATTCTCTTGTGAACTTCCCACTCTATATCCTACTGAGAAATTTACTCGTTCATGTTATCATTTGTCATTGTGATAAGTGGTTGCCACAACACTGATCAATATTGTAGCTCAACTGGACATTGAACACATTGTTGCCAGATGGTAAGCTTGAGGCCAGGTCCTTGTTGTAATCACATTGATAACATGTGTTATTAGTGTTATCAGCCATCTTGCTGACTTGACTATTCCTTCCTTTCTGGGATGTATACTCAACCTGAATACTACTAACAGAGGTGACAGGTTCATCTTCCTCCATCTTGTCACTATCCCTCTTGACATGTATGTGGTATTCCTTGTCACATTTACTCAAAGAAATTGATGGGGATCTAGGTCTATGTGCACTCAGTGCTAAGGAGCAACCTCTCACCTTGTCAAAGTTGTCACCTATATCAAAGAGATTGTCTAAAGGGTCAACAACCATGTTAATATTTTGAGTCAAAGCCATATTATTAGTAGTAGAGCATATAGTTGTAGTAAAAAGTATTATATTCCCAAGTTCTCTAATAGATGCTACTATGCAAGATAGTGGTAAGAGAGAAAGAAAGGGATGACATTGACGACTTTAATAGAGAATTGTTATAATCTTAAGTCCTTAGAGTAAGACAAAAGAACAACTCTTGTATTGAGTAACATAAGAGAACTCGATAGAGAACTCTTCTACAAACGAATCTACCTTATATAGTCCTACAGATGGTCCATGCTAAGTACTGTGCACTCTACCCTAAACAACCATATGTAGTCCATGAGGCCAACATGTGATGTTCATGTTGTATGATGTCATCTGTTCTCAAATCTTCTTCATAAATTCTCCCAAGTCTCGTAATCTGTCTTGTGACTATGCTATCAGGTGACTGATGTGATGGTATGACTGATCAACCCTAACCCTAGTTGTTCTAAAAATAGAAAATAGAAAAATAAATCAAAAAGAAAAATAAAATAAATCAAGTCCACCTTCTTCGATCTTGACAGGAATGTTCCTTTGAGGTAAATATATGATAGACCATAGTTTGTAGTATATAAAGTAAATTAACTTATATTACTTAATACAAAAGTCATCTTTTGTTTTTATCCAAGGACTTAAGTTATAATACCTCTATTGAAGCTAAGGTTGTCTTACTTCCAATCTGTGTTGTAACAATTATCAACTAAAACAGTCAATAATATACCAAGTAGTCTTATAATGAAAGAGTCTTATGGAATTTACAAGAGAACTCAACAAGGAGTTCCTGATATATTGCTATCCTATAGATACATGGCCTGTGCTAATAGTAAATAATCTTATCCTAATATCTATACATTAATTATGAGTATATACTCTATGAGGTGAACATGTTATAAACATACATCTTAATGTCATTTCTCCAGCCCCTCCTCCTATGTTCTAGGCCTATGACATTATGTCATGTGACACATCATGTGATCTTGGTCACATACCTCTTCATTGTCCAAGAAAAATAAAAATAAAATAAAATAAAATCAAAATAAAATATAAGGGTTCAAGTGTACCATGACAATTCATCTTCTGAGCTACCCATGAATAATTTCAGCAAGTATGAATTGCCCTTAACAATGTATATAAAGTTCTTTTTTTGACCCATTACTAAGTCTTGAGTTGTAACAAATTGAACTTCTAAGAGCCCATTATTGAGTCTTGGATAATGAGGTGTGAACTGTGTCTAACAGATCATCACCTTCAGTATATAAGATAGACTATCCTGTAGTATAAATATAAACTCTACTCAATCCAAGTAGTATCTTCTGTTCAAACACTAGAACTTAAGTCATAAAAGGAGCCTTAGAAATCACTCTTCCAACTTAGAAATGTCCCAGTGAACTATGGGCAACTGTAAATAATCAAAGGTTCTTTGTTAGAAGTGATCTTATGATCTTCTTAATCCCATCATAGTTAGTATAGAGTCAGTACATCACATGTACAACTCCTTGTGGATGTGTTTTTGACTCCTAGTTATTATATTTCATGAGTGTGCTGCAAATTGCTCAGTCACTGTAATGCTGTGCTGCAGTAGCACTCACTTCGTCATTGTAATCCTTCAGTTTGAGCATGGTTAATAATATTCTTCAGATCCAAACACTGGTCTTTGGGTCAGGAAATATTTATACTGTACTTGAACAATTCTCTTCAGTTCTTAATGACATGCTCTGTGTTGGTCAGAGACGCACCCAGTGTATTCCTAAAAATGTGTGCTGGGTAAAACTCACACCAAGACTCGAATCCGAAATGCTGGTAGAACGACTCTCAGTGCCAGGCATGTACCTACCTACATATTTGATATAAGAGTTCCAATTTTCACTAGCACACTCATTAAACCCAATGCTCAGTATACTGCCAATGGAAAGAAGATTGAGATTGCCGTTGAGCAGATCGCTTCTAAATCCAGCTTGCAGCCAAGTGGAACAGTAGTTAATTCGGAGTTGCTCAAAGGATATCACAAATTCAAGTCAAGACGAAGGCTGAGTGAACTATGTTGGAATTCATGAAGCGGATGTCTGGTCCGGCTCCGCGAATACTATATGCTTCTTGGACCGATCACTACTTACCCGTCACATTAGCTCTTTGCAGTAGCCAAAGATTGAAGAGAGATCGGTCTGATATGAACCAGATCTTGTTACTCGTTAGAAGGTTTCCGACAGATTAGGCTCTCTTGAAGAGCGATCAGGTGACCGTGATACCAGAAATAGTTGACCATATTCATATTCATGGCACATGCCGCCAGGAAGAAGACATCGCTTGAACAAAAATCTGGAAGCATCGAATCAATAGACCAGCGGTCGCAGTCCAGATTGGACGAAGGAACACGCTATTGCAACGAAAGCTCCTCGTGCTATTTCCTAGGACCGCTGCCATGATTGAGTACTAAGGTGACTTCCATTGCACCAATCGCTTATGGCGGTCGTGTTCTTTCCAGTATGAAGATGCAAGACATGTTGCGTTAACGATGCGTCTATCTTGACAAAACGGGAAGAAATCGCCACTCAGGCTATTACTCACACCGACCCAGGTTCAAAACAATGCCCACCCACAATCATCACCAACGACTTAAGCTCGATGGGTAGCATGTGCGAGTGTGCGCGGATCCGGAGATCACGAGGTATTTTGGCGTAATAACAACGCTCGTAGTTTTTTCAAGCGTCTTTTGTTGCAGCGTATACTTGCTATTCAGATGGCCTAGGCCACGTGAGTCAATTGGCACCGATCAACACAAAAAGGAAACAAGCTGATATCGCCACCAGATGCGGTGGAGGTTAGGTGTTCCCATAGAGCCAGCACAAGAATCAGTGAGATAAAGTCGGAAGGTAAGTCGATGTAAGGCGAGAATCTTGAAAGAATCAGACGATAGAAGAGAATGAATGAGTGCCATCTTGGATTGCCGGTGAATATAATATATTCATCATATATTCATCCACGTGCGAGTGTCACCAATCAGTTGTGACATTTCTACCCCTTGTTCTCTCTTGGGCCTTGATCCCCTAACCTCTCTTGACTTTCTCACTGCTTCAGACATTATATATACCTCAAGTAGTGACCTGGCACAGTACCCATTCGCCATGTTCAATTGGAGGCCCAAAACCAAGGGCAGAGGAGGCAGCTCCTCGGACAGCGGTGACTCTCCTACCACTACGGTGTGTTCTAAGCCCCACCTGCACCTCGATTCGCGTTGAATATAAAGTCTCAGACTCCTGCGTCAAGAGATGATTGCCTTGGATGGCAACCATCAATCGTGCAGAGCGCAGAATTATCTGACAGAGATGGAGGGCCCGTTCAGTGCGTTTTGATTCCTGCTTCCATCTACTATGATCACTGTACTACCTCTTGACAGACCAACGCATGTGCTCGACTACCAGCCTTCAGAATTACAGGCCTTACCTCCTCCCTCATTAAAACGAATACCAGGGCCAGCTTCCCAACCTACTCAGGATGAGTACTATACCCGAAATGAGCTTGCGACATTTAAGTTCGGATCTCCCGGAATCACCACTATGACAGATACCTCTTCCCAAATCGATCCTCTTTCCTCTGAGGAAGATTTTCCTCCTCATGAAGCCGATACCACACCGCGTCCCTCTCTTGCCGTTCACACTGGTGCTCTTTCCAGCCATCCATCACGAGTTTCAAATATTTCTGACCAATATCCGCCAGTCGATCCCCAACCCATACTAAGTGATGTACAGTCGGCCAGCATAGCTACAATAGGGTCTCTTACATCTACTTCCACACCTTGCCTGATAAACCCCAGTGGTAGAGATAGATCGCAGGATCCAGTGGAAACATCTTCAGAACAATCATCTGATGATGAACCTCGTGCGGTTTACTACACTTTTCCATACGTTGAATCAATCTCTTCTAGTTCTACGGATAGCAACTCCACACGAGACGATTTCTATGATGATGAAGATTTCACAGATACCGATGAAGTAGACTCTTTCGATCGTGATTACTGGGACACACTGTCTGACCAAGATAATGTTATCGCTAATTATCTAACACAGCGAAGAGGAAGTAACCCCATCGCCATTCCAGGGATGCAAGACGGGTTTTCTCAAGGCCGCGACAGAGAAGATAGTGTAGCAACTGTCATGTATCCCACACCCAGTGCACCTAGTTCATCAAAATTACCCCCGAGATCTCCTGCTGCTCCTGTCCTTAACCCTCTTTCACTTCCGAATAACGAGGTAGAGTGGGATCAACGGAGGAGAGCTATCCAAAACAGGTTCGATGCCTCTACGGCCAGAGCCCATTCTCCTATCCAGGCCACTGGCTTTGTAACATTACCGAACCACCCGAGTCTTTCCGGGGGCGCTCCCACAACTCATTTTGACAATACAGCTCTTGAGTTTGATATGAGTGAATGGAAAGACATCTCGAGCGGAATCAAGGGAGGTGCTGATCTCGGTGATGTGGGCGCAGTCCCCAGTGTGGCAACGAACCCCAACTTCTGGTCAAGATTTACACCCAATGACGTACTACGACGGCCTAGCGTCGCCTCTACCATCAACGATACTTTTCAAAAACACGCCCTGGCATTTAGGGACCAAGATTGGTCGTTCAAAAAGGACAAGGCTGATGGGACCGCTCATTTGAAGAAAAAACTCAATACTTTCATTCCTTTCAATGAAAGACCCTTGAAGAGAGAAAAGCCCTGGAAAGGGATGACTGTTGGACAAATAGAGTACTGGCGCAATGATCTTACTGGGATTTACAAAGTTGAGAGGTTAGGGGTACCAGGTAAATCACGAGATTATCCTTCAGCGAGTTGATGGTTGATCTTGTCTCATTAGCTGGTGAAAATAGGCCACTACAACAACGATTGTCTGTACAGCATGTTCGTGATGCATCCACACAAGCCCAGGGGGGGCTCTATCCCAGACTTGTTTATGATCCTCGCAGTGGACCTACAACTACAATTCATAAACACTCGAGGGCCGCTGCTTTCTCTCTGAGTCGTCATTACAAACAGCAACATAGATCAACTGAAGTTCGCGAACCCGCTTCAAAGGCACAGCCTCATAGGAATACAGCCTATGCGAATGAAAAGAAAACGGCCATGATCCTCCTGGCTGCTCGGAGGGTTCAAGAGGCATATACCAGTACCACTACCACACGGAAACTTAAATCACATGGACTGTTGGGTGGAGTACATAGGAGCCGCGAATTAGAACGTTTGGAACGATTAGCTGAGCAGGATGACAGACTCAAGGAGAAGGAGAAGATGAAGGAAAAGGCAAAGCATGAAAAGGAACAACGAAAAGTGGCAGAAGAAAGAGCGAAGAAGGACAAGAGTAAAGGAAAAGTAAGACGGGAATTGACAAACTATTCAGAAGCGTCCGAAATATCTCAAATTGAAAGCGACTTTGCTAGCCTCGGCATACTTGTGCCTCAATACGTATCCCCGTCGACGTCCCCGCCCAACGAGCTTAATCAAACCACAGCTGAGACTCATCATTTTCTGCCTGAAAAATTACATGCAGAATTACCAGGTGCACTTGTAGAGCAGCCGTCCCCTAAGGATGAAGTAGAGTGCTCCACGCAATCACAAAGTCCTCACGGCTTACCAGCGCAAATGAAACATCCCGCTCTTGAACCTCGGGTGACCTATGCAGGCCAGCCGCACCCTCTTTCACGGGAACATCTATATAGTCGCGATGAAGAGGAAGATATCGACGAGGAAGATGAACAACTTGGTCTGGTTCCTCGCCGGCGCCGGCGTACACCACATAGTGAAGCTTACCATGCGCTGCCTCCGGAATCCATTGACTCGTTTGCCACCCACCAAGACATCCACTTCCGTGGATTCCTTCCATGGCTCAGTGGACGCAACACCTCTCACCGTACACTTCGTGTCGATACACCTTATCAACCACCTTGGCTATCCGCTCCCTCGCGTCCGAGCAACTACGACATACAAATGCAAGTTGTTGCAGGACTAAATACCTCATTCCAGGACGTTGGGCTACTTCCTTCTGAGAGGGAAATCCGTGAAAATAGGAAACGCAAGGCGCTCAAGAATCAAGTTCGTAATGCTCATACAGAACGCAAGTACACCAAGGAGAAGGACGTTTTCACTGATCTCTCTGACGACGCTCTCTATATGCTATTACCACTCTGGCCCTCTGAAACTGATCCTGTCTCGTCAAAAATTCATCCCTTCAAGGTCCCACCAATCGCTATCTCAGATCGCCTTTATCTCCTAGTTTATTACAAGCCATGGTATCCGTCGGAAACATTTGGCAAAAGCAAGGACAAATCCAGGATATCACGCGGTTCCCCAACGCCCTCCCAAGACGGCATCTATATCGACGAACGCAACGTTCTCATGAGTCAATTCTATATTGGAGCTCGTACCGTCACATATGACGACCTTGAGGGCTCCAATGTTCGTGTTCCCGAAGTTGGTCTAAGCGTTATGGGACCTTTGAGAGAGGCCTGCGAATGTATACCCATCAATGATCGCTCCTCTAAAATGAAGTCCAAAGGAAAGGGGAAAAGCAAGGATGTAGGGAAAGAGAAAAGCAAAGATGTGGGTAAAGGCAAAGATTTTTTCGATTGCATTATTGGTTCCTATCAGTCTCGCGATCACCCGATGGAATTCTACCCCGAAGGTTTTGCGAGGATGAGATTGGCAACCCAACAAGGCGTAGCTCCGTCATGCTCCACTACTGTTCCTTCGAGACCAACTGCTGTAACACCTGCTTGTGCTTCTGCCAGCATCAAGGAGTCGTCCAGCAGTAATGCTAGCACAAGTAGCCTAGCCAGTATCTCGTCAGGAGGTGGGGGTAGCCAGCTTGATATTGCACCATTTGGCGAGCCCCTTCCGGATAACCGCAATCCTGCTTGTTTCATTATCAACAGCGAGGAGGCCCCGATTCAAGAACCTCCTATTTTGTTAACACCCATTGGCCGAGCTGTGCTAGAAATGGCTTTTATGGGCGCGTTAGCTGTGACCGGTTTCTCACCTCAACCATTCTGGTAATGGAGACCATCCTCACTTTCATCTTTCGTTTACTCTTTAATCACTTTGTCGTTAATCAAAAGCTGAATTTTGGTAATTGCTCATAATTCTCTTCTCCATCTCTGGTTTTCGTTTGTGCTGATAGTGTTTGCTGTTATGTGTAGCCGAATCTTGTATGATCCGCCTGTGTCCATATAATTCTGTAGCCTTCATTGTACGATATAGTAGAACAACTGATCTGCCCTTGACTCGCAATTAGAATCGGTCAATGTAATTGCTAGGAAATGTATATAACACATCAACTTGATTCGTTAGTAGATGTCATGCTGGGGGTGCAGCTACGAAGACCTGCTGACCCTCATGTTTTGAGGATATCCCTTCTAGAGTTTATAGTTTGAGTATTTTCCAGTGCAGTGCCATCTGCTGCTCCCCCTATTTCCATTAATGTCGTACTGCCCTCAGTTTTCTTATTGTAAGACGCTTCGCAGCCACTGGATCCGCAGCCGGCGTGACTTTGAGATAACCCTGTTGATTTCTGCGGACCCTCTTCAGATGAGCCCCTGCCCAACACTTCATCTTGGGGATCTAAAAGCGGTTCATCGTTATTTGCCAGTACGTCCTCCCTGAGTTTAGCGGCCTGGATCCTTGTCACCCGTTTGTTTGATTTGCGACCACCAGTCTCCTTAGTCGGATTCGGATTTGGAGGTCGAAGGTTTGCTATCATTCCGTCAGCCTAGTAGATGGATCATCGGAATGAAACTACCGTGGATGACTGGGGCCAAACCATAAATCCTGTAGAGGTGAAAGACGGCTTGCTCCTTATCCTTTGCCTATCGTGATGTTGATACTGACAGTAATTCAGCTGTAAAATATTCACCTCGATCATTAGATCTAACGGAATATGTGAGGCTACATTTATCACAAAAAGAAAAACTTACCCATATCATCAGGCAGGTCGGCGGGAAGTGTTTCACAGCGATCTGCATGGGCTCTACGCTCCATAAGTGTAACTGCTCCCGGCCGGGGCTCGCTGAGATGCTGCTTGGGTCGGATACCACGCCGCTTCCATATGACATCTGCACGTTTGATGATTTCGGAGGGTGGAATGGAAGAAGGGTTGAGTATATCATGATGATAGTCTATTCCACACGTCAAGAGTGATAACCGGGTGGAACGTGGCTGGATACCAACCAAAGACAAGGGGAATGTCAAGTTCTTCACAAATTGCAAGAAGATCCTCGGCATTATAACACATCTGGATAAAATTTGAGCCGCCTCCCTCGCAAAACAGTTAATGGACATCTTGCCTCATCATTTTCCAGCACGAGCCTAGCCCGAATATTCGGTGCCAGTACTCTTGATATAGTTTTCTTAATCCGTTTGATAGCCGACGGTTTGTCACCGTATGTCCCACCTCCCTGTAAATTTTAGTTCCAGCTCACTAAGACCAATATGTGCTACCTACATGAACTATCATCACACCGTCGGATCCAACACCCATGAGGTCAAGCATTTGACAATGATAAGTTAATTCTCTAACGGCTGCATCGATGACTTCTGGCTTTGGACTCCCTAGCTGGGTGAATTGGCCGGGATGAGTTGTCAATCTGTGGCCATACTTGTTCGCAAGATCGCCGGCTTCCTTGAGAAGCACCGCACAATAATCAAGAGAATAGCCAAATTGTTCATGCGACGCGAATGGAAACATCTCGGAAGAGAGGCGAAGAAAACGGATAAACTGACATGATACTCAATTTCACCGCATAAGATTGATAGGGGCATACACACATTATCTTCATTCCACTGAATCATCGTAATAAGATCTCGAACATTCTGAAAACCAAGTTCTTTGACCCATTCAATGCCGTATTTGTTCAGGCTGTCGAGTCTGGCCACATGGATTTCAGTCAACATAGTTGTTGGTTATTAGATGTATATAGGCATACCTGCATGTTCGTGAGCAAAAGATAGATTCGCTTGCAGGCTTCTTGTTCCGGAGAACGGTATTTAAACAAGCGTAGCCTGCACAAGGGTTAGCCCACATAATACGAGGACCGGGAGCTACGAACCAAGTCTTCCTTTGAATGCTGTTTCTTTGTGCTCCACGTCGGGAATTACATATACAGGTTCGGGTTTTGGTGCTCGTTTCCTGCGAGGCTTTTTGTCAGGAACGAATTCCCCACCGTATTCGTTGACATCTGTTTGACTGATACCGCGCTTCTTATGTTTGACTTTTCTCTTTGTCTTTGACGCTTGCTCGCCTTGTTCATGCAACATATCCAGAGCCACCATATCCATCGCCGATGTGTCCAGCTCCATGAGTTCATTGTTTGTAGTGTTGACATCCATCGCAGTTACCATTTCGTGTCTCTGAGCAAGTATGGAGGAATCTGCCGTCTCCTGTCGAAAAGAGATGGCCTGTGTGCTAGTTAAGGTTATGTTTCTGGAGTGCAATAGCCTTGTGCTACGCCGCAAACCATCTCCGTTGTTGAAACTAGCCATTAATTGTATAGTGTGCAAGGAATGATGAAGAAAGCCCTTGAGAGTGGATAGCATGCGACTGAAAGACAGACCATGTTGCAAGTTGTGTCTTATTCACGCCGGAATGGTTGGAGCCGCCGGCTCCCAGCTTGCTCGATCTCCGCTTCCAATCGTGCTATTCTTAATCCGCTTATATAAGCACTTATCAACTTAACTATACCTTTCATCATACAACATGAGCTGGGCTGGGTACGTCCAAAGTATCTGTTCGTACCTATTAATGTCTATTGTTTCAGCTTCAAGAAGTCTGTGAACAGAGCGGGCACTACTGTGAGCCTTTTTAAGTACTCCTGAAACCACCACTGATTCCAAGCAACGGCGAAAAGCTCCTTCAGAAGACGGGTCAAATAGAGCGCACTGTGGACAGAGAATTCGAGGAAGAGGAAGCCAAATACAGATCGTACTTATCATTTAATATCATCTTTGTTGCTGCAAGATGATGATATCTGTCTTTTCCAGGTTCGAGAAGGATTGCCAAGCGCTCCAGAAAAATGCCAAAATGTATCGGGATGCCATGCGTGGTGCGTACGTTGTCTCTTATTTTGGAATATGAAATATTTATGGCGTTTCATTAGACATGGTCTTGTCGCAATCGCGCATCGCTGAAACTGTTCAAATATTCTACAATGCTGCAGACCGAACATCCGAAGGGGCCATGGCCGGCCATGCGTACAAACGTTCTGTAGACGACCTCGATTCAAGCTTCACGCGAGAGCTCGTAAACTCCTCTCTTCTCATATATCCGGGGACTCTTCGTTGACTCCAATAAGGATGGGCCGTATCGAACAACTATTTCTGAACCGTTAGGCAAAATGTGCTCTTATCTTCCCGTTGTGAATGAACACATAACAAAACGAAACAAGAAAGTATGAAAAGTATATCTCACTAGTCCAATTTACAAACGAATTCACCGTCTTCCAGATGTTGGATTATGACTCTGCGCGCAGTAAACTACGGAAGCTCATTGACAAACCAAGCGAGGATCCGACCAAACTTCCGCGTGTACGCCTTGTTCCTGGTAAATGTTCTGCGCTCACATCGCTTCACCAGGCGCAACAAGAGCACGACGAAACCAAAGAGATGTTTGATATCCTAAATGATCAGCTGATCACGGAGCTTCCACAACTGCTAGAACTGCGAGTTCCTTACTTTGATCCTAGCTTCGAAGCCATGATTCGTATGCAATACAAGTTTGCAGAAGAAGGCTACGAGAAACTGAGTGGTGTGCAACGGTATGTCTTCCGCAAAACACTCGATCATACCACTAAATCCTGTGCATTCACCAGATACTTCGCTGATAACGTGAGGGATGACTATGCTGCTGGACAGCTTGACGCACAGGTATGTTTATGTATTTTTCTGGTCTTCAGCGCAGTATTCACGTGTGTTTAGGTGGTCAGTGGGCTAGAGGAAATGCGAGGTCTGTCCATTTGTGGTGGAAACTGAGGCCTCAGGTCTCGTTACAGCCTCGTCCCGCAACATATTTCGTACCCTGCTTAGTTCCGCCCGACTATCTGCAGTCTATCCCACATCTCCCCCACATTTTTGATGGTTCATTATTTGAGTCAGCTACATGGTGACATCCCAAGCATTATCGATCACCTCTATCGCAAGTCGAATAGAATAGTACTTGTGTACTTGACAAGTTTTTCAGTGAAACTTCTTCAAAGTATCTTCAACCTATCTGTTTGAAGGCAACTGGTGAACATACTGAGGTTCGAAGACCATTTCCAGATGGTTATCGGGGCTGGAATTCTCATCGATTTCACTGAACCCTCATAATGCCCACATGCATAACGAGCCGATTGACATCCGATTTCCTTCCCTGATGTATAAGATAAGACCAAACCTCAGTTGTTCAAGTTAGGCAGCTCACTGACAATAAGTCTGTCGTTCTTTCAAAGTTTCCGCTGGAATATGAATATGTTTCATGTACCTGATGACATTTTTGTTTTTTGAGCATAGTGCTCGTATCGTATCTGGATCATAAGGATGCAAGGGCATTGACTAGTCCACGTTGTACGGGCAAGTGTATATGTCCAAGCACTTCAAAGTATGTTTCGTTGAGAGCAGCTTTTTGTATCATTATTAATTTCCTGTCGATGTTGTCGTGAGTACCTCCCCACAACCCTAAGTTTCTCTTTCATCACCGTCACTCCCAACTTGATGCTTCGGGTATATCACTAACACCGGTGTCACCGAAGCCACAAGGTTTTACTCAGTAAACGGTCGTCAACCTTAGCGGGGTCCTTTACAGTTAGTCACGTCTCCGTCAACTTCACTTTCAAGTCTTCTTTTCACCCCAACTGTTCATTTGTCTCTCTATTACCTCAAATCAAACCACGATCTCCAGTCTCTTGGATCGATCGGTGCGAAAGTTATTCCCATTTTTCTCCGTCTTTTTCAATGAAGCATCATGGGGTCTCCTACACCGGGAGCACGCCATTTTGGGAAATCATGAGATCGCTTCCTCTTGAGTCCCAGAGCATCCGCACCGGTGTCGTCCATCTCTTCTTCGCCAGAATAGTTGTTTTTAAACACGAGAACTCCGAATCATCTTTAATTGACCCATCCTTTATTCAACATTTCCAGCAAGACTCTTCAATTCAAGATAATTCCCGCTCATGTCGGTGCCATGCATCGCAGGTGCCATCTTCCATGCTGTCTCAGATCCGGGCCCCGAGACGAACGGATGCACCTGACTCCTGGAGTTCTCAATCCTGGACCCGTCTTTTCCACATGAAGCCGGCCGAGTTGTATACAAGATGATCGACGATCAGGCGCCCTCGTTGGCCTCTCCACCTTGGTCTACCGCTTACAAAATAGCTGACGAGTCTCTTTGTGTTTCTTCTGATTGCGGTCAAGGAGTTCACCATTCTCGTGCTTGTAAGGAGCTCTGGCGATTTCAGTATGGGGGCTGCTTTAGTCAAATTGGCATGAGTCTTTTCGCAAACTATGGCCGATAATCTCATTTTGGCAATTCTGCCCAACCCTACCATTAGATTGTTTTCATTATTGTATATGCTTTCAATAATGGTTTCTTCGCAAAGCAAGTGATGCCAAGAAATGGAGCCAGGAAATCCGGACAATGAGAATAAGCCCCCAGCAGAGAGCAGTCACCGATTACACTTCCGACCTGAGCGGCACTCCAACGGTCTACGTTGTCCCGCTGGTATCCACATCTCTGAATTTAGTCAGACAAACACTTAAGCTCAAAATCAAAAGTTTCAAGAATGTACCTTCGGCTGTTTTGCACGCGGATGAAAAGCCAATCTACAGCAGCTCTCACACCTGTTCTAATAACTTCATAAGTAAACCGAGATCCAGACAGTGAAGTGAAGTGCCGGATTTACCCTTCCAGGGCAGAAATTCCCATAACATCCAGACTTGCAATTCGCTGTCTTCGTGCAGTGGTCTCATTTTCGCCTTCGCCGTACCTTGAAATCCGTCGTGCGCTTTCCAGCTTCCGTTGATACCAATCTTCATAATCGTGCCTAATCTCGTCGACAGAAAGGCTTTGCAGTGAATCTTGTTTATTTGCAAGTAGCAAAAGAGGGACACCAAGAATCTGGGGTGCGGATAGAACTGAGTCTAACCACTTGGAAAATTGAATTAGAACTTTCAAAGGCGGAAGTAGTATGCGAGAAAGGAAGGAGAAAAAGATGTGAGGTAAAGACATACCAAATACCTCCCAACCTTCACTAAGCCGTTCGCGGTCTTCGGCATCAATCACGTATACGACTGCATGGCAGTCATCATAATACCTATGCCAGATGTTACGAATGCCCCGCTGACCGCCGAGATCCCAGAATTGAAGAATGGTAGAGGGTAAGATTATCTTCCCAGCTGAAAGAATGCGGAAGCCAACATGAGCACGGTGTCAATTGTACGAAATGGATCTCTGCGCACTGTTCTGGCCGACAGTAGGACCAATCTTGTCAGGAGTTAAGCCAGGAACGTCGTTATATAATGTCTTAATTTTCTCGAGTAAAGTCTGTCCCCGCATCAGTTAGGCGTCCCAAAAAACTGCATTTTGCCGCACAGTTTTGCCAGCACCGTCTAGGCCAATTATGATGACAGAGAATTCTTCTTTTCGGGTAAGGTACTGGTGAAGACCCTTGAGGAGGTGATACATGGAAAGCCCAAACAAGAACCAACAGGCATCTGTCACCAGTCCTTATTCACCACGGCTCCCTAATGGGCTATAACTACTATTCCTATGGTCTTCCTCCGTCTCTTCTGACCCTCCTTCTGCTCTATCTTTTGTTGACGGGTACGTTCAAACTCTCACTATTTCCTCTGTTTAAACCGTGCTTGTAGGTCGCTTTGACATTGGACAGTTCCTGCAAGAATCAAATCCGTATGCTTGGGGGGCAACCGGAATTGGCCTTTGTATCGGTCTGAGCGTGTTGGGTGCAGGATGGTGTGTCGCTTCAAGTCCTATCATGCCTGAGATGCGACTGACGCGATTACAGGGGAATATTCCTCACCGGTTCATCCATTATTGGCGGTGGTGTCAGGTCGCCGCGAATCACAACAAAGAACTTGATTAGGTGCATCTTGTCTTGATTTTGAGTCTTCTGGCCTTTATTCAACTCGATACAGTATCATTTTCTGTGAAGTCGTGGCTATCTATGGCGTCGTACGTCTCATTCAATCTCGATCAATTCAAACATGTTTAGCTCGAATAGATTATTGGCATCGTATATTCAGGGAATCTCCAACACGTCCCTGACGATTACCTCCATACTCGCAATAACTTTTTCACAGGTGCGCCTGGAAAATTGTGAACTGTTTTGGTGCTCATCGCTTATGGTAAATAGGTTTTGCCTTGTTCTGGGGGGGCCTCACCGTCGGAGTTTGCAATCTCTTATGTGGTGTCTGCGTAGGTGTCACTGGTTCAACAGCAGCAATCGCGGATGCTGCAGATCCGGATCTTTTCGTGAAGATCCTTGTTGTTGAGGTCTTTGGTAGCATTCTTGGCCTCTTCGGACTTATCGGTAGGCTCGAACGATTCATACCTTTCTTCAGGCCCTGGCCCTGCTCACTGTATACTTCCAGTCGGCCTGCTCATGACAAGCAATGCCAGTCCTTTCACCGCCGATACAATGGGTGCTACGTCAGCTGTGGCATCCCCTTTTGTCCACTAAAGTTCATAGTATAATCCCGATGGATTAGCTATAGATTCAAGGATACATGTTTTTATATATTAAACAGAGATACAAATTGGATAGTCGCGATAAAAACATTTAAGAGTGAGGTGTGTCCATTAAAGTCATTTCCCACCGTCGTCAAAAGGATTTTCTGCGTACTCCAACTCGTCTGGGTCAGAATTGCGCTTTTGTGTCGGCGGTTGGATTTTGGGAGGATCTCTAATCAAGGAGATGGGTCGTTTGGGTAAGAGACCAAGTTTGCCTGGACCGAGATGGTTAGTCAAAAATGACTCTCTAAGGCGGTTCTGAACCAAACCTCCGTCAATAGGATTGGCTGGACTAGGACCTCGTAGAGGGATTGATGCAGAGGATATTGCTACAGTCTGCAATGCTGTCAGAGCGGAGCCCGTAGCACGCGCATCTGTGCATGGTTTAGATGCATGCACATAAGATGGCTAGAATATATTCCCTCACCGTTAGCTATCGGCTCTACTTCATACCCCGTAGCGGATATTGGCTGCGGACTTGAGTCAGGATCGTAAAATGCCACCGGTTGCGATGAAGTGGGAGCGGTTGAGGGAGGATTTTGTACTCCAGTAGGTCCTTGATATAATCGGTAGTTCGTTCGTGGAGGGGCTGATCGACGTGTGGTATCTGGATCGTAGTATGAAGGGCTTCCAGCACCACTCCATGTCGACTGGACACCAGATGCCCCACCGTCTGTGTCTGGCCTTACAGAACGAGATAAGTTGGTTTCATTCGACGTACAGGGTTGCGAGAAACTTACTTATCGAATTCCTGGATTTTTGTTTTTACTTTGGACACCAAGGCAACCAAACTCTTTTTTCCAACTACGAAGTCGTCAGTTAATCAATAAACATTAATATATCTCCACCTTTTATACATACTTTCAGCATATTTACTAACTTGCTCCTGTATCTCCGCCATCGTGTCCTTACCACCAACAGGAGAACCTATCTGCTGCTGCTGCGATTGTTGTTGCGATTGTCCTTGTATGCGAGAGCTACGAGGACGATATTGCTGCTGCCGTTGTTGTACTTGCTGCTGTTCCTCGAGCATCAATTGTCTCGCAAACTGCTCGTCCAACTCCTCCTGTGCCTGAACCTCATACACAAGGATGAACTTTTTCGAGGTCCCCAAAACAAGAAACACCTATTGACGCACCATCTGGGGCTGCTGTGTTGGTGGCATCGCCTCACTCCTGAAGTCTGGGTCGTTCATCCCGAGGAGAAGATCGATAGCACGATCCTGATCACCATCTGCCGATTCCAGGACTGATTGACTGTCCATAGTTCACATACAAACCAAAACGATGCCAAGACATCCATCGGCCCCGCATTTCCGCACGAAGTGCAAGCAAAAGTGGATGAATAATCGAAATGTCAGTCCATCTGTAAATGAAAATCCACCGAAGACGCACAGAATGGCCTCATCGTAGTCTGGAAAGATGCTTCTCAATGATGCGACCTGCGGATTCCTGGGTTCATTTTGAGGTGTTACTGCGTCTGTAGCTTCAGGCACGGGAGACTGTGAAGACATGATACCAGATTGGCCAGTGAACATGCCAGCTGACACGAGCAGTGGAGACGACGACGTCCTGTTTTCCGTAGGAACGCTGGCTGGAGGAGCCATCACTCCGAGTTCATCTATAACATAACCTTCATCATGAGCGTCTGACTTGGAGCTGTCTACCATGGAGAGGATGTGAGTGGTGATGGTACAAGCCAAAGTATCCAATTGAGCACATCTAATATCTAACTCATACACAGCCGCAAGGAGACCAGATATAACTTGTGCAAGCATCACCATCACTGCGGACCAGCGGGCGCCAAGCATACCATTAGGAGTTATTCTAACGATATACAACTCTCCAGACATCAACGTCTGGTTCTCTTTCCTTTCGCTAAAGAGTCGCTAGAATCTGCTTTCCGTTTTTTGGTCCCTTCTACTACCCAGCTGCTGTCTGCATCCTTTAGGCCTTTTAATTTCTCCAAACAGCCATGTAAAATATTTTTTTCTCCGATTCGGACAATCAGAGCTCGTCGTTTGTTCAGAGGAAGCGAACCATTCAACAGGGCACGATCAGCCTAAAACAAGTTCTTGAGCTCAGGCTGGATGAATAGCGCAAGAGTTTATTACCTCCAACGTTGTCGGGTACTCTGCGAGCCGGCGCTCAATAATCGAACTCAGGATGTCATGAAGCGGCCCCTCGAGTTTTGGTTTCGGAGGCTTAGACTTTTCTCGCACTTTCTCGCACTCCCGTTCGGAAAGGAGCAAAAGTTTCGTGAAGGAGATCATCACTGCGGGAACCTCAAAGTCATAGTCCAAGGTGAAAATGCTACGATATTCGTTGAGAAAGGACCAGGCGCTTATTATGATCACTCACTCTTCGCCACCTTGCTCTAACCACCAATCTATTCTCTCTTTGTTCTGGTCGTCTTTGGTATATGATCTAATCACAGACACGATCAGGTCAGCCTTGATCTCGACAACATCTCCTGGGTTCCCAGTTCCTCCAGAAGGTAAAGGTAGTACATCAACATGACCATATCGACGGAGCAATTCAGCATTTGGAAGATCACCGTATGTGTTCCACTGTGAATTGAGGTTAGTTAGTAACAATCCGTGACCGCCTAACTTACAATCTGCTCCCCAAATCTAATCGGCGTCGTTGATACCATCTTCAGCACTTCTTTTTCGTAGAAAAGCTTGGCCTGATTGAGTCAGTCACTAGTAACGCTACCCTTGACAGAAGTACACTCACGTTTGCCGTTTGGTATCTCGCATTCAAGATATCGGCCATGGGGACCATGGCAACTTCAGAAGGGTCGCCTTCGTCTTCTTCTTCGTCGCTCCTATTACCGTCGTCATCGTCATCTACACGGTTCAGGTCGGGATCCTCGAGATTCTGATCTACTTTCATAGCACTGTCCATCTCACCAACATCGTCATCTCCATTTCCGTCCCAACTTTCCGCGGAAAAGCTTCGAGAGAGAATTCGACTTCCCATGATGTGGTAAACCTCCAGAGAATAGTGTGTCGATAGATCTTGAGGGCAAAAAAGATCAGGTCGCGACTTGACAGCTGGGAGCAATTTCATTGTATAGTCCACCTCAGCATCGGCTTTCCCGAGTTTTTCTACGGACAGTACTAGTGATAAATCATACTTCCAACAAAGTGATGTGTTTGAACAGACCTACCACCGAGGTGCCCTTCAATTCTGCAAGATCATCCTCACCCCAGAACATTGGTGTGTCAAATTCGTTCGGAAGAATATCTAGTCACAGTTGTCAGACTAACGATTTTTGATCATGAAAGCTATGACGTTATCACCTAGATATGGCTGCCACTTTGAGGACGGGCCACCTGCCCGTTCCCACATCATGCAAAGAATCAAACCACTCCATCCTCGGTGAAGACTGGCTTCCTGCCAAGCATCAAGGCCAAACCGCAGAGGCAGTTCGGATGTACGGGTAGAAAGCGTGAGACTTCTGGGTATTGAGAACAACGTATGTCCCTCCTGATGTTCAGGTATAATTTAATCATCCCTGGGGAAAAATACAAACCGACAACTTACTGGTATATCTTTTAGAGCAATCGCACCGCGTCCTCCCTCAGACGGGGAGAAATCAGTGATCCCGAGAGCAGAAGTATCCAGAAAAGCTTCATGGGATTGGAACCAGCTGATGAAACCCTCCATTAAGGTTTTGCTCAAGAAATTTCTATACACGTGATCCGGTTTTTGTTGCCGTGTAAAAAGTGTCACAATCTATTTACAACCACCACGACATATAGGACAGATGACCCATGATTTATTTTATTTTCTACGAACTATGCTATATAGTCGAGCATTAATTTGACCACGAAACCCAAATTGACATCCTCGTATATGCTTTGGGGGTTCTTGATAAAATACCTGATTCTAAATGCTGCACTGCATTTATGACTCTGTACGGTCAACTGGAAGCTGAAAAGCACTAAGGACGTAATTTCTCTCAGTTAGAATCGCTTGACGTTTACACTTAGTAGGTCATCAGCACCTTGCCGCTTGATGATCTATGTAGTTCTTGAACATACATCGAATCAAGGCTGGAACCATGGCATGACCCTTCTTCCGGTAGTTTTATGCACCAATGACCAATTAGCTACCCAACCCATTCAGGCTTTCACTCCCATCTTGGCCTCAGCTAGATTTCCAGACCCCATGCGCTTTTTCGAAAATCGGATAGATTTAGCCTGACAATCCGACAGGGTCATTCCTCCCTAGAAGCTGGACTTTCTGGTCCATATCTTAGGATGGCTATTGTTCTCGCGGAGAGGCTCGTAATAGCGATCAGAAACTAAGCTGATCAATCACTCTTATGACTCCCCGTCGTACGGAAACGATGACTTTGAGGCAGAGTGGTGTTCCCTTCTGGTAATTGCCTCGGTTTTCCGGTGCAAACTTATTCGTTGCTCATTTCCAGGCTGATGGACTGAGTATGTGATCCGACCAGTGGTATTTGGACGTAGCCTCGCGGCACCACGCCTGCTTTCTCAGTTCTATCTCCGACTGCATCTCTTGGGTACAGAATCCTGAGGAGTCACTTAGGGCCTTTTCCACCTATGGAGTAATGGGGCGAAAAAACGGTCAAGCTTTCCTGCCATCCAAATCTCAGACCGACAGCCTGCCAGTGTTCTCCTAGGCCCTCGGCTTGCTCAATGGGCATTACGTTGCCCAGTGAATTAGAAATCACAAAACTCTACTTTAATTCGAATCAATTAATGTGCTTACTTTGGAGAATTCTCAGTGACAAGTATTTTCTCTTTCGCAGTGTGGGTGATCCCAGCTTGACAGCTGGTTCGCGATAAGTTATATTGACTTTACTCCGGGACTATATGGCTTTGCGGATCGATCAAGATTCACCACCAAGTCAGCGGGATCATATCTTGCCGGGCCTACAAGCTGACCGCTGGTACGTGTTTCCACGCGGACGAGCAGTTCGTTCTCAGTCTAATGTCTGTAGAATGACCACATACCTCTGCCTTGTATCTTAATGCCGCGCTGCATCGCAGAGATTCATGCTCTAAACCTTGCAAGCTGGGGTTTGACGCTCAGGTTCTTGGGCATGTTTTCAAATTCATTATCTCACACGCTTGCACGACCCTTGATTGGTGTAGGAAACGGGACCAACGTCCATGGATCTATTTGTGAGTACAAAGCCAGTACAGCTGTAGGCCTCCAAGCCAACATCAGCACTGGAAGATACGCCGGTTGGGAAGCCAAAGAGATACTATTCTATTTGCCATAGGTGCCACAGGCTTAGGTCTACGGTTCCACTTTCCACCGTGGTAGCAAATAGATGAGCAGTATTGACAACACTAGCCGCTTTACCAAACCAAAGATGCGTGTTTGCAAAGTACTGGTGTATTATATCGTGGAGGAGACGTTTGAAATAAAATAATAAGCTGGCTTCAAACAAGCTTTCTGCTGATGACGGTGGGAAAATTAATACTTGCAGTGAAGTCGGTCGGGCCGTTCTTCCCTTGGGACTCGTCATCGCAATGCTGCAACCATGGCTGTGCTTCAACCACATTAACGGATACCACAAGGAATGGAAATTCGGGACCTACTCTGGGCCAATTCCACAAGGCTGCTTAGAACTCACCGCGAGAATATGAACCACGTCCTAGACCTTCAAGCTTCCTTGATCCGAGACATCCTTCCTTCTGTCGTTGATGAATTCGGTCTGGGTCCGGACGCCACGGAGTGGGCAGCAGAATGGTTGAATGACACAGGTAATACCTTTCTGTGGTTTCGAGTCTCTACTCGGAATCTCTAAATTTCTTCCGACTGCTGTTTCCTTTGCAGAGTCCATTTTTCGAATAGCTCGAGTACGTTTCCCTTAGCACATAACTGACAGGAGCTTTTGAGTATCTTTGGCAGCATAATAAATTTACCAGGTCGTTTGCACTCGAGTCCATCCGTAAAAACCTGGTATGGCGTCTGCAGAATCTTTGGCCCACAAACTCTGGTCACGCTCTGCCTCCTACCATTCGTTGCCTTCCTAAACACGTCTACGACCCTTTTGGACGTCCTATTCTCGTTATCGAATTCCTGCCCGTCAATGAAAGCCCTGAAGTGGTCAGATCATATATCATTCAGGCATTCGAGGAGCTTCGGCTTCATCTTAAAAGTCTTTCTGGCACGCAAGACCCAGAAGAAGAGCCCGTATTGCAATATATCATCTTACTGGACTTGGCAAAATTGTCATTACAGTCATTAGTCATTACCCTCTATCCTGTCACTGACCAGCTTCTAACCCCCTATCATGTAGGATATCGATGTTGTGACCTGGACTATTCGCGAAGTCATCCCGCGATTCCCAGGCATGCTGGCTGCAGGTACATCAGGACTTCCATGAGACAAAATCCTTTAGCTGATGGCACGTAGTCTTCATAATTAATTACTCATGGGCCCATTCTGGCTTATGGGGCATCATAAAGTGCGTTTTAACTCCTGTCTGCGGCAGTTCTATTGTACCGATCGGGAAGCCAGGCATATCCTCCCCAAATCATCGATCTCGAGGATATTCTTTCCGACCAAGACAGATTTGCTGACTGCATTAAGTCCAAATGCCCTGCCAAAGGGTGAGAGGCAGCCTGTCATTTCCGAGTTCTTCAGTTACCGATTATCGGGCAGATTATGGCGGGAACCTGCCCTTTCTGACAGACTTAGATAACCCTCTGCGACCGGGGAGAACTTGGCTTTCCGATGCCAGTGCCGTAGAAGACGAGACGCCTTTAGCAATTTCTCATCAGCCAGCTTCCATGTTGAATCCTTTTTGCGGTTATCCTGCCACTTCTGCCCATGGATATCCGGGATTACACCACAATCACCGTCGAAAACGGGACCTTGCCCGGACTTTGGCCTGGCTTTTTTGGCTACGTTGGCGATCTCACATCTTGGTTGTCGTTGTCCTCACTCTTACCTGCAATTTTGCTATCCGCAAGGGTTCTTGGCGTACACCAGAGACCTTCCTTGGTTGGCGAACTATTCTTTCTTCGTATTATCGTGATCATCAGAAGATGAAGCTATATGTGCTTTAGAGGTATAGCAATTGAAATATGTCTGAAGACGTGGATAACATGTCAGTTTTGACACCCTACCTGGAGATATATTGGATTGCCTTTCGTGTCTTGGTTGTCAGTGGTTCTAATGTCATCATATTAGTATATGGCATACATGTATCATATCGCAGTAGTTGGTATCTGGAGTCGGAAAATTGCAGATTCACCAAGTGGACATCATAGAAAGTATTCAGGAAGCTGATTACAAAAAATCAGGCAAATAGGTAGGGAGAGCGATAGCAATTCTCACCTTCCCGGTTGCGTTTTGAGCGCTCTGCTGATTCGGACCGTCTCTGTCATTTTCTGGTGCGGCCTCGAATACATTGAAAAACATCGTCTCGCCAGGACCAATTTCCAAAATACTTGCCAAATTTCCACATCGATAACAATAATTAGGAGCCGACCAAACTGTGGAAAGGTGCTTATCAAATAGGGAAGAATATCCTTCCATGCACAGTTGGTGTGCACGAAGGATATGAGACATCCTGTTTTGATCGAGAAATTTGTGAACAACGCCAGATCCAAAGGTATACCCAGCACCACTGAGGTTATGAGTGAGTATGAGAAATGCAGATGCTCATGATGTGTATACCGCGGTGAGATGGCGAAGTCTTCTTTTTCTGGATCGGGATCTGACCAGACAAGGTCCGCCATGGGGCCTTCGTGCGGAATTTCTGACTGAAACGTGAGCAAATGAGCAAGATTGGAAGTTGGAACATGTACCTCGAAACCGATCAACAACTTTAATCTGATCAATCGAGTGTATTGAGGGCGAAAGACCTACAGCAGGATCAGTCCGTGGGGAGCCTGACTTAACCACTAGTAATTTTCAGGATACCTCCGTGAACACAGAATATCCGGTCGTCAATCACGACAGAGAGCGTTAAAAAATCAAACATGTCGGTAAAGTACGTCCAGACATGCGAAGAGCCGTATTTTCGCACACATTCTGTATAGAAACCATAAGTCTGTGGAAATAAGATCAAATATCAAGAACTTGACGGTTCAGCTACTTACTTGAGTCACTGCTCTTGATTCGTGATTCCCTCGAATGAGTTGAACCCTGCTAGGATATCTGAGTTTGAGGCACGTCAAAAGGGAAATAGTTTCAACGCTGAAGAGTCCTCGGTCTACGTAATCTCCTGGAAAGAACTTGAGTTTGGGCAGTGGCAAGTATTAGGAACTGACCAAGGAAAAGGTAGTTCGTGTGGGGTGCATATCCACCTATACGAAATATTTCTATTAAATCATAAAACTGGCTTGATAAATCATAGGGTTAATTAGGTGGGGGAGTAGGCTGTGATGGCTCACCCGTGAATATCGCCCACAACAGTAACAGGTGCGCTAACATGCACAACGTTAGACTCGCGCATCAGCACTTCCTTGGTCTTTTCGCATATCTCGCGTAGTAATGCTTCGTGCAGGAGTTGTTTATCGAGGAGCTGGTCTATGCATGCGTCAAGATTAAATGGAGCCATTAAAAGACTGCAGAGATTAGGGATAGTGAGGTGATTATATGTTTGAAGTTATTTGGTTAAAGCTTCCAACTCGACAATGTTCTTCTAGTTTTTTTTCTTCTAGTTTTTCATCTCTTCTTCCGAGCGCTCTTGACAATCACCGTCTGCCGCCTGCCCTATCTTAGTAGATCATTGCATCAATCTTCCATTCGGTCTACATCGCGATTTTTTCGCAATTTTTGAGTGTCTTGTCTAGCAACTTGCCAACAGACTTCGCCCCTCCCTCATCAGGTACACGCTTAGGCATTTTCCGAAACGACTACGACTAGAGCAAATACCGTCGTTCTATGAAAAGACCAGTTCAGATGTCGTACGTCACTAGCAACCTTCCCACTACTTTTTCCGGAAACTTGCAGATGGAACATCACAGTTATTGGAACAAGTTAGATCTATTTGCCTACCACAGGCGCAATACTTGGATAATCTGAGATGAATCTGGTTTCTGCCTATGCTAAGTTTATCGAATTGCCAGACCGATTCGAATGAGAAGACTTGCTTGACGGACTGCACAGTATGTTACTCGCATTTGACTATGTTTTGACCTATTTTTGATAAGCCTCTATCGAAAATCTCTAGTGTCACTCACAAATACAATACTGGTTAGTTCTGTGGGTCAAGTCTAGGTTCGGACCGCTTTGTCCTTGCTTTATTACCTTTGTGTGGTTGAAAACCTTAGCACCCTAATCTCTTAGGAATCTCGGGGTGACAAATTGTGCTTCCAGTCTGACAAGTCAAAATCACTTCTCAGACATAGAGTTATCTTCTCAGTGTGTCCTATTAGCAATTGAACGAGGCAATACGTCATTGACTCCTCGTTGACGATTCATTGAAAGTCGGGCTGCGTCGAAGATTCCTTGATTGCTTGTGCTGGTCGCTTTACCCCCATGCGTGATTTCTGAGTTGTGGCATATTTGACATGGGGGAAATCCCGCTAGCCTTTTTCGGTTTGACTTGTCCTCAATTATTTTCACCCGCACCCGAATCTAAATTCCTTCCAAGTAGGCACATCTGTAGATTCGAATGATTAAACTCAGCTACTTATCCGAACTGTACTTCTGGCGCAGGGTTCCCATGATGAAGCTCCAGGCAAACCAGACGCCTGAAGTGGAATCCTGGAAGGAATGGCATTCACTTCACCGATTTCGACGTGAATGAATACAGAAGCTTCCTTGGACCCTCATTTCTCGTGGGGTGCTCACTTTCATGGTCTGTGGGCTCCGCCTCATCGGCTGACGCGCAGCCGTAGATAGCGGTCGCGGGTCCTTCCGTCATTCGGGATCGAAACAACTAGAGGTGATCTAACTCGCGAGCGCCAGTTCGCCGAAGGGATCCATATTACCCAGTTTACCTATGACATCTGGGCGGCTCCGACCTATTAAAGGACCAAGAAAATTCTCCCCTCCCTATCTGAACTCTTCCTCCTCCATTCTGTCCCCTTTCCATTCATGCATCGTGACGCCCGCACCTACTATGAGGACCCTAGCGCAGGGGGTCAGTATTCGACTGGTCAATACTCTTCTCCAGGTGGCACCTACCCCATGCAAGGGGCCTACAACCATGCGACATATGACTATCAAGAGAATGCACAATACTATCCTCCACATGTTCACCCCAATGATGGTCTGTCCATACCGGGTCTCTTGTTATGCCCCCTCCTCATCAGGATATAGGTTCCCATCCGACATATTGTCGCAGCATGACACCAGCATTACATCCACAGCGCTACTCAAACAGTGGCTCTAACAGAGAATATTACTCTCAATCCGCACTCATTACCTCGTCCTCTCCATTACCACAGTCATATAATGCTCAGGGTTACTACAGTGATCAGTATCCCAATAGTAGCCTCGGAAATCGCTCACCGGCAAATCAAACTTCGTTTATCCCGACACCGTCAGAGATGGCCAGCTCATACTCTGACTACTCTCAAACGTTACCGTCTCACTCGCCAACGGCTGGTCCCTATGGATCTGGGGCGAGTGCGTACTCCAATTCTGCCTCGGTACATTCTCAGCGGCCACGAACACGTATCTCTACTGGACGTCCCCGGACTGCATCAGGAGCAACAGCTTCACCCACTTCAGCAACATCACCTTCCGGGGAGAGATTCCCATGCGAAAACTGCGGCAAGACGTTCTCTAGGTCTCATGATAGAAAACGACATCACGAGACACAACACCTACCCAGCCCAGTGATCCACCGTTGTCAGTTTTGTGAGAAGGAATTTAGTAGGTGAGTCCCATCGTACCGGTTTCTCGCGGGGAAATTATTGATCGTGTTCTATAAGGGCCGATTCTCTCAAGAGACACCTTGATAATGGCTGTGACGAGATGCCTCAATGACTTCCCTGCGCTAGCTGTCGTGTGGTGTGTTCTAGCTCTTTGCAAGAATACATAAAGCTCTTTTGTTGCTCTAACTATCACAGTCACCTCATACTATCATTTCTTGTTATATACCCTTATAATCCAATATCAACTCACACAATGCCTTATCCTCAATCCGCTCCCATCTCCATATGTAGGCTGGCCTACAGACAGTAGTCTTCCAGAAAATTGGAACATTCCCTCTTGTTTGCAATACATTCTGCATTCCGTGGAGATATTCAGCTCGACAGGATTGATTTTGAACCTAAACCGAACAAGCCTAAAGATGGACAAAGGATCTCTGTGTGGCATCATGCACCATTAGATCTTGCGGTAACGATCTTCACTTCATGTGGAAGAATTATCTTGACAAGTCTCACGATAATATCCACCACATCTCTGAAAATGAAAGCCTCCGGTAGTGGAGGTAGGATTTTCGCCCGGAGTCAACTATAATAGCCTTGCCCTGCTACATCACTTCCCTACTAGTATGACAATAGTGAACTGCGAAGGTTGGGATACTTTTCCAGCTTCCGGCCGAAGCCCCAGGTGGCACGAGTGTTCCCCAATTAGGCCAGTGACGTTGCATCGGTGAGTCAACGGAAATGATTGAACGTTTGTCTTGATGAAGAGCTTGGATTCACCAACAATTTGAATTTACAACCCAAATACGTTATCAGTGATCAATACAGAGGTGACTGTCACCCCTATCCCCTGCACAATGACGGACTAAGCTTCCTCTAATCCTTCAATTTGCAAGTCAGCTCCCGATTCATGGCCTTCCTCATCATTATCTTCCCTTTCGCCACCTTCCCTCTCCTTTCGTTTCTTGTTCATCTTCTCTATCACTTTGTCAGCGCGATTGAAAATACCACCTGTTGGTGCACCACATGCGAGACATTTCGGTGTCTTAGCGTATCTTTTGATGGCACAAGCAGAACAAAAATAATGTCTACAGCGAGTAGCAACCGGATCTGTGTAATGCTTGCGACATATGAGACAGGCAAAGGGTATGTCTTCTTCATCAGAATCTTCGGAGGCACTTTCATGGTCAGCTTGGTTTTTTGTGTTTTCTGCCAGCTTGTCCAGCTGCCAGCCAGCGAGATCTACGGAGAGTGATCAGGGAAGTACCGAGTGTGGTGTCAGTATCAGTTGAAATACACACATGTTCCGCGATCATGCAAGAATTTACACGTATCTCCGAAACCACAATAACCAGTTTCTTGACATGAAAAGTTGGATTATAACCCATGGAGCAATTGAGGGACGTACCCACCCTTGTAGTCCTTGCAAACATCGGGTTGATAATCTGTGATAGTCACAGTACGTATTGTATTCGAACTTCGTTGAGGTCCCACCCTCATCAACTTGGGAACTTCCTGAGATTTTTTGATATGGTTTTTGTACGCTTTCTGCCCATGGTATTTCCCATCATCAGGTAGGTCTTGTTCTTCACCTGCATCCTCCTTCCGACGTTTGATTATAAGGTCTTCCGCTTCATCTCCCGCTAGAATCTCGAGAGCTGCATTGACATGTGAACCTTCAGCTGTCCACTTGATATCTGGACCATCTTGTGCTGTTGCGTCAGAATCATCTGACTCATCTCTTTGCGCGACCGTGCGTTTCGAGCCAGCACTTAGTAAGTTTACAGTAGTCCTCTTGGTGGGAAGGACAACCTCAGACTTGGTGATCGCCCGAGTATTTGTTGCGTTGCTTGGGACAGGTCTGGAAGGAGATGCAGAACGTTGACGAGCTGTAATCGGCCGCCCCCTACCTTTTCTTTTGAAGAAAGGGACATTTGTTGAGGACATCTTGAATGCCTGCTTACTAATGAAAATCGCAGTTGATGAAACACCCGGGCTAGGCTAGTGATACATTTCGATCGAATTTCGACTTGTATGGATTGCAATCCCCTGGAAAAATCAGTCCACATTAACAAGTTCTGACAGTAGGTACATTAATAAATGGACAATTAAGAATAATCCTTTGTCTTTAATTTCAGACTTGATAGATAATGTAGTAGCCTTATAGATGATGTACTAGTAGTTACAGACCCAGAAGTAGGATGCAATGAGCTAGTAGAGGAGGTAATAAAAAGGCTAGAAGTTTATACATAAAATCAGAAAAATATCAGTAAGGTTCCTAGAAGTAGTATTGGGACCATATGGAGTCAAAATGGAAAAGGTAAAAATAAAAGAGGTTTGGGAATGGCTAACACTCAAAGGTGTCAAGGATGTATAAAAGTTCTTGGGTCTCTCAAACTGCTATTAGTAGCTTGTAAAAGATTTTGCAAAAGTAGCAAAACTATTTGACACAATGGTTTGGAAAGATCAGAAGTGGGAATAAGAAAGAGAACAGCAAGAAACATTTAAGAAATTAAAGTACATCTTTACCATGGAACTAGAATTGGTAGCATTAGATTTGGATAAAGAGCTGAGAGTTGGGGTAGATGCATTAGACTATGCAACAGGAGAAGTTTTTTCAATGAAATGTGAAGACAAAAAGTAGAGGCCAGAAGCTTTCATCCCAAATAAAGCAGAAAGAAATTACAAAATTCATGATAAGGAGATGTTGACAGTTATTAGATGTTTAGAAGCTTGGAGACATTTTTTAGAGAGAGCAAAACATGTTTGACATTTAGATAGACTATAAAAATCTGGAGTACTTTATGAAGAGCCAGAAGTTAAAGACAAGCAAGATGAGTCTTATATCTATTAAGGTTCAACTTCAATATAGAAGAGGACAATAAGAAACAAACTTTTTTGAAACCAAAATAGTTTAAAGTGAGAGTAATGGGAAAGAGAGAGTTGCTGATAGACTATTACATACCAATCTGACCATATCTGTATTCTCCCTAAGATAACACTCTTCCTCTAAACTACACTCTTCATCCAGAACTTGTCTAGTACAAATCAACATCCTCTATTTTTACCAATTACTTCTTGGATGCCCTTACTAGATTTCTTAGTATCCTTATAGAACTTCCTTTATATATCTGAGAACACTCTAGATCTATGGTAATTGTCTATAGTCTCCATTCTATAGATATTATTTTAAGCATAGTACATTAGTATATAAGTCAGATAGTTACACTGTAATCTCTTATCTTGAAAATTAAGTAACATCATCACCAATTTCTAATGTTGATAGCAATACATCTTACTTTCCTAAGATCTACTCATATCTTGACTTTTTATGGTCTCCCTCTAAGATATGCAATTAGTATAATATATAGGGATATAGTATATAAGCTAAAGCTAAAGGTTGTTCAACATCTGTATTTCATATATAATATATAAGTATTATATTTTATCTGTGTAAGGAAACTTGTTCTTTTAATCTCCATACTTTTGCTGAAGTCTACAGAGTTCTCTCCTTCTCTATAATACTAAACATTACTAAACATTACCATCAACTCCATGGAGTTCATTTAACCAACTCTACTGTTTCTTATTGCTGATCTTTATTAAGTCTAGTCTTATCTATTGTTACCACTCTTCTCTAATAGCAACACTTCTTTCTTTCCAGACTAACATTCTAGATATTTCTATTAGTGATGCTTCTGGCCATGCTGTTCTCATCATTCTTCATAAAGTAAGCTGATCTAGGAGATTGAAATATATAGTACAGGTATATAGAATGTTTGTCACCTCTAGAAATCTTACTTTGTTCTCTTAGGTTTTCCTGGAGATAAGTAGTGTATTTAGAATATTTATCATAGACAAACTTCTAAGACATCTGTCTCTGAGACATCTGCTTCCTGACTTCTAATTAGAACTCTAACTATACCTAAGTATACTTCTGCACCCATGTGTTTCATCTCCTGGCAACTCATTACCTAGACTCCTGGTTATCTTATATCCTAGAAACTGTTTTTATAACATTTCCTTAGTTATTTACTATACTACTATTTCTCTAGTCACAGTTCCAGCTACAGACTTAGTATTTAAGACTCAGTAAATAAATTATAGTCTTTAGTCTAGAAATTAACAAAGAATCAACTAAGATTTGACTAAAAAGCTACTTAGAATCTTCTCTCTCACTTCTTTCTGATACCTTAACTTCCAAAATTATGACTACACAATAGATAGTGGGCACAACATATAAGTTGAAGCTAAGGTTGTCATTGTTGTGGCAATTACTTATCACAGTGACAAATGATCATACAAGCGAGTAAATCTCAGAAGCAGATATAATGTGGGTAGTTCACAAGAGAACTTGACAAGGAGTCTCTGCTAAATTAGAGTTCTATATATACTAAATATATCTGGTCTGTGCTACAACCTCATGTGTTGTGGCAACCACTTATCACAAAGACAAATGATCACACAAACGGTAAATCTCTTAGTTGGATATCAAGTGGGGAATTCACAAGAGAACTCGACAAGAAGTCTCTTCTTAATTAGAGTCCTATATATACAAAGTCCTCATGGTCCATGCTACTAATAATTAACCCTGCCCTTATATCCATGCTCCTTCCTCATGTTCGCCTCAAGGCCACCATGTTGTATACATGTGCCCTGACGTCATCTTCCAGATCCTTCTACCACATTCTAGGCCTTATGACGT
>Ga0157368_1000172_pt1 | contig 31348 bp, 32 predicted proteins | sample AttbisABBM3_FD_113146 | JGI IMG/M metagenome (GOLD analysis project Ga0157368, IMG submission 113146) | Fungus gardens microbial communities from leaf cutter ant in Botucatu, State of São Paulo, Brazil - Atta bisphaerica ABBM3 | ecosystem: Host-associated > Fungi > Mycelium > Unclassified ... | reverse complement strand
GCATTTTTTCTGTATTTTTTCGTCTAAAAGTAAACGCATCTAACCCAAATATGTTATTAACTACTTGAAACACTGAACTTAGATGAGTTATTAATTGTTCTATTTCAAATTTGTTTAAACTATCAGCAACATTTGCATATTGTGATAATAAATTACTAGTACCCCAGTTAACTTGTGAATTAATTGCATCGTTATATGCAAAAAAACGCAAAATCATTTCATCATAATTCATTCTATCCGCATTTTCTGCGTTTTTCTCCTGATTTATCCATAATTTTTGAAAGTTAACATTACCTTTTAAGCCAGAAAGCAAGTCCCTCATCCCCGATGTATTAACGGCATTCCTGATTTCTTGATCTGTTAAATTTGTACCACCTGTGTTTAAACGCTCAAACGCTTTTTTACGTAATTGCATGGCTTTTTTACCCGTTGGTTCTGAGTTAGTAATAATTGTTGCAGATAAATATCTCCTTTTAATGGCTCTTTGTATACTGTCTGATAATTTTGAGAATGATAAACCATTTAATTCTGGCCATATTTCTAATTTTTCTAATAAAAATTTATCATTAAAAAAGTCAATAATAGTTGACACTCTCTGAAGACCATCCATCACTTCATAATCATACTTACCCTCGGATAATTCATATAAAAAAATAGGAGGTACAGGTAAGTTCATAATTAAACTTTCTATTAATTTTGATTTTTGCTCCCCAGACCAAACATGATTTCTCTGATAATCGGGTGTTAAATCATAACTTTCAAAAATACTTTCCAAACTTTGTAACGGATAACGAGCTTGGTCAAGTAATACAGTATATTCCCCTGATGCCAATTTTTCTTCAGGCGTTAATCTGTTTGATTGTTTATATAATTCTTTATTTTCTTTCACTGTATTTAGCAATGTAAAAATTTCGTCCATTATATATATTCTCCCGATCTTAAATTAGTAAACCTATATAATCTTATGTTAATTATACATAAATTTTTTCTTGTTCTGTAACTTTTGTAACACAACACATTATATTTTTTTGACAAAAAAATATAATACTCCGTATATTAAGTGGTGTAAGTTCTATAGTTTATCACTATGAATTGTTTCACAAACAGCAAAAAGCATCTGCGTAGAATGTAAATTGTCTAAAGCTAGTACATACAAAATATTTATTATTCTTCGTTAACAATTCTATTCTAAACAGTGTCGACTTGAAATATTCAAACATTAAATTTATCATTTCATCAGATGGTTCATTCAATAAAATTATCACCTACAGGAAAGATCAACACCAAGCTGTCCTATATCGTGCAACGCTTTCAGTGCCGTCACTATCACAGCACCTTCGTATCTCACTCGACTGATTTTATGGCGCATTCAACGATTTCTCAAACGTTATTACATCAAGTCATTGATCTAGCTAAGTGCGATATTTCTGAAAAAAACATTGCCCACATTGTTCATTTATCACGAAGTAAGGTTAATAAATTACTGCATAATGCGGCCGAAAAATATCGCACTAATTATAGTAAGCAGCTACCAACTATTGTTTGTGTAGATGAAATAAAATACGCTAAACACCAATATGGATTTGAGATGGTAAACGGCACGACTAGTGACTTAATTGAAATTTTTCCAACGCGTACCAACGTTGATATTCAACGTTATCTTAGTCACTATGATTTAGCTAATCGCAAAAAGGTTCAGTACGTCGTTACTGATATGAACGCTAATTATGAAACACCCTTGCGGTTAATGTTTCCCAACGCCGAAATTATCATCGATCGCTTCCATATTATTCAGCTCGCGATGAAAGCCGTTCAATCTACCCGGATTAAGTTACAGCGCACCCTCGACAATAAAAAGAGTCGTGTCTACAAATTATTAAAGTCTAATTGGCAGTTCTTCATTACAGACCGCAGTAAAATCAACTTCGCTAAAGCCCGTTGGTTTAAAGGTATTAATGAATATCTCTATCCACAAGATGCCTTACAACTCAGCTTTAGTTTATCGCCAAATTTTAAGCAAGCCTATGACGTTTATCAGGCTATTTTAGCTGCCGAAAAGTCACAATCATTTGAACAATTTGAAAGCATCATTAGTAACTATCGCGTGACACATTCAGCAATGAATCAGGTCATAACAACTTATCGTAACCATTTGAAAGGCATTCAAAATTCCTTCGATACGCCCTCAAACGGTCGTATCGAAGGAATTAATCGGCGTATTAAACAAATCGGCCGTACTGCATACGGTTACGCTAACTCTTTGAATTACTTCTTTCGAATTCGCCTGCAGTTATTCAATCGGCATACACTTAATGATCAATTTCTATCACTACTAGTAGCAAAAAAGCACTCCAATCTGACTGAATTTCAGTCAGATTGAAGTGCAAATTTCACAAACTCAATCAGTCGATTATAGAGTAGTTTAATCAAAGATTTACTATTTTGTTATCAGTGATTATTTTATTATTTACTTCGGTTAAAAATAGTCATGTATATTTGAATAACTATATCGCGTCTTATTAAAATCATCAAGGCAAATAAACCACATTCAACAATCAACTGCACATCTTCTGACATATTCACAAATAATGTTCCTATCATCATTGCAATAACGATATGATTTAATACAAAATCTTTAATATTGAATAGTATAGGCATAAATTTTTGGGTATCTAATAGACGAACCAATAGTATCACTAAAAATGAAACACCACTTGCCAAAGAGGCACCTTGAATTCCAAATAAAGGAACAAAAATGATTCCAAAAGCAATATTTACAACTGCACCAATTATCGTGGTTAATAATATTCCAGAAGTACGCTTTGCTGCAGTATAAGTAGTTCCTATAAAACCAGACAAACTAGAATAAATGGTCGCTAACAACAGAAACGGTATATACTTCCATGAAATATAATAAGAGGCGCTAACTAAAACATTCATTAATGGTTTTAAAATCAATAATAAACCTGCGGCTATCATAAATTGTAAATTAGAAAAATAATTGAATGTTTTTGAATAAAATAACGCTCCATCTTCACTATTATATTCTTCAACAGCTGACATTTGCCATGCTTGAAAAAATATTTGATTCAATACATTTATTAATGTAGGAATTTTGCTAGCGACGGCGTAAATTCCATTAGCTGATGCTCCAACAAACGCCAAAATAAAGTATCTATCTGAAAAATTATTAATCCACCAGGAAAAAGCATTCGGAATAAGCGGCAAACTATATACTAGCATTGATTTTATTATGTTTTTGTGTATGTATTTTAATTTTAATCTCGAAATAGTACTTGTGACTACAATTAGAAATATCCCAACAAAGATATTTGACATTATGATGGCCAATAAATATCCCTGTACACCTAATTTAAAAACAAATAAAAATAAAATATTTAGTACAGCCGTAATAAATGTTCCCAAAATACCTGCAATAGCTAAAGATTTTACCATATTAATTGCTCTTGCAAAATTTAGCATTAATCCTAAAAAAGCATTTGAAATCAATAATATGTAAATATACAAAACAAATGGTACATTAAACAATTGCAGTAATGGAATTAGAAAACAAGCAACTATTGATCCTATTATGGTTACTAAAATACCATTTGTTAAAATTGCATCTACATTTTCAGTATCTTTATCAAGTACAAATCTAAAAACTGCATCAAAAATACTTAACGTTATCATGGGTAATAACATATTTACTGCAGTAGTAATAAGATCTACTGTTCCAAATTGTTGAGTCGTTAAAACAAATGTATAGAATGGTACCAAGATAAATGATATTATTCGACTTCCTAAACTTCCCACCGCAATTATTGCAGAATTACCTAATAATTTTTTAAATCGATTCGACATATTATCCCACTATAAATTATCTTGAAACAACTTAATCAAATCCGAATATGCTGCTTCATTAATATTTTGTGACACTGACCCCATGAATTTTTCAGTGTTCATATAATTAGTTATAATTTCTTCAAGTTCTTCAAGCTGATAGTCATCCGCAAAATGTATAAAATCTACATCATTTAACCAATCTTTATATGAATTTTTAACTTTATGATTTTGATTATCAAATACAATTGCGGGTGTTCCTGTTATATAAGCGAAAATCATACCATGCAACCTATCAGTGATAACTAATTTTGCTCCACTAAATTCATTCCACTTTTTAGATAACAATTTATTTCTTGTTCTTTGAGAAATAATATTAGGAATATAGCTAGATACAGTATCTGAATTGATTACATTACTAAATTTTTCTCTAAAGTTGAATATTAATTCATCTTTTAGAGAATTTTTCATTATCTCTTTATCAGAACGTAAAATTACTAAAGCGTTAGTTCGCTCAATATTTGGATTTCTTTTATCCAAACTCAGAACAATATCAGGGACAAATCCAATTTTGTTTTTTAAATTAAAATTATGTTCAATATTTTTATATGAAAGACTTTCCCGAGCAAATACATACAAATTCTTTGGATATGAATAAATAGCGTTCGCTCTATTTTTTAATCGAATACCTTCATCAGTATCTGTAAAATTATATGATTGTGGAAATGAAATGATTTTATTGGACAAGTCTTTAAACGTTTCTACAACAAATTCTCTCTCTTCTTCATATTTCCACCATACATCTCCCATATTTCCACCACCGGGAACGGCAACAATATCATCTTTACCGATAATATGTAATAAAGCTTCACTGGCGGCTTTCTCCATATCCTCATGAATTAACTTAATTTCATATTCAGGCGCCACATTTTTTAAAAACTCAAGTTGAGCGTATATGATGGCTTGATCGCCTAAATTGCCATGCATTGGTACACCAAAAATATAAATTCTCTTGTTTGTTTGCTTCTTCAAAGGATATTTATTCTTTAATCGATAAAGAAATATATCTTGCAGCCCTCTATAGTACTTTGCAGGTGTTAAATATTTATTCTTCATTTTATTTTCCTTTTTTTAAAACTTTTGCTATATAAGACCTAAATTTAACATATAAATTATATAAATTTAAACTAAACAAAATATATTCAAATTTAAATTTATACGTCAAATTAAAAAAATGGTTTTCTAAGATCATTTTTTTAATTTCTTTACTTAGCAGTAAAGGATTATTTGTTTTTTGAGTCATATAATATGCGCCAACTAAATATCTATGAACAAAATTATATTTAATTTTGTTTGTAAAGTTTAATTTCTTTGAGTTTTTAACAAATTCATTAACACTCCATAATAAGTCTTGCACATTTTTTACCGTATAAAAATTGGTTATAGAGCCTGCCCTATTTCTATATAAATACCCTACTCGAGGTATAAGTAATATTTTATTGGATTGCTTAACTAACTTATATGTAGTAGCAACATCCTCATAATTTCTTCCTTCAGGAAAAAATTTAAATCCATTTCCATTAACATAAAAACTTTTTTTAGTAACATGCGCCCAAGCGTAATTTTCATAATTAACGTTTTTAGGATTAATTAAATTAGAAAACCACTCATCTTGAGATATCCACTTATCATTATCTACAGATGAGTTTAAACTATCAAAATTAACTTCCTTTATACTTACAAATCGCTGATAATAGAAATGAATAAAGTCTGGCTGTTTAATATCTATTACGTCTAATAATTGTAAAACAAAATTAGAATCGATGATATCATCTCCATCTATAAACCAAATATATTCTCCTCTGCTTACTTTTAAACCTTCATTTCTAATGTAACTAAGTCCTCCGTTATTCCTGTTTATAGCAATAACATTATCAGACTTAATAGAGCTAATTAATTCCCATGAATTATCAGTAGAACCATCATTCATTAACAATATTTCAATTTGTGAATTGTTATATAGTGGTTTTAAATTTTCAAGCAAATCTTTTAATTCTTTTTCAACATTATAAATTGCAACAATTATAGATAATTTTACTTTTAGATTCATTTTATCCAATCTCTACTTAAGTACCTCAGTTAAAAATTTAAAATATAAACTTTCTATATTATCTTCTATTATATATAGAGATAATAATCCCACACCCAATTTTCTAAATCCATTTGATCGTCTAAACTGATTAATTCTACGATTAATTCGTTTTGAGCGCGCAGTATTTTCTTTAAGTGGTTTATCCGCTAAAGATAATTTAGAGGAATTATTTACTTTTTTGACAAATTTAGCCATGTTCATCTGATAATACAAATCAGAATGACTAATTGAATTTCCTCTAATTTCCCGACTAGTTAATGCTTCTGGCAAATAGATAAATTTCTTACCTGACTTTAATAATCTCAAAAACAAATCATAATCTTCTGCGGGTTGTAAATTTCTATACATTCCTATGTCTAAAAGTGATTGTTTTCTAAACATAACACTACTATGCGAGATAATGTTTTTTATAGGCAATAATTTATATAACATTTTTTCATCAAAAGATGTTTCACACCTAATTTTTTTGTTTTTTTCATCAAATAGAATTGTATCGGTATATGATACATCTAAATTACTATCTTTAAATAATTTACTTTGTTTATATAATCTACCTTCATTCATCCAATCATCTGCATCTAATTTAGCTAATAAATTAGATGAGCTATTAATTATCGCTTTATTTAATGAATTAGCAATTCCTATATTTTCAGAATTAATCATAAGTATTACTTGAAAAAAATCATTATTAACTTCTTTAATTAAGTCGTTTAATTTTTCTATATAAGGATACGTTGGATTATCAATAACAATTATATGTTCCACATTAATTTCAACTGAACTCTGATTTTTGGTAGAAATGATACATCTTCTAATTTGCTGAAATAATTCATTATACACTGTAGTTAACACCGAAATTTTAATCATAATACATTATCTCCGTTTCGTTAATGGACTTATCATTTCGATAAATAACATCACTCGGAACATTTTCAGATACAACAGATCCCGCAGCAATAATTGATCTATCACCAATATTAGTTCCCTTAAGAATAACCACATTCGATCCAATCCATACATTATTTCCAATTTTTACAGGCTCTGTCTTAAATTTATGCTTTTCAACAACTTTTGAATTGCCGCCAAAAACGTGATTGTGATCATATATTTTAACATTTTCGCCAACTAATACATCATTACCAATAAAAATATTATCTAAAACGTTTATGGAAACATCGTTATTAAAAAATACATTATTTCCTATGTATAATTCTCCCTGGTCACCAATATTAATATTCAATCTTTTTCTAAACCTAATATGTTTAGCACCACGAATTCTATTATTGTAAATTATCTTAAAAAATACAATTCTAATTTTCGATTTAAAAATTTCTAGTAAAGAAAATATTTTTCTAATTATCATAATGAATTATCCTTGATACGGTAAAATTTGACCGAAATTTTGTATTACAATTCTTCCAAACGACATAATTCCCAAAATAAAAATTATACTACTTAACATATATCGATCATTATTTGTGATTGATTTATCATCCCTTGAATACACCATGTGTGTAAAAAACAAAGGAATCATTGGCAGCATAAAAATTATTAATCGATCAGAAATCCAATTAACTTGTAAAATTTCTAATAGTGTATATAACAAAAATGGTGCAAATAATTTTGCATTCTGATATGAACTGGAAAATTTACTATACATTAAAATTAATAAGCTACTTAATACCGCTGTAATAAACGTGATTAAAGATTTGTAGGTCAACACACCACCAGCAGTGCCAGCAGTTAAATAGCCATCATATGTAGAAAAGCTTCCAGAAAATGATGTTAATTTATTAAAAACAAAATTTGTTTTATAAAATACAACCGCTAATACAATAAATACAATTCCAGAAAAAATTAAATACGATTTTTTCTTCAATATAAGTTTACTTATGACATAAGCGCCCAACAATCCAAATACCATATATAATGAACTTTTATGTATTTCAAAAGAAACTAAAATCGTTAAGAAAAATATTATTTTAGACATTAAACTTTGACGTTTTAAATTCATGTACCCAAAAAACAATATTGCTGCAGCCAATGTTTGACGCGATACATTGAATGAAAAAAGATAAAAACTAAATAAATAAAATAGTAACAATGTAAAGTAAATGTTTTCAGATTTTTTATAATACTGTATAACTATAGGTAAAATAGTTAATAAAGCAGTAACTATTTGAAATAAAGTAAACGAACTACCGTTCTGATAAAAAAATTGAGACATTTTAATGTATAATTTTTCCATACTAAGCGGATAAAAATTTGTTTCATAAAACAATTGATACGTGATAGTGTCTGTACCTGTTAATCCCCTTAATCCAGAAAACAGAACTAAAAATATCGACATAAAAATAACATATAATATTCCGCTATTTTTACGAACATATGGTTCACTAATATATTGGGCTTTCCATAACCATACTACCGCCATAAATATTAGTATACTAAAATATACCATAACAATACTTTACTCCCGTCACAATAAGCTTAATTTTCATTATTTAAGAATATCATTCCATTCTTCAATTACTACTTGTATTGAAAATTTTGATACTCTTTCTTGCGATTTTTGTGATAATTGCTGTCGTAATTTAATATCACTCGCCAATTTCATAATCTGTTCGCCAAATAACTCAACATTATTTTTATCAACTAAAATGCCGAACTTGTCGTTTTGATCCTGTAAAATAACTTTAGTACCATCTAAATCAAAAGCAATAATCGGAAGCCCATGTGCCATTGCTTCACCTAAAGTTAAAGGAAATCCCTCATACCTAGATGGCATTATAAAAATGGATGCATTTTGGTAAACATTATCAAGCTTTTTGCCATCTACAGCTGACTGCCAAATAATTTTACCTTTTGAATTATCCACAATAGACTTAAAGGTATTTTCATCAGAATCCTTGCCACTGCCCACCACTTTAATTTTCCAATCATCTGGAACGTAATTTACTAATTTTGATAAATAATCTAATCCCTTATGATTAATGTCGATTCTAGCAACAATTAAAATGATTTTTTTATCCATTTTTGCCAAATATTGCCCGACATTCGGCATTGGATTTGATATAGACACAGCTGATTTTACATATTGACCATACTCTAAAGATTGATTCGGTGTTAGTGACACTAGTGTGTCTATTTGAGATAACCCCTTAATTAATTCAGATTTATATTCTTTATATTGAACATCAAAAAATGCATCTGGCTGCATATGCACCCATGAAATAATATTGATATCCGGTAAGGCTCTTCTAATTTTTGTTGCAAAAGTAGAAGTTAAATCCGTAAGCACAACATTTTTACTGTCGTTCTCTTTTAAAAATTTAATAAGTTCTCTAATTCGAGAATTTTGTAAAAATGAATATGGCATCACTTTTTTAACAAAGTTAATAAGTGGCTTAATCCCTTTATTATTTTCAAGACGATCATGCACATTTTGATCATTAATATCTGCAATAGTATTTCCATCAAAATATATTGGTGCTGAACTTAAAAAGAAGGGTGTTCTCCTCCACACAGAAAATATTGCAACATTTTTTTCAGTATGTAATGCACCTGCGATATTTGAAACAACACGCTCTCTACCACCTAATCGCATTTCCGTAACTACAAAAACTGTATCAATTTTCATATAATTCCTCTATTTATTGTTTCGTCGTTTATTTCTGATGATAATAGCTGTTTTTAGAAACGTATTTAAAATCGGATTGAATATCTTATTCTCTAATAGGTAGAAAATAGCCTTTTGATAAAGGTTATGAAGATATTTTTTAGAAAATCCTGCTTGTTTTAAATCATGATTTTGCATATAGTTTATCAACTTATTTGCTACTTTCTCCTTACTCTCAGACTCCTCATATTCCATTTTTACCACAATCAAGTGTCCCAATAAAATATGATTAATATATCTCAATCCCGCTTGTTTCATTTCAAAAGGCGCACTCATCAGATTTGTTTTATTCAATCCAAAAGTAATAGATTTTAATATATCCAAATGTCGTTCAGGATTATTCAAAGATTGAGTGATCGTATTACCATTCTGTCTATATGCATAAATAGGTTTATTTAATGACGTAATTTTTTTTGCGGATAATGCAATATCAAGAATAATACCTGCATCTTCATATAGAATATTTTCCGGAAACCTACGTGATTCCCATAAGTAACTACTGTATAGTTTGTTCCAGGCACCTGAGTACATATGCTCGATACTATTATTTGTTTTTCGTTGCGAAATGGTATTAGCATTTTGATTTACGTAATTAAAATCAGCAACTACCAAATCAGAAACGTTGGTGGTTGCTACGTGTAACATTTGCTCTATAACATCTGTATCAAGAAAATAGTCATCACCATCCATAAACATAATAAAGTTCCCTGTAGCACGGTCCAATGCAACATTACGTGAATAACTTAATCCGCTGTTATTTTCATTAGTAATAATTGTAATTTGAGAAGCATATCTATCTAAAATACTATTCGTTTTATCTGTTGAGCAGTCATTAACTACAATAATTTCAACGTTTTGATATGATTGATTTAAAATAGATTCAATTGCAATTTTAATTGTGTTTTCTACATTGTATGCCGCTACTAACACGCTAACTTTTGGGCTTATCATTTTCTAAACTATCACCTTTTCTTCCATTCTTAACAATGCTTTCTTTAAAGATATCGTCTTGTTTAACCACAGAAATAAACGTCTGAAAAATTATAAAACCATCTAATTTTAAACTAATATTTTTAGCGTATTTTGCATCAAACATTGCCTTTTCTTCGTCTGAAACGTTATTCCTACCATTCACTTGAGCTAACCCCGAAATGCCCGGAAGAACTTGATCTGCACCATTAACCTTACGCAACTCTACTACTTTATTATCCGTGCTAGCCAATGGTCTCGGACCAATAAAACTCATATTCCCCTTAATAATATTCCATAATTGAGGTAATTCATCCAATGAGGTTTTCCGAATAAACATACCAAAAGGTGTAACATAATTAGTAATATTATTAAATTCTGAATTTGCTTTGACAGGTGCATTAGCTGTCATTGATCGAAATTTGTACAAATTAAAAGGCTTGGAATTCTTACCATAACGCTCTTGAATGAACAATACTGGACCAGGAGATGTCGCTTTTACTAAAATAGCAATTAATAACATTGGTATTATCAGTACAATTAATAATATGGCACTAATGCACATATCTAAAATTCGTTTAATATATTTTTTATATAATTTAATACCCATATGATATAACCTAGTTTCTCCTTAATTAATCACCATAACCATAGCCGTAACCATAGCCATATCCCAAATCATGTTGACCATTCTTTACACGTGATACAATGCCCAAAATTTTTGTATCACTTAATCGTAGTGTTTCCACTGTTCGTTGCAAATTCATCTTAATTGTCTTACCAAACACAGTTACTAGCACAACACCATCTACCAATGGTAAGAGCACTTGCGCATCCGTGACTGCCATAACCGGTGGCACATCTAGTACAACAATGTCATAATTCTCACGCATCCATTCAACTAGTATCTTCATTCGACCAGAATTTAACAATTCAGCTGGATTTGGTGGAATTGGTCCAGATGTTAAGACATCTAAGTTTTCAACAAAAGACTTGTCAACAATATCCTTAGGCTGCATAGCTGATGCTAAAATTGTTGTCAAACCACGTGTGTTTAATAAATTAAATGTTGCGTGTGCTGTTGGGCGACGTAAATCAGCATCAACGTACAGAACTCGTTTTCCTGCTTGCGCCCAAGTAATTGCTGTATTAGCCGATACAGTTGTCTTACCATCTGACATTTCAGCTGAGGTGAACATGATCACTTCTAATTTATCAAGTGCGGCCCCGGAAAATTCAATATTCGTTCGCAACGTTCGGAATTGTTCAGAGATTACGTGCTTAGGTTCAGTAAACGTAATTAATCGTGCCCCGTTTGTTTGTGTTTCCTTATCACTAACCATTTTCTTCTTTTTAAACATTATTCGTCTCTCCTACGGCAAATTAAATACGACGACCACTGCGTTGCGTGCGCGTACTATCATCAATAACGGCATTTTTATTTTGTTCCATAATAACGTCGTTAACTGAACGCATCTTATCAATATAGTTAATAATTCCTAAATTGGTTAGTTGTAGATCTTCTGTTAGGAAATCAAGACTCTTAACAGTTCGATCCGTCAATTCCTTAATCAATCCCCATACAAATCCGATTAAAATACCAACTAGCAAACCAGCTAACGTAATTAATTTAACATTTGGTCCGACTGGTGCCGTTTCCGTAGTGGCCTTTGACACAACGGAAACATTTGAAACTGACATGATAGCTGCCACTTTTTGCTTGAATACTTGCGCCACATTGTTCGCAATATCCTTTGCTAGTACTGGGTCACCAGTTTTAACATTAATTGAAAACACTTGTGAATTAGCTTGATTAGTAATCGTGATACTATTTGCAATCGTTGCCTCATCCAATTGATCACTTGTATACTTACCAGGCACAACTTTGTATTCTGCTGGTACAGCTGGGGCAACTTGTACCGTTTCACCGGCTGCATTGATATCAAACTTAGCTGGCACAGCAGCCTTCGTTTGTACCTTGTTGCCCATCGTCAAATTTTTTACAACTTTATTTAAAATAATTGGGCGCGTAATAATATCTTTATATGTATTAATAATTTGCACATCAGCTTGCTGGTCACCCAATTGAAGGTTTTGATTTTGATTATCTTGTTTCCGGTTAACTAATAGCGAAGTTGATGCTTGATATTGCGGATGCATAACGAACTTAGATACACCAAAAGCAACTGCCCCTACGACAATGCCTAAGACAATCATTTTTCCAATATTTTGGCGTACAATTAGCCAAATTCGACTCAAATCTACAACATTATCCATAAAATTTTCTCCTATTTTCCAGAGGAATTCATAATTGTTATGTCTTGAATATTAAACGAGACATAAAAACACTATAATTCCATGTTACCACATTATTTACCGTGTTCTTTTACGATTAGTTTATTTTTTTGTAAATTATAAAAAATTCGTCATTGAACACAGATATATACAAAAACGGGCATGCATTACTAACATGCATACCCGTTTTATCCTGACAATTAAATCGTCAACAATTCTTTTTCCTTGTCAGCAGCGATACTGTCAATGTTCTTAACAGCAGCATCCGTTGCCTTTTGGATGTCTTCTTCTAGCTTACGTGATTCGTCTTCTGACATGTCACCGTTCTTCAATGCCTTCTTGGCATCGTCCATGGCGTCACGACGAATGTTACGAACCGCAACCTTAGCCTTTTCAGATTCACCCTTAACTTCTTTAGCCAACGTCTTACGTGTTTCTTCTGTCAAAGCAGGAATCACTAAACGGATAACCGTTCCGTCGTTAGCTGGTGTCAATCCAAGATCTGAAGCAAAGATAGCTTGCTCAATATCCTTAAGAACTGACTTGTCAAATGGTGTAATCAACAAAACACGGGCTTCAGGCACCGTAACAGATGCCAATTGGTTCAAAGGTGTAGGTGCCCCATAGTATTCTGCCGTAATATTACGGAGAATTGATGGGTTTGCAACACCAGCACGGATGTTCCCAAGCTCGCGACGCAATGCGTCCCCAGCCTTAGCCATACGCTCACTTGCTGAATCTAAAATTGGATTAGCCATCTTAATGTACCTCCACAGTCGTCCCGATATTCTCACCCATAACCACGCGCTTGATGTTACCAGTCGTGTTCATGTTAAAGATTACCAAGTTAATATCATTGTCCATTGACAAAGTTGAGGCTGTTGAATCCATCACCTTCAACCCTTGTGCAATGATATCCTTGTGCGTCAATGATTCAAACATCACGGCGTCAGGATTCTTACGAGGGTCATCATTGTAGACACCATCAACACCGTTCTTAGCCATCAAGATAGCTTCAGCATTGATTTCAGCCGCACGCAAAGCTGCCGTTGTATCTGTTGAGAAGTATGGTGAACCAGTTCCGGCACCAAAAATCACAACGCGTCCCTTTTCCAAGTGACGAACAGCCTTACGACGAACATATGGTTCTGCAACTTGGCGCATCTCAATAGCAGTTTGTACACGCGTTGGCACATCAACACCTTCTAAGGCATCTTGCAATGCCAAAGCGTTCATTGTTGTCCCTAACATACCAACGTAGTCAGCTTGAGCACGTTCCATGCCTAGCTTTGCGCCAGCTTCTCCACGCCATAAATTACCACCGCCAACAACGATAGCAATTTCAACGCCAAGTTCGTGTACTTCCTTAATTTCTGCTGCGATACTCTTAACAGTTTCAGGATCAATACCATAGCCGCGTTCACCAGCCAAAGCCTCACCTGACAACTTCAAAAGCACGCGCTTGTACTTTACGTCTGCCATTTTTAATTAGCCTCGGTCCGGATTAACCGATTTGTGCAGCAACTTCAGCCGCAAAATCAGTTTCCTTCTTTTCCATTCCTTCACCAACTTCGTAGCGAACGAATGAAATAACCTTGCCACCCTTAGCTTCAACGAACTTAGCAACAGTTTCCTTACCGTCACCCTTAACGAAAGCTTGGTCAACCAATGAAATGTCAGCCAAGAACTTATTCAAACGTCCTTCAACCATCTTTTCCTTGATGTTTTCTGGCTTACCAGCCAAGTCTTCTGAGTTCATTTGAACTTCCTTTTCGTGTGCCAAAACATCGGCAGGAACTTCTTCACGTGAAACGTATTGTGGTGCAATAGCAGCAACGTGCATTGCAACATCCTTAGCAGTTTCAGCATCAGCACCTTCAACCAAAACAACAGCTGAGATACGTCCACCCATGTGTGAGTAGGTACCAACTTCTTGGTTGTCAGCAGTTTCAACGATTTGGAAACGACGCAAAGTGATCTTTTCACCAGTAACTTGTGTCGTACGGATGATCATTTCGCTCAAAGTTTGGTCTTCAGCAACCTTCAATTCCAAAGCTTCTTCAACAGTAGCTGGCTTGAATTCTACGATTGCGTTTGCAACTGCGTGCAACAAATCGTTAAATTCAGCGTTACCAGCAACGAAGTCAGTTTGTGAGTTCAATTCAACGATGGCAGAAACGTTACCCTTAGTAGCAACGTAAGTCATACCTTCCGCAGCAACAGCACCGGCCTTCTTAGCAGCCTTTGCCATTCCCTTTTCGCGCAATACGTCGATTGCCTTGTCCATGTCACCGTCAGTTTCAACCAACGCCTTCTTGGCGTCCATCATTCCGACACCAGTCTTTTCACGCAATTCCTTAACTTGTGATGCAGTAATAGCCATTGTTATGGTCTCCTTGTAAATGCAAAATCTTTATCTAAATCAGTATACACGATATTGTCTAATATATCTATTGTATTAGAGACATTCCTGTAACATAATTACATTTTAGCGCAGTTCCTCACTGCATGCAAAAAAGACCAACTAACCGAGGCTAGTTGGTCTTTTAAGAAACAAAAATCGAATTAGTTGTTACCTTCAACGATTTCAGTCAATTCTTCGATTGAAGCTGCCTTATCAGCACCTTCAGCTGCGAAGTCGTCTGCAGCTACAGCATCTTCACCTTGGTTGGCTTCGATGATAGCGTCAGCCATCTTAGCAGTAATCAAACGAACGGCACGGATAGCGTCATCGTTTGATGGGATCTTAACATCGATTTGGTCAGGATCTGCGTTCGTGTCAACCATAGCCACGATAGGAATGTTCAACTTGTGTGCTTCTTGCACAGCCAATTGTTCCTTGTGTGGGTCAACGATGAACATCAAGTCTGGAACCTTAGGCATATCTGCGATACCACCCAAGAACTTTTCCAACTTTTCGCGTGACTTGTTCAACAAAGCCACTTCCTTCTTTGGCAAACGGTCAAAAGTTCCGTCTTCTGCCATAGCACGCAATTCCTTCAAACGTGATACACGCTTTTGGATCGTTGACCAGTTAGTCAACGTTCCACCCAACCAACGGTGGTTTACGTAGAACATGTTTGCACGAGTTGCTTCTTCAGCGATTGCGTCTTGCGCTTGCTTCTTAGTACCAACGAACAAAACCGTTGCACCATCAGCTGCTGCGTCGCGAACGTAGTTGTACGCTTGGTCAACCAACTTCACCGTCTTTTGCAAGTCGATGATGTAGATGCCGTTACGTTCCGTAAAGATGAATTCACCCATCTTTGGGTTCCAACGACGAGTTTGGTGTCCGAAGTGTACACCAGCTTCAAGCAATTGCTTCATTGAGATTACTGCCATGAGTATCTGCCTCCAAATGTTTTTCCACCTAGCCTCGCATGTAATTCCGCGACCCAAAGGGCACCCGTAGAACTATTGAGGACTAGTGCGTATTTTATTTTGGTCAAATGACCATTCCTTTATAATACAGAGCTGACCAAATAAAGTCAATCATTTAGTCTGGCTTCGCCGGGGTAAAATCCTGGACCCCCCGCTCGCTTAGAAACCCCTCTTTTTGCGCTCGTGATAGTTTTTTAAAGGCCGCCTCCGCCCTTAACGCATCCCCTTTGGTCGCAAATGCTTCCGCGTACAATAACCGCAACGGGTGTCGACTTGCCGGCCGCGTATACTTGGCCCCCTTTTTAGCTTGATGCGTTGCAAAACGCTTACCAACATCATCGGTAAAGCCACCATAAAAGGTATTATCTGCGGTTAACAGAACATACATATAGTAGGGTTTATCCGGCATTAGTGATGCCGACCTTCATATATATCCCACACATCAGTTGTATAAGTGTCGTCATCATTGTGCGTCACAATTGGCGGCAAAATCGTCGCTCCCGTTAAAGCACCGTCTTTAATTGCATCAATCAACAACACATTTGCTGGTTCACCGGCCTTCGGATACACAAATTGAATCCGCTTAGGCGCTAACTTATTTTTCTGTAAGACATCCAGAATTTCAAATAGGCGATCTGGGCGGTGCACCATAAAGAAATGGGCTTTATTTTTCAATAATTTTTTGGCTGTATAAGCGACTAATTCTAAATCCGCTTTAATTTCATGCCGGGCAATCGCATAGTGTTCATCCTCATGCATCACCGTTTGATCATTATCAACACTAAAGTATGGTGGATTAGACACGACCATGTCGGCTGAACCTGGTCGAATCGTGTCAAAGATATCACGCATATCTTGGTTAACAATCGTGATTTTATCAGTTAAGTCATTCATTTGCACGGAACGTTGCGCCATATCAGCTAAGCGATCTTGAATTTCGACCCCGACAATTTGACCGGATACTTTATGGGCCATAAATAATGACACGGCCCCATTCCCAGCCCCAAGATCCACGGTCAATCCCCGCCCTTGCTTACGCGGTTGCGCAAAGTCAGCTAGCAAGACCGCATCTAATGAAAAAGAGAACACCTCTTTACTTTGAATAATGCGCACCTCGTCACGATACAACATGTCGATGCGTTCATCTGGTAATAAGTCAACTTGCATATTTATTATCTCCTAGTGATATTTGCCAACAACCCGCTCCCTGTGGGATAATGAAGCGTTATTATTTAGGGAGGAACAATTATGTTCTACACATTTTTACGTTATCTTGCCGTTACCGTTTTTGGGCTAATTAATGGCACATACAAACTATCTGGCCAAGAAAACTTACCAGAAGGTACTTACATTTTAGTTGGTCCACACCGGACCTGGTGGGATCCAATTTATTATGCAATGGCTGCCTGGCCTCATCGTTTCAGTTTTATGGCAAAAAAAGAACTCTTCAAGAATCCTATTTTACGCTGGATTTTGATTCACGCCAATGCTTTTTCTGTTGATCGTGACAACCCTGGTCCTTCTGCCATCAAAACACCCGTTAACAATCTAAAGAAAAAGAACTTAAATGTGATTATGTTCCCATCTGGTAGCCGTCACTCCCAAGAAATGAAGGGTGGCGTGCTCATGATTGCCAAGTTATCTGGTAAGCCAATTGTCCCTATGGTTTACCAAGGACCTGTTAAATTCTCAGGTCTCTTCAAGCGGGGCACTGTTAAAATGGGCTTTGGTGAACCAATTTACGTTGATAAAAAGGTCAAGCTAACCGATGAAACAATGGCTGAATTTGGGGATACCTTGCAAACTGCTTTTGATAAAATTGATCATGATTTAGATCCAAACTGGGTCTACGTTGATCCAAAACCTAAGTCAGAAAACTAAAAAATAGGAGTTACGTCATTTTTAACGTAGCTCCTATTTTTATTACTTATAACAAATCAGCAATCGTTGCCTTCATTGCTTGTGGTTCTGTCCCCTTTTCAAAACGGGCCACCACTTGCCCGTCCTTATCGACGACAAACTTTGTAAAGTTCCAAGCCACGGCTTCACCTTCAGGTCCTGGTTGGGTATGCTCCAAGTACTTAAATACTGGCAAAGCATCTTTACCATTCACATCATGAATTTCGTGCATTGGGAAATCTACCCCATACTTCATCCGGCAGCTAGCTGCGGCTTCTTGGCTTGAATCAACTTCTTGCTTGAATTGATTTGATGGGAACCCCAATATCACTAAGCCTTGATCACGATATTCCGCATACAATTCTTGCAGCCCTTCAAATTGCACTGCATAACCACACTTAGTTGCTGTATTCACAATCACCATTGGCCGATTGCGGTATTCAGATAGACTATATGTCGTGCCATCTTCACGTGTCACTTCAAAATCATAAATGGATGTTGTCATTTCAAAACCCTCTTTTACAGTTTTATTTTACTTACTTTTAATCGTACCACTTTTATCTGACCTCAGTGCAAAAGGCCACTGCCGATCCATAAAAATCTTATTGATAAATGGTACGCCTAACATAAGCTGAACCACAATAATAATGATACCAACGTTGGTTAATACCATTAACCCCCAAGCAATTAGTGGGTTATAAGTTGTTAACCACATCCCCACTGTTGGTCCAAAAACAATCTTCCCTAGAATCAAAATGCTAAACGCGTGTACAAATAAGACAACTGCTGAATATTGACCAATCCAAGCAAAACTGTTACCAATTTGCCATAGATACTGGTCAATAAATTGCGCAACGGCTAGAATTGCAAAAACACTTGCGACCGCTCCGACTAACATCACCACGGCCGGACCCGTAAATGTGCCAGACACTAAATAAAACGTGCCATATCGAGACGCCCAGCCCCAAATGACTAAGCTCACCAAACCAATTAGGCTGATTCGGGCTAACGACCAATTCGTTTTAACCCAATTTTGACCTAAGTAGCCCAATAGTAAAAATAACTGACTCATGAATACTGCCTTGAGCGACCAAGGTGCTTGCGCAGGTATAATCATGCCGATTACAAACAAACCAACACTCATCGCAATTGTGGTCAGCGTTTGGTAGCGACGAGACACCCGCTGGGCCCAGGCCACAACTGATCCAAACAATACCGTGGCTAATCCCAACGCCACAAAGAACCATACTGCACCTAACGACATCATGCCAGCCGGCATCGAACCATTATCACCAACTGCCCAGAAACTCCCTAATATTGTCGCTTTAATAGACCACCCAGCACCATGAAATTTAACTGCCCAAACAATATACACCAAGACGAGCAAGGCAAACGTTATGTACAGCAACAACAAGGTATTAAAATTGGTTTTTAACCGATCTAAAAACCTTTTCGGCCGAAATAACAAGCCACTCAAAAAGAAAAATACGGGAATATTCCCCATAAACAAAAAATTTTGACCACCCGCAAATTCAGTAATCGGTCCCGACACATGACCAACAATCACCATTAACATGGCCAGCCCACGTGCAATATCAATCCATCTATATCTCATATCTACCCATTTACCCACTAATTTCGCTAAAAAAAAGAACTGGCCAAACGGATCAGTTCTTTTGCATCACAGCAACTACTTCTTTGAAGAAGATTGTTGTGCTTTCATTTGTGACATCATTTGGTTCAAACGCTTTTGTGAAGGCTTTTGTCCCATTGATGTCATCATTGACTTCATCATTTCTTCTGAAATTGGTGGGTTATTCTTCAAGTACGTTTGCATTGAACGACGTGCCAAGAAGAAACCAGCCACGGCTCCCAAAATTGCAGCAATAACAACAATTAAAATCCAAATACTAGTATTCATTAATAAATTACTCCATCATTATATTCATTACTTATTGTAGCGAATATTTACTTATTTGACTAGGTGCACTTTACCTAATTAGTTATCACGCAAACCCTTTTCACGTTGAATATCTTTCACCTTTTCAGGCGTTACTTCATTCCCGTCATCATCAAACACTTGGAGCATTTCAACTTGTGAACGGAAGGCTGCCCGAAAGTTTTCCAAAAATTCAGCTCGTAGCGCTTGTCGTTCTGTTTCTTCTTCAGCAGTTAACCCCTCTGGTGTCTTTGCCTTTGCTGCCAACTCATTAATGCGCGTACGCACAGCTAGCATACGTTCTGTTTCAGCCATGGATATCGCCTCCTGTTCTCATCTTTATTACTAATATTTTACCACGAAATTCATGCAACATTTCACATCAGCATTAAATTACTTGCTATGATAGAAGAATATCTTAACATGTGGAGGGACCTAATTACCGATGGACCAACCGAAAACTAAACAAATCGCGATTTTACACTTTATTTATGACCGTCAGTTGCTGACTGGTTACTCGCCCACTGTTCGTGAGATTGCGACAGGCGTTAACTTATCCGCGCCATCAACTGTTCATGGGCATATCCAACGCTTAATCAAAAAGGGATTCTTAATTAAAGACCCTGCTAAGCCACGGGCCCTTGAAATCACACCAGCTGGGTTAGCTACCCTAGGTGTGCCAGTTAGCGAGGAACCACCCTTATTTACTGACGACGAGACCTTAACGACAGTTACCGAAACTACGACAACACCTATTTTGCAAAATTATAGCACCCTACCAGCTAATTTTGGCCAAACGACTAATGATCTATTTACTTTTCAATTACACGGTAATGACATGACTGCGATTGGCATGCTTGATGGTGATTGGTTACTTGTTAAACCGCAAACATTTGCGAACAGTGGCGACATTGTGGTGGCACAAGTCGATAATCTAACATACGTACGCCGATTTATCAGCGAAGGTACTTTATATCGACTACAACCCGAAAACACGCAATTAACAGCCATTGTAACTGACCACATCGACATTCAAGGGGTTGTAGTTAGCTTATATCGTCCAATAATCAATTAACGCTGCAAAAAACGAGTGCAACTATGGCATATTCCACCGTAGTTACACTCGTTTTTACGCATTATTGCGCCGTTTTTGTAAACTTTTTACTCAAATAGTGCTGACCTGCACTCAAATCATATTGTACATACTTCAAATCACGCAGTAACGCTTTTTGCTTAGTTGTCAAATCACTTGTGTCCAATTCTTGTCCTGACTGATCAACAAAAGCATTTCGCGCGTAGTTAGCAATAGCTGGCAATTGTGTCGTTAGTTGTGTCTGCAATGCAAAGTATGGTGATACCTTACTGTTTGTCGCTGCTAACGTTAACGCCGGAAAATCACTTGGTGAGGCAAATTGACGTTGTTGGACGTTTTCTTGACCCGCCTTACGCTTTGCTGCTGCGTTTTGGTACACAAAATAATCGGTTTCGTGCGCTACTTTAGCTGCCGCTTGCGAATCCACAAATGTAAAGACGCCCGGCCAGTGGTCACCATAAACGACCATCGTCACAGGACGCTTCATTTTATCAAGCTTAGCCGTCATGTTACCCAAAGCCTCATCTGTCAAATGGACCCCCTCTAGATAACTTGCCATCTGCTTTTGCGTACTTGCTGAAACAGCTGGCGTTTTAATCGTATACGGATTATTTGGATATTCCCCATCCAAATACGGCATGTGATTTTGCATTGTCATCAATTGCAAAAATTGTGCCGTGTTTTGTTTTGGCTGATCAATTTTGCTCAATAAGAACTTAAAAGCATTGTCATCTGATGTATAGTCACCATCCTTCACCCCAGCTTGATAACGCTTAGGATAAACAGCCGTCTTGCTATCTGTCGTATAGAAATTATTGATACCCATCTTTTGATAAGCCGCCCGCCGGTTATATAAACTACCAACAAAGGGGTGTAGAACATCCTTTTGATTAAAGCCGTTGGTAATATTGGGCACCTGCTTTGCAAATGGGACAACTTGTACATACGGCACCGTCATTTCTGGTGCATAAGTGGCTAATGGCATTCCCGTTAACGTCATGTATTCAATATTAGCGGTACCACCACCATAACCAGATGACAACATTTTACCGGAAACGACGGCTTCAGCCTTTAACCGATCCATATTAGTTGAAACGTTTGGACCATTATACGTTAATGAAGGGACATCATTTGGGTTAGTCAATGACTCACTTAACAAGTAAATCACCGTTTGCCCCTTCAAATTTTGCGGTCGATTGACATTCATCTGCTTAGCGTAAGCTGCATACTTTTTATCGATAGCTGCCATCTTAGCCGCAGAATAGCCGGCTGGTTCCCGCATAATGACCGTTGAAATATTTGAGATAAACGTCATCATCGGTCCGTTCCACAACGAATCATCCCCACTACTGTAGACGACCCGTTGATAGCCAAAGCGATTTAGCCAGCGTTGGTTACCATCAGCTGAAGACACAAATGGTAATATCAAAACATACCCTGCTAATAGTATTACCCCAATGCGAGTCCAAGCTTGCTGGTATAAAATGTGACTTACACGTTGCGCGAACATCCCCATCCGCCGTTTTTTAAGCCCTACTTCTAAAATAATCGCACTAATCACCAACACAGCAATCAGTAGTACGGCCCCCGTCAACAACTTAGGTTCAACCATACTACTTAATCCGCTCGCCGCTGACGCCTCCGCTAAGTCACTAAAGATAATCGGCTCATTACGCGCTTTAACCTTCATGTATTCGGCCACAAATACGACAATGGCAATCACAACATACAACGCTATCGTGATAAATACCCGGTTAATTAACGCCATTAACAAACTAAATACCGCAAAACACTCAAAAACGCCAAACCAGGCTTGCGATTTAAACATAAATTGCCAGCTATAATGTAAAGCCGTCCCAAGTTGGGTCACTTGGTTATAACGCCCCCACGCTTGGAAATACATGGCAAACTGTAAAATAAAGGTTGTCAACACGCTCAAGAACAAACCAATCAATATTAATCGCATGACGGCATTAATATCAATCGGCTGTAAGTGCCTTTGACCCCACGTTGATTGTTTCATTTTTTTAATCATTTATAACTTCACACCATTCATTTAATCATCAATGCTATTAAGTATACGGGATTAACCTAACAATTGTATGACGATACCGTCATTTTTACGAAAAAAACGGTAATTTGCTCACGAATTCAGTGCAAATTACCGTTCTCTTTATCAGCATTTAATTAAAAAAGTGGCGTTTCAAAACGGGTATTCGCATTAAGCCATCCGTAATAATTTGTAATACCAGCAACGTTATGACAATATTTAAACACACATTCCATGCATGGCTATTGGTAATTAAACTGATATAACCACCCATTTTTAACAATGCCATGATTAAAGTAAACAAACCTAATTTAATGATGACGCCGTTGCCCAAAGCACTGACAGCATACATGACACTTGGCATAATCCGCATTAATCGTTGGATCAGTGCCACAATCATTAACAACCCTAACATGCTAGCCACCATTGTAAATAACCAATGAGGCGCTGCTGCTACAATCAAGTCAAATGGGCCTGTCGTCGAGACACCAATTAGCATAATCAATCCGACTCCTGCCGTTCCCCAACCAACTTGCCATTCTGGTGACTGCCGTAATTGATACCCCAGCATCAGCAATGGTTGTGCCACTAAAGCCGGCGCAATTGACCAAGGTAATTGAAAATGAGTGCTTATGTAAAATCCTAGCCAGGCCAAAATTCCCACCGTCAACCATTGCCACGGCCAACGGTTAGGTAAACTGTCTACCACGACTTTAAAGATCAACGTCGCCACAAATAAACCCAAGGCAATCCAAATCAATCCAACCCCATAACTGGTCCGGGTAAATAGACCATTAGTCGGCCAACCATTTCCATACAAAAATGTCTCAATCGCATCCCGAAGCCGTAAAAATGGTGTTTGAAACCAATATAGCCCATTAAAATGTTGAATTAATTTATTAGCAACACCAAGGATCGCACCCGTCACGATGTAGGGCAATATATAACGCTTCATACCATTAACAAGTACATTAGCCCACGTTAAATCACGAATCCAATAACCAGCGACCATAAATAATAATGGTGTCGCAATCAGCGTTAACGGCCGGTACCAAGCAGCCGCATTATTACTATCAATCAATTGACTAATGACAATTAAAACAAGTGCAATCGCCACTAACAAGCGACTAAATAATCGTTCATTTTCCATGAATGTCCCCCGTTACAACAAAGGAGAAGCATTATCTGCTCCTCCTAATTTGTTAGTAGTTCATCAAAGCTAAAATGTCGTAACCTGCTAAACGATCACGGCCATGCAATGCAGCCAATTCAATTAAGAAAGCAAGTCCAACCACTTCACCACCCAAACTTTCAACAAGCTTGACCGTTGCTGCAATTGTACCACCAGTTGCTAACAAGTCATCAGTAATCAAAACTTTGTCACCGGGCTTGATGGCATCTTTGTGTAATTCCAAAGCAGCATGTCCGTATTCAAGGTCGTAGCTTTCTTTAACGGTTTCGCGTGGCAACTTGCCAGGCTTGCGGGCTGGTACCAAACCAAGTCCTAGTTGATGCGCAACTGGCGCTCCAACCAAAAAACCACGTGATTCAGGCCCAACAATCACATTGACCCCACGTGCTGTTGCATATTCTGAAATTTGACGAGTCGCTTCCGCATACGCCGCTCCATCAGCCAACAACGGCGTGATATCACGGAATGTTACCCCTTCTTCAGGGAAATTCGGAATCGAAGCGACATAATCATGCAAATCCAACATTTACTTAGCTCTCCTGCTTACTTAAATTTGTCAACAAAGTTTCTAACTCACTTGTTGAACTATATATTAATTGTTTTTCAAGTTCTCGCTGCGCTATAAAACGCTGATATGCTGGCATTTCTTCCAAATTCACGGCTTGTGGATTTGGGACAGCATTTAAGATACCACTATTAATGGTAACAAACTTTGCGTCTAAAAACACCTGCAAAATGAAAGTTAACATATTACGGTCAATGTTCAAATGCGCAATAATAGCGTCATATTGCGTTCTTAAGGCGACATCCGTAAAACTCCTTGCAAATTTATACACCTTTGCAAAATCGGTCTTGGTCGGTAGTTTTTGTAGATATTTCGGATTTTTACTATAAAAAATAGGTGCTAATCGATCCGCTGGCACATATTTAAGCAAATCAGCAAGCTGTTCCATTGATTCTGGTAAATCAACAAAGGCCATTGTGCCAACTTGAGTCCGATTAAAGACGTCTTCCCAGTAGAGTGCTTCACTGGGGGCGGCAACAAACGTTTGTAGTTGCTCCAAGTGTTTTTTATCAAAAAACACGTATGTCGCAGGTTCCAACAATGTTTGCTTCGTTAAACGCGTGGTCCGCCAGTCTAAAATAGATGAGCCGCTCGCACTTAGGTCCGTCAGCATCATCTGGTAAGTTGTTTCGCCGCGGAACGTGTTCTCGCTCATTGTCCCAACAATCGTCAATGACTCAAAACGCCCTGCCAACTCATTAACCAATTCACCACGCCCAAAGGCAACCACTGGTAAAGTGCCAGCAGTTGTTTGTGCTGTAAACCGCAAATGTTTGCCTTCACTCATCGTTTTAGGTTGTTGCACACCCGTCAAATCAATAGCAAACAACGGTTCGGGATTCCCTTCACCAAAGGGGGCTAACACCTGTAGCTCATCATAATTTTGCCGATTAAAGTCTTGCACCGTAACCGTTGCCGCGACTGGCAATCCTGGCAAGCCAGCAGCTGCTAAATCTTGATCATGTGCAGCTGCTATCAACACTTGGCGAATTGCCGTTAAATTATCTGCTGGCATTGTCATTCCTGCGGCACTGGCATGACCACCAAAGGCCGTCATCAACTCACGATGCCCATCTAAGGCAGCAAACAAATCAAAGGCTGGCACTGACCGACCAGAACCTTTCAGCACACCATTTTCATTATTCAAAACGATTGTTGGCTTACCCGTCACCTCAACTAACTTACTGGCAACAATTCCTAGCACACCCTCATGCCAACCTACACCGGTAATCACTAAGGTTGGCGCGTCAGCAAATTCGGCCGCCTGTGCCATGGCTGCCGTGGTAATTTCAGTAACTAATGCTTGTCGTTGACGATTTAAAGTATCTACCTCAAGTGCTAATTCGTGCGCCTCTGTTGGATCGTCAGTCAATAATAATTGAACCCCTTTGGTTGCATCAGCCATCCGGCCAAGTGCATTTAACCGCGGTCCAATTGTAAAGCCAATCGTTGTTGAATCGACATCGGTCGGTTGTGTACCAGCAACCTCTAATAAGGCCGCTAGACCAGGTCGCGGATCTTGCTTTAAGTTAGCCAATCCTAATGCGACAATCGCTCGATTTTCATCAACCAGCGACATAATATCTGCTACTGCGCCAAGCGCCGCCAAGTCAACAACTTCATCAGCTGGTTCTTCTAATAGTGCTGAAGCCACTTTGAAAGCAACACCGGCACCCGAAAGACCACCAAACGGATAGTTACCAGCTGGATGGCGCGGATGCACAACAGCCGTGGCTGCCGGTAGTTCATTAGGTAATTCGTGGTGGTCAGTCACAATGACATCCACGCCTTGTTGCATGAGCCAGTCAATCTCAGCCTTACCTGAGATACCATTATCAACCGTAATTAGCAGTTGCATTCCTTCAGCTAACAAACGTTCATACTGAGATTGACTTGGCCCATAACCGTCTGTAAACCGATTTGGTACGAAATATGTCACTTCTGCACCCAATAGTTCTAAAGCCCAAGTCATAATTGCTGTACTGGTAATCCCGTCAACATCATAATCGCCATAAACAACAATCGCTTCACCGGCATCAATCGCTTGCATAATACGATCAACCGCCACATCCATGTCATGCATTAACATCGGATCAAATAAGCCATCGACCCCCGGCCGTAAAAAAGCGTTAGCTGATTCAACTGAATCATAACCGCGATTAACTAAAATTTTGGCAACCAGCGCTGAGATACCAAAAGTTTCCGCTAAGTCTTTAACCAGCGCAGTGTTGTCATTATTCGGGAATTCCCATTGGTAACGTGGTGAAATCATGCCGCCCCCTTTTTAATCGTCAGCCTCAGTTGGTGTTAACTTGATGGGCTTACTATTACTCTGTGTCCCAAAATTCACGTCGAACACATCAAAATCATTTACAACACGGGTGTTTTCAAAAATTGTCCGTGCCTGATAGGCCAATTCATTAGCTGATTTACCAGCATAGCGCGCTGAGATGTGGGTTAACAATAGTCGCCCAACTTGGGCTTGTTGTGCCGCTTCAGCCGCTTGAATACTAGTTGAATGGAAATGATTACGAGCTTGCTTCCCCTCACCTTTACCATACGTTGCTTCATGAATTAAGACATCCGCACCGTCAGCTATCGCTGTTACATTAGGTGTTTTTCGTGTATCACCCAAGATAACAATTGTCCGACCTTTTTTAGCTGGACCAATAACATCGGCACTTTTAACCTCACGACCATCTGGTAGCGTCACATCTTGGCCACCCTTTAATTGTCCAAATAACGGACCTTCCGGCACCCCTAAAGCACGTACTTTATCAACTAACAATTCACCAGCATGATCATGTTCAACGATGCGGTACCCAAATGACAAAATACGGTGGTCAAGCGGTAATGCCGTTACGGTAAATTTATTCGTCCGCACAACTTGCCCACCTTCATTAGGCAATTCAACAAACTTAATTGGATACGTCAAGTGAGTTTGCGCCACCCGTAAACTGGTTTCAATAAATTGCTTAATCCCTTTTGGCCCATAAATGGTTAACTCATCTTCACCACCTTGAAAAGAGCGTGATGATAATAAACCAGGTAGCCCATAAATATGATCCCCGTGTAAATGCGTTATGAAAATTTTATCAATTTTACGGGGGCGAATGGTTGACTGTAACATTTGAATTTGTGTACCTTCACCGGCATCAAATAACCAAACAGCATTAATTTCTTCTAGCAGGCGCAACGCAATGCTAGTGACATTGCGGAAACGTGCGGGCACGCCTGCACCGGTTCCCAAAAACTCGATTTGCATGATATAGGAACTCCTTATCTATCTTCTCAAATAAAAAACCGCCAAATGACGGTTTAGACTATCTATTAGTTTAGCATTTTTACGACTTTTTTTATAGTCCCACCCTTCTCTTAGAAGGCAATTACTAAGTTTGGTGATAAGCCAACAATTTTATTTCCTGTTCGATCTTTAACTGTGGCAAAGCGCAAAGTCATTTGATGTTCCGTAACTTTATCTGTGACCACAACTGCTTGTGCAGTAGCCATACCATGAGCCGCAATACCCGCAACACTCAACTTAGGGTCATTCATCAACCCATTTAACGCCGACATGGTTAAGCCATTTTTATAGGTAACCGTGGTAACGCCTGGTGTTACGCCATAGCTGGCACTATGATTTTTAATTTGATAAGTAATCACAAAAGTATCGTATTGATTTTTCAACTGTGGCGCATTTAATCGATTACGCGCACTCTGGAGCGCTTTTGTTGAACGGGCCACGTTATGATATTGTTGTATCCGCGTAACTTGATAATCGAAATTATCGTGTTGTAGCGCCGCATTAACCAGATAATCGGCACGCAAAGTTTCAGCAATTCCATCGCTAGTTAAATGATACTGCCCCACTTTCGTTAGCGCGCCTTGGGCCACGAAATCAGCGGACTTTAAATCTGCTGCCGTCGGCTTACCCACGTCAACTGGCTGTTGCTCATCATGTGGCAAAGTCTGTTCCACTTGTGAGACGGCCCGTTCAGCAAAGGTATTAATTTGTCGTGTTTCTCGACCTGTGTGATAAAAAAACGTTACCATGCTCAGCAGCACTAATGTTAAAACAGCCGCAATAATTATTCCTAGTCGTTTTGGCATTTGAGAGTTCCACCTAACCTAATACGATTACTGCATCCACGATACGATATCCATAGACAGTATACAATTTTTGATGATGACGCACGCATAATGCCAACGCATCTGTTGGCCATGCCACTAGTTCGCCTAGTGTTGCTGGTACATCCACGTTAGTATCCAGCAATAACAACGTATCATCTTTACCTACAATTCGTAATGGTATCAATTGTTCAGATATTTGAAACCCAAGCATCTGATTTAAATCCATTCCTGTTGTTGCTTGTTTAAAATCAATTAAATTCATATTTCTACCTTAATAGATATTAAGCATACCAGTTTTTACAAGGTTTTTAAACTAATTCTCTATTTCACAAGCAAATCGATTACCTAAACTAAAAACAGGCAACTATCAACGTAAACGCCACATAGCTACCTGTTATTAATTATCCAAAAAAGCCCTTCTTATGCTCTCCGGTCATTGCTTCATGAAAGGCTTCAAGCGCCTTCTTTTGATCTTTATTCAATTTCTTAGGTACATCAATGTAAATCGTCACAATGTGATCCCCTTGGCCACCATGCATAATTGGGGCTCCTTGACCACGTAAGCGGAAGTTTGCCTCAGTTGGCGTACCAGCTGGAATCTTCAACTTCTTGTCACCATTAACCGTTGCCACTTCAATTTCACCGCCCAATACGGCTGTGGTGTAATCAACCGCGACACGTGAGTAGATGGTGCCTGTGCTTGCATCGCGTTCAAAGCCATCCTTAGATGGTGCAACACGGAAGACCACAAACAAATCACCGAATGGACCCCCATTGTAGCCGGCCTCACCTTGACCTGACAAGCGCATTTGTTGACCACTTTCAACACCAGCCGGGACAGTTACCTTCAAATCCTTACTCTCTTGGCCACCATTAGCGGTTGAACGTGTATATGAGATAGTCGTTTCCTTACCAAAGACAGCTTCTTCAAATGTTAAGTTCATGCGATATTGTAAATCTTGTCCCTTACGAGGACGGTTAGGATCTTGGAAGCCCCCACCAAACATTTGACTGAAAATATCACCAAGATCAGAAAAATCGCTGTATTGACCGCCGCCAAAACCACCGAAGCCACCTTGACCACCAAAACCACCAGCTTGGTCACCAGTTGCACCATATTGATCGTACATTGTACGCTTTTGTTCATCACCAAGCGTGTCGTAAGCTTCTTGAACTTCCTTATATTTATCTTCTGCTCCAGGTTCTTGATTCAAATCTGGGTGATACTTCTTTGAAAGTTTACGATAAGCCTTCTTGATCTCATCTTGTGAGGCATTCTTATCAACACCCAAACGTTCATATAATTCAGTATTATTCATGAGGCGCTCCTCCAATATTTTGATATGTATCACGCAACTAACCACTGCTGGTTGTTGCGTGTCTAATTTGTGACGGTAGGAAAGTGTCCAAATTAGGTTATTCAATGATTACTTATCTTCTGAAACGTCTTCAAAGTCACCATCAACTGTGTTGTCATCGGCAGCAGCCCCTTGTTGTGCTTGAGCACCTTCTTCAGGTTGTGCTTGTTGGTACAACTTAACAGCTAATTCTTGGGCAACCTTTTCCAAAGTTTCCTTCTTAGCCTTCATGTCATCCAAGTTGTCAGCTTCCTTAGCGGCCTTCAATTCGGCGACTGCACCTTCAACTGGCTTCTTGTCTGCATCAGGCAACTTGTCACCAACTTCTTCCAAAGTCTTTTCTGATTGGAAGATCAATTGGTCAACGTCGTTACGCAAGTCAACTTCTTCCTTACGCTTCTTGTCGGCTTCTTCGTTAGCCTTTGCATCATTCATCATGCGTTCAATTTCTTCTTCTGACAATGAACCTGAGTTTTGAATCGTAATCTTTTGTTCCTTGTTAGTTCCTAAGTCCTTAGCAGAAACAGATACGATACCGTTACGGTCAATATCAAACTTAACTTCAATTTGTGGTACACCACGTGGTGCAGCTGGAATGTCAGTCAATTGGAAGCGACCCATCGTCTTGTTGTCAGCAGCCATTGAACGCTCACCTTGCAAAACGTGGATATCAACAGCCGGTTGGTTATCAGCCGCCGTTGAGAACACTTGTGACTTAGACGTTGGGATGGTCGTGTTACGGTCAATCAACTTTGTGAAGACCCCACCCATTGTTTCGATACCCAATGACAATGGCGTAACG